>ERZ772906.821-NODE-821-length-17793-cov-35.483313_pt1 | contig 17793 bp, 11 predicted proteins | sample MGYA00511338_ERZ772906 | MGnify/ENA primary metagenome ERZ772906 (study PRJEB29015, sample SAMEA2738076) | human oral metagenome | biome: human oral; feature: human-associated habitat; material: saliva | place: China | collected 2212 ... | reverse complement strand
CACGCTTCTACTATAAGAAGAAGTGGAACAAGGGCTGGATTAACGTGGTCAATCCCTTCCGTGCCTCAATGGTACTCGGCACACCGGGCTCTGGTAAGTCATACGCTATTGTGAACAATTATATCAAGCAGCAGATTGAGAAAGGCTTTGCCATGTATATCTATGATTACAAGTTTCCCGACCTTTCCGAGATTGCTTACAATCATCTGCTTCAGCATTTGGATGCTTATAAGGTGAAACCTCAGTTTTATGTCATCAACTTCGATGATCCGAGAAAGTCGCATCGCTGCAATCCCATCAATCCAGCCTTTATGACGGACATATCCGATGCTTATGAGAGTGCCTACACCATTATGCTCAACCTTAACCGCTCGTGGATTCAAAAGCAGGGAGACTTCTTCGTAGAGTCACCGATTATCTTGTTGGCAGCTATCATTTGGTTCCTGAAAATCTATGAGAATGGGACGTATTGCACTTTTCCTCATGCCATTGAGTTCCTGAACCGCCCCTACGCACAGATATTCCCGATACTCACTTCCTACGATGAACTTGCCAACTACCTTTCACCCTTTATGGATGCTTGGGAAGGCGGAGCACAGGACCAGTTGCAGGGACAGATAGCCAGTGCCAAGATACCGCTATCTCGTATGATTTCACCTGCTCTTTATTGGGTGATGACAGGTGATGATTTTTCGCTTGATATCAATAACCCTAACGAGCCGAAAGTCCTTGTTGTGGGTAACAACCCCGACCGCCAGAATATCTATTCGGCTGCACTCGGACTTTACAATAGCCGTATCGTGAAGCTCATCAACAAGAAGAAGCAACTCAAATCCTCAGTGATTATCGACGAGTTGCCGACAATCTACTTCCGTGGCTTGGACAATCTGATTGCCACTGCCCGAAGCAACAAGGTAGCGGTGTGTTTGGGCTTTCAGGATTTCTCGCAGCTTACCCGTGACTATGGGGACAAGGAGAGTAAGGTGATACAGAACACGGTGGGCAACGTGTTCAGTGGTCAAGTGGTAGGAGAAACCGCCAAGACACTTTCTGAGCGTTTCGGTAAGGTGCTACAGCAACGGCAGTCCATGACCATTAACCGTAATGACAAATCGACCTCTATCTCCACACAGATGGACAGCCTTATCCCTGCTTCTAAAATTAGCAATCTCACGCAAGGAATGTTTGTGGGTGCTGTTTCTGACAATTTTGATGAGCGTATTGACCAAAAGATTTTCCATGCAGAGATAGTGGTGGATAGTGCAAAGGTTTCTGCTGAGATGAAAGCCTATCAGCCCATACCTGTGATAGTAGACTTTACAAATGAAGTTGGCTCTGATAATCTCAAAGAGACCATCGAAGCCAACTATAAATGCGTGAAGCAGAATATATTAGATTTGGTTGCTTCCGAAATGGAAAGGATTAAAAATGATAATACACTTAGTTATCTAATAAAAGATAAGAATTAAAATACTTTACAGTATATACATAGAAAACCTAGGGGATAACAAAAAAGCCGTGGTTTTATCTCAGCCTATCTGAATGTTCATTACGCAAAAAAAATCTCGCCCCAAATTATTAAAACTTATATTTTAACTAACGTTTTTCCACTTATCATGGTATTTAACTATGATAATTATAGAATCCCACATTCTTCTATAAACTACACTAATATGTTCCATTTTACTTTGAGATTTCCATTCATTGCTGGGGTACATACATATTAAAGTGGTGTCATATAAACTAATGATGATGCTTTTGTAAAGTTATTATTATAATATCATCAAGCTCCATACAATTACAACGATAGCAATAATACATACTAAAGCTGAAAATAATTTCAAGTATTTTGGTACTTCAAACATAACTTTTAGGCGTGACTAAATCTGATTAATAACAAGATTATAATATTTACCTTTGCGAGACATGAGTTGTTTATGCTTACCCTCTTCTACTATACGGCCATTTTCAAGGACAATAATATTGTCAGCTTCTTTTATGGTAGACATCCTATGTGCAATTACTAGTACTGTCTTGCTAGTAAAAAAAGCTTGCAAATTGTTAGTGATACAGTATTCAGTTTGACTATCTAATGAATTTGTTGCTTCATCAAGGAATATAAATTGTGGATTTTTATACATGATTCTTGAAATTAATATTCTTTGTTTTTGTCCTTTGCTTAATCCTCGTCCGTCCTTACCAATCATGGTTTTAAAATGTTGCGGTGCTTTTTTTATTATGTCGTCGACACAAGAATTCTTAACGACATCCTCCATCATAGAATAATCAACTATCGCATTATCTGATATTGCTATGTTATTTTCTATGGTATCAGCAAATATATACCCATCTTGCATTACAACTCCACAATTCTTACGCCAATCTTCAATATTTATATCTGTAATTTTATGTTCACCAATTAATATTTCACCTTCCGTTGGATTATCATATCCAAGTAAAAGTTTTAGTAGTGTTGTTTTGCCACTCCCACTTAGACCTACAATAGCAGTCATTTTCCCTTGTGGAATCACAAATGATATTTTGTCCAATATGTTTACTTTGTCATAGACGTTATATTTGTAAGACACATTATTAATATAAATATTTTTATTATCATCTTCAATATCAAAATCTTTAGAATCCTTGTTGATTTCTTCTTCTTCTGTATAGATTGTGTTGATTCTATGTAGAGCAATAGATAAATCTTGCAGTTTGTAAACAAAGTTTACAAGTTGATCAACTGGAGAATCTAATTGACCAATTACATATTGGACAGCAAGGAGGACTCCTAAAGTTAGTTCCCCTCTTATAACAAGCAATGAAGTTATTATAGTTATTATGATATCTCTTCCCTGATTTATTAACGTTGCACCAATGCGATTAACCTGAAAAATTGAGAGACGTTTTATACCAATTTCGAGGCCTAATTTGTATATTCTCTTAAAATCTCTACTTTTTCGTTTTGAGCATCCTTGAATCTTAATTTCTTCAATTCCGTCAAATAACTGATACATAGAGTTTGTTTGGTTGGAACGTTGCAAAAAGTACTCATAATCCATTTTTTTTCTTATACCCAAAAATAGAGATGTCCAGCAAGCATATAGGATAATTGCTATTAGGTATATAAAAAATATATATGCACTATAATATAATAAGACACAACTGGAAACAATAAATCCTATCAAAGAAATAGAAAATGAAACAGAATCCGTCGATAAAAATGATACTACACGCGAATGATCTTCCATACGCTGAATTAAATCCCCCAATTTTCTCTTAACAAAAAAGTTCAAAGGAAGTTTGAATAACTTCTCAAGATATGATGAAATTAATTCAAGACTAATTTTAGAGCTGAGGTATATAGTTATCTGTGCTCGACATATATCCATTAAACTTTTACTTACAATTAGGCACATCTGTGCAATTAAAATAAGCTCAACAACATCAAGATGGTGTGCGCTTATACCTTTATCTACTATGTTTTGAGTTAATAAAGGTAATATCAATTGAATAACTAAAATTATAAAAAAAGCAAATGTCAAATATAAAAGATGATATTTATTTCGAACAAGTTGTTCTGTAACCATCTTCATATTACTCAATATAGACTTCGGCTTTTCTATATACTTAACACTATTATCTGTATTTTCTACTTCAATAAGAATACCTTTATCCTTATCACCTTTCCATACATTAATAAACGAAGACAATTTCCAATCTTTTATTCCAAATTTCGGATCTGCAATTTTTATATATTGGATACCTCTTTTTTTGAAAGACTTATAGATAACTACATAGTGATCCTCATTAACAAAAGCAATTAGAGGCTTTTTTGGAGTTGTAAGAAAATAGCTATCGGTAGCATAAAAAGCATAAGATTTTAATCCCAGTTTACCCAATACATGCAATAAGCCTCGTAGGGATAAACCTTCAATTGATAATTGACAAAGCCTATCAATAGTCTGATAGTTGATATAGCCAACTAAGAATCTGAAAACCATAGTAATGCATGCAACACCACAGTCTTCAGAATCATTTTGATTTACAAAAGGATATTTATTTTTCAAAGCCGTTTCGTCTTATTTCATAATCCAAGAACAATCGCTGTGCAATATCAAATTTATATGTTGGACATGCATTCCTTCCTTCATGTAAGGCCAATGGACACCCACCACCACATAAAGGATAAAAAATACAGGTTGAACATTCATACTCCCCATTTAGGACTTTCTTGGAAAAATCTAATAAAGTTACCTTTTCATTTTTTTGCATATCAGGAGTTTTTAGCGAAGAAATCATATGCTCTTCTCCCTTATAAGCAGTATAAGGAAATTCCCAACAAGGATATGTATGCCCATATGCATCTATAACTTCACCAAACTCTGTCTCAACCATACAGGTGCCATAACTCCTACGCGGTATAAGATTTTTAACATTTATATTATGTCTCATGCAAAATTTAACCCACTGCATGTGAAGTTTAGAGAAGTCTTCATGAGAGAAGGAAGCTTTGCCTGCATCATTTCCACCCCAATCTTCAATCGGGGCAAATGATATACTAATTTTATTAGCAATATCATCTGCTAATAACTTATTTAATAATTCATCAACTTCAAGAAAATTCGTTTTGTCTATATTTATTCGTATATTGATGTGTGCTTTATAATCAGTGTATTCTGGAAGTCGTACAATCTCCTTTATATTCCTATAAATAATATCGAAGGTTTTGCCCCCATTGCGTTTCAAGACCCTTCTTTTGTCATGAGTTTTCGCGACGCCATCTATGGTTACTTGATAATTTTTTACACTATGTTTTATCAGTAAATTTAAGAATGTTTTCTCCCGTAAAAGATATCCATTTGTAACTATGTCAGCCCTATACTTCAACCCAAAATCTTGGCATAGACTTTGAATTCTTGTCGATACTCTTTTTATAACTGGCAAGCCTAATAAGGGTTCTCCTCCATACCAAGTAATTGCAAGTTTGTTATATCGCCTATTTCTTGATATTGCATTCTTAATTCTGTGCAGGCAGTAGTCTTCTACTTCTTCCGTCATTAAATGTGATACATGATCTTGACCACAATAATAACAACCGAATTGACAATTTGCCGTCGGTTGAATTGTAAAAGAAAGTATATCGTTAGATAGCTTTGATTTTACATTTTCTTCGTAAATAGTTTTAAATTCATTTTCATTTTTCGGCACAAGTATTTTATACTTTTTTAGTTTGGCTCTCTGTGTTTCATCTAACTCCGAAAAATCATCATTTTGTAATTTGATAAGCGTGTTATAATCAACAAGTATGGAAAGGCTGCTTCTAGTTGAGAATAAAAAATACTTTTCATCCTCAGTGTCACTAAAAGTGGCTTTTGTTATGTATATGTACTTTGATAATGTCATATTTTTGAAATAAAAATTGTGAGAGATGATATTTTTCGACGTAATGCTGTTGGTCGGCATTTCAACTTCTATGCATGAGTTTTAGTAATGATTAAAAAATAACTTGGTACATTTTCAGGCCAAAGACATCGGCATTGAACAATGTATTCAATTCGATATTAGCAGTTCTCATATATTTTATTTAACCTCAAATCCGCAACTAAGCCCTTGAAGGTTCTTATTGCGTTTACACGTCCTCTCATTACTGAATTTGCAGATAATTTGAACTTGAAGCACCCACTTCTGCCTACAATATCCCCTTACCCCACAATGTGACTTGAGGCAATACACAATATCATTCCCATAAGTTGTAGGCACTATCCAAAATCAGTCTGGAAAACATCTGCGTAAGCATAATTACAGGTATAGATATTCAGCACATACCGCCTTGATGTCTTGATCCACTTGGCTGGTACAGAGATAAACCTGAAGACAAACGCTTTTATGCGACTTGTTACATTGAGTCCGAACTTCTTTACGTCAAGTCTTTGAATAATGGCCTTGTAAAAGTTACGGATAAGTGCTGTAAGAAGAAGGAACACTGTGTTCTCTGCCATGAAGGATTTGGGCAATCTGTCCCACCCGAAACCATTGTTCATATCATCGAAGATACGTTCCTTTTCTCCACGAGGGTTATAGAACTCGACAATTTCTCTTACGGAAGAATCATAGTCGTTAGTCAGGATACAACGGTATGTGTATTCTCCTTCCCAAAAATCCTGCACACCATCCATCCGTTTCTGTCTTTGAATCACAAGTCGATATGCCTTACCTTTCCACTTCTCAACAAGGATAGAGTTCAATTCAAACTCAATGCCATTGATTTCTTCAGTTTTCCAGCCTTTGAGAGCAAAGGTGTCATTGTAGATCGAACTGCAGCGGTTAGCACGGATATAGAAGGACTTGCAGTGTTTTTCTATTTCCTCCACGATTTCCTCGGAACATGATCCACAATCAGCTCTGAAGCGATTGATAATGAGCCCATTCTGTTCAAATCTCTCAAAGAACCTCTTCAGCGTGTCCTTCTGATGGAAACGAACATTTGTGTTACCATCGCTATTCTCTATACCGACTATCAAATCGCCAATAACCGCCACGCCAGGGCGATAACCAAGGAACTTCTTGTATGTAGGCTTTGCATCATACTTCTCTGTCTCTATGAACTGATGGTCGAAATCAACATCATACATCTCACCCTCTTTCAGTTGGCCAGATGCAAATATACAATTGAGCAATAAAGTATTGAGAGTGTCAGCCGTATTGAAATCGTAGGTCTTGCCCATATCTGATGTGTATGAAATGTTTTCTTGCGTCAACTCCTTTATCGCCCTGAGGATAGTATCAGAGCTACAAGTGCGAAGTGTCGGATGAAGTGAGAGGTGGTTCATCAAATGAGTAGTGACATCCTCAATACATGAACCGCCACAGAAGTAGATACTCATGAGAGAACGGATGATTTCGCTGTACTGATAACCGAACGATCTACACCTTAGACCGAGGGTTGAGTCGATGACAGATGATAATGTGGAGTCAAATTGCTCCATGATTGAAAATAATCCCCCAAAAGGAGTGAGTCTCTCAGATTTAATTTGTATCTTCGCCATGTCTATCGTTGGATTCTCTTGTTTTTTTTTGCAACACTAAGATAAGTGAAAATTCTGACATGGCAAAATCCTGAGCAACTTTTTGTTGCTCAGGTACTTAAAAAGTTTAATTTATAATAGTGTTGCGGAATTAAGGTTTAATTAACTGATACGTAATGATATACGTTGTTGTTTAATTCTTTGTTGTCGTTTATTTTTTGTATCTTTGCCCTTGCGCAGGGCGCAGGTGGAAGCATACAAGAGAAGACATAGCGAGTGCGACAAATCAGGGAGTTTCCCAGAAGTCGCCAATCTGGACGAACGCCAACGCAGGTTGTTCTGTGCCCACAAGGCGATGGAACTTGGAACGCACGGCGTGAGTCTGGTCTGCAAAACATATCATGTCACCAGAAATACAGTGTATAGAGGTATTCACGAGCTTGAGAGCGGGGACACAATTGCTGCCGGACACATAAGGAAGAAAGGTGGAGGCAGAAAGAGTATTCTCAGTGTTCATCCCGAGTATATCGACATCTTCCGGGAGATTACGGAAGATGCCATAGGCGGCTTGCCGCAAGATGAGAGCGTACGCATGCTTTTCTATTCGCCTGGCATCATAAGAGACAAGATGGAGGTGGATTACGGAATAAGCATAAGCTATCACACCCTCAAACAAATCATATCCAAAGAGGGATTCAAGAAACGCACTCCGAAGAAGTGTACCTCGATGGCAGAGTGCAATAAAAGAAACGAACAGTTCGAGAAAATCTCCGCAATGAGAAGCATGTGTGAAGAAAATCACATACCCGTCTTCAGTATAGACACGAAGAAGAAAGAGTTGGTCGGCCCATTCAGAAGAGGCGGACAGGTATACTGCGACAGGTCGCCGCGATGCAGGGACCATGACTTCCCCTCCTTTGCAAGCGGCAAAATCATTCCCTATGGCATCTACGATGTTCAAAAGAATACTGGATACATGAGCTTCGGAATAAGCCATGACACAGCCGGGTTCTTCTGCGACAACTTCAAGTACTACTGGTATCGTGTGCTCCAAGACATCTATCCACATGCAACTGCCATCATGTTGCTCTGTGACGGTGGAGGTTCCAACAGCAGTTCCAGCAGGCTTTTCAAGCAAGAGCTGATCAAACTTTCCGAAGACCTCCATATTGACATAATAGTGGCGCACTATCCCCCGTACACGTCGAAGTGGAACCCCATTGAACACAGGCTTTTCTCTCAAATCACCAGAGTATGGAGTGGTATTTCCTTCGAGAGCGTTGAGCAGGCATGCGAACTTGCCGCAGAGGCCAGAACGAAATCCGGCCTTTGTGTCTTCACCAACATCAACAGAAAGAAGTACGACACTTCTCGTTGTGTGGATAGCAATTATGATGATGTCTGTCAACGGCATATTACCTTTGATGAAGAGCTACCGAAATGGAACTACAAGGTTTCATGGAGAGACAAAAAATACCAAGTTATTTTTTAAACGTTACTTATTATGTACCACCTCCCACAAAGTTCAATTACTTTGGAATAGCTTAATTCCAGTCACATCTTTCTAATTTAGGGCACTCCTGATTATTCCATCCACATTCGCGAAGGTTGCCACAGACTTTATCTGCTTGCATCATTTCCGTTTCGTTTGCTCCACCGAGAAGATCTAAATCTTCCTCATTGATAAACTCAATCTGAGAATCTTTGTTTTTGTTCATAATTGTTTCTTTTTTGTTATTAATTAACTTGCCGACTATTTCTCACTCTATAGGAATTCGATTTAATCCATCTATTAATTTTTGTTGATTTTTACCTACTCTTGCTTTATTCGACAGTGTGTATTTGATAGTTAAGCTGATTTTTCTATTATCAAATGTATTCTTAGTTTCTACATTTATATTATTGTACATACGACTATAGTGGGCAAAATTTTGATTAAACAAGTCTTTTACACTAAATGTAAGGCGAAGGCTTGAAGGTATAATATTATAATTCAAATCTATATCAAGGCTACCTCGATTTTTCCATTTAACACCACGCTCTTTCTGAGGAAGCAGAGCCCAATAGCGGACATCTGCATCAAAACGTTTTTTCTTGTCAGGGTGAACGGATAGTCCCGTATTCAGATAATTGTTAAAGCTATTATTCTCGCCTATCTCCTTGTCATTAGAATGAACATAATATGACGAGACGCTAATTCGACCCAATAATATCGTTGAGATTGCACGTGAGTAAGATATATTCACTCCATACTGATATTCATTGTTAAGATTGATATAGCTGTTTATGATTCGCCCGTTGTCGTTGTTAGAATACAGCATACTGATATTCTTATATTTTTTGTAGAATATTTCCACATTCAGATTCCCTTTATTTATTCCAAAATTTGCATTATAGCTTTCCTCTGGCTTGAGGTTTGGGTTTCCTATCGTGATACTCTGCGGAGAAAAATATACAGGAGAAAGCGTCAGGCTATAGTAGGGCATGCGTTCAATAGTCTTTGAAAATTGACCGTAGAATTGCCCCCAATTACTCTTATATGTAATATTTAAATTTGGAAGCCAACTATTGTAAGCTCTTTTACTGCCAGCAAAGTCTTGTTTTGTATGTTCAAAGTTTAATACAGCAACAATTCCCCAACGCCCAAATTCATTTGATGTCGAGAGATAACCTTTCCATACATTCTCTTTGTATCTGACAGAATTCTTCCAATCATCATACGAAAACTGTGAAAACATACGTAAATCATTGGAAGACACTCCGTATTCAATCTCCCAGCTATCAGATAATTTTGAAGTTATGTTCAATTTGATATTATTGATTTTATGTTTGGCGTAGTCCACATGTGTAGAGTTTTTGGCTGCTGAATAAATATCATTTGTTTCATTACGACGATCATACAAACTGTATAAAAAACTAATTGTGCTCTTCCCTACGCTCCAGTCATCATACATTTGCAAAGCATGATAATGATTTTTTGTATTTGAATTCTTCGTCCATGTAGGGGTATTACTTGAAGAGTTGTTATAGTTGGCTCCTAACGATAAGGAAGAATAAGTGTAGGAACAACCAATTAGATTGTTTTTTTCTCTCCACTCAACACTACCCATTGTTGTAAGTGGTTTTCCATGTTGAGTAAAATCAGAAAATTCTCGAACATGTGCTCTTTCAGAAAACTCATACAATGAATTTGAAACTCTTGCCTTTTTCTGATTAGCATAGTTGGCAAAGATATTTATATCCACCTTCTTTATACTGAAAGCAAACATTCCATTGATAAGTTCTCCCCCAAAACGACCTTTAACAACGCCGGTGTTTAACATAGCCATTGCACCTACTTTGTCTTTTTGAGACGTTATAATATTTATGATCCCCGAATTATTTGCAGAGGAAAACTTACCCGAAGGCATAGTAATTAATTCTACTCGTTCTATCTCATCAATTTTTTTGGTATCAAGATATGCGGCCAAATCTACTCCTGTAAGTGTAGAAGGGCGACCGTTTACGTAGATGACGGTCGACTCCTTACCTAATATTTGAAACATATCTCCCTGACGACTTATCAGAGGACATAGTCCTAATCCTTCTGCAATTGTTTTCCCTTCATAGAAGGTACTTCCTTTGAACGATATCACAAATTTATCACCCTTTCGTTTGGCATATTGATATTTGCTCTTTACAATTACTTCATCTAACAAATGTGTTGGTAAAGAATCTTTAACTACTGTATTATTTTGTGATATAGATGCTGATGTTGCAGCCATAGGAAACATTCCAAACAACAGACATAAAAATACCATCTTTAATGCAGTGCTTGGGACAAACATACCTCTCGCTCGCTTCACAGAATTGTCGTCGGCATCATAAGTATCCCCCAATCTATCTTGTATTGAAGATATGCCAGGTAATAAAACCAAACGATTCGATAAGTAAAGTTCTCTCATATTCCTTATATATTTTTATTATATTAATGGTACAAAATCTTAAGTCCTGGCTTGCTTTTTCCCTTGCTATCGGAAATCGAGTTTCAAAATAGAAAGTTTTTTCAATATAGCATTGACCATTCGGTGTTAGTAGTAAACGATACTATTAGGAGTATCAATATCGACTTCGGAAGGATTCTCAATTATTACTACTTTATCAGTGCCACTACTGAGATGACAATCTATGTATGCTATTCTGCATTTTACTTCTTCCAACTTTGAAAGTAGCAAATTTTCAATAATTTCTTTATTCATCTTTTGTTATTTTATTTTCACCTACTCGTGTAGCTTTTCAGTTACCGCTCCTTTAATTATTTCAGTTCGGTTTGGATCAGCCTTCTTATAGCTTCCGGCATTGCTTTGTAATGTCTGTTCAATAATATTGTCGACAAATTATCTTCTTGACGCTGCAAATATACATATATATATTGTTTAAAACAAGAAAAATAGTTTTTTTTTTTTTTCAGAATTTGTGTTTTCTTAGTATTTTAGCTATATTTGTAGCATTATTTACTATCTATACATTGTTTATATGGAAAAAAGATTTATTACATTAAAAGATTTCGAGATTACTCCCAACGAGAATGTTACTGAGCGTAGCCAAAAATTCCAAAGCTATATTGACCAAATGGAGCAATTCGGCTGCAAAAGTTATTGGGTCATGGGGAAAACAGGAGTTGGAGCCAAAATGCAGATAGAGGGTTATGATGGTGAGGTTTCCGCATATATTTCCAACGATTATTTAGGCATGTCGCAAAGAGCTGAAACCAAGGAAGCTGGCATAAATGCCGTCCTGAAATATGGCACAGGGGCAAGTGCCGCACAAGCCATAGGAGGCTATCTGGATATTCATAAACAATTGGAGGAAGGCATAACGAAGTTTGTAGGACAAGGAGATGCCATCCTTTTTTCATCTGGCTTTGGCGCTAATGCAGGTTTACTTCGTGCCATACTGGGGAAAAATGACATAGCTTACATTGATTCGTATATTCATACCAGTGCCACAAGTGGTTTAATTGGAACCAATGTAAAACATATAGGACACAACGACATTGAATATCTTGACATGATCCTTGAACGGGAAAAGGGGAAATATCAGACTCGAATGGTCATCATCGACGGTGTCTATTCTCAAAATGGGGATTTATCAAAACTTCCTGAATACATTACAGTCTGCAAGAAGCACAATTGTCTCCTTATGATGGATGATGCCCACGGTATTGGAGTTATGGGAGAAAATGGCAGAGGAACAGCCGAATATTATAATTGCTTGGGACAAGTAGATATTATTACAGGAACTTTCAGTAAGTCTTTCGGATGTGTCGGTGGTTTTGTTGCTGCGTCAAAAAAGCTGATTCAGTATCTAAGATATTATGCTGACAGTAATGTCTTTTCCGCTGCAATGACTCCACAGGTAGCAGCATCTTCATTAAAGGCTTTGGAACTTATACAGACACGTCCTGAAATTCGCAAGAAATTGTGGACCAATGTCAATTATCTGCGCAAACGACTGACAGAGGAAGGCTTTGATATAGGCTGTTCGGTATCAGCAATATTCCCTATTATGGTCAGGGACAATAGAAAAGTATATGAAATAGCACGTGAATTACAAAAAAGATGTATCTTTGTAAGCGGTATCACATATCCTGCGGTAAGAACCAAGGAAGCACGGCTTAGAGTCAGTGTGTTGGCTTCACACGAAACAGTACAGTTGGAGCAATTGGTGACCGCCCTTGTGGAAATTAGAAAATCAACACCTTTTTAGATGGCAGAAGAAGAAAATAAACCCAAAAGATACAGAAGGACAAACGTCGATATACAGGCAGACATTATCAAGGCAGCAGAAAGTCTGATCAAGAAAAAAGGCTTTGCATCAATGTTGGTGACAGAACTCATTAAAAAAGCCAGAATAGAGCCGCTTGTTTTCTATAACAGATATGATAATCTTAGCGAATTTTATGATGAATTCGTTAAGAGGTATGACTATTGGTTTAAGGATGTCCTCACCGGTGTTCAATTTCCGACAGATTCAGAATTGGGCTATATCAGTATTTTCAAGGATGTACATAAGTCACTTCAGGACAAATCCGTAATGTTGGAATTACTGCGTTGGGAAATAGCAGAAGGAAATGAAATCACGGTTCGTACAGCTATGCTCAGGGAAATGCACACATTACCTCTTGCCAATTCCTATGAAGAGAAATTTAAAGATATTGACATATCAGCCATATCGGCATTGATTATAGGTGGCATATATTATCTCAATCTCCATCGCGACCGTTCAAAGTTTGCCGATATTGACTTGAATACGGAGCAAGGCAGAAAACGTATAGAAAAAGCCCTGGAGGAACTTGGACACATGGTATTCCACTGCCATGAAACAAATAATTATAAGCAAGCCGTTGCTGAAAGAATGAAAGAAAACGGTATCAGCGATGAAATCATTAAAAGGTGTCTGAATTAAAAGATATATAACAAGGAAAATCCCCAGTTATCCAGCAGGTAATTGGGGATTTTCTTATTATAGCAACTATATCTTACTTAGCAAAGCGGCATTTTATAATTCCTGTAAGTAAGATATTACAACGCACAAACGACTATTTCCTGTAATCTCCCCTTATTTCCTGCTTTTCCCAAAAACTTTTATTTCTCTTTATATACCTATAATTTAGCAGCTTGATAACAGTATTCATCATTAAAATTATCAAGCAATGGAATCAAATAACAATGACAATTATGTGCTAGTATTGGAAGACCGCACAGAGGTAAAGAACGAAAAGGAAGTGGGTAAATTGTCCGTCATTTCTAGTGTTGACGATAAGGGAAACCTTAAAAGCACCGAAGCAATCGCTGCTAACCAAGCGGCATTCTTAAAGTTCAACAACAAAGACGGACTTCTGAAGAACTTCATGACCAACTTCCTCAAACAGTTTAATAACCCGACTCATTTTGGACTGTACAAGGTGTTGGCAGACAATGTGGAGCAAGGCGTGGACAACTTGCGCACCCTACTACAAAGCCGTGAGAAGCCTGAAAGCAAACAGCAGCTGGCAGAGGTGGGCATTCCCTTTGAGGATTATCTGCCTCAGCAGAAGAATGCCACCGCCATCGATTCCGAAAAAGTGGATTGGAAGATGCTTGATAATCTCGGACTTACCCGTGAGCGATTGGAGCAGAGTGGAGAATTGGGAAAAATGCTCAATTGGCAGAAGAGCAATCTCATCACAATTACTATTCCTATCGGTGACACCACCATCTACACCGATGCACGCCTTGCGTTCCGTACGGATGATAACGGCAATATCGGTTTGGCAATTCATCCTTTGAGAAAAGAACCACAGCTTGACTTTCCCTATATGGGTTACAAGTTCTCTCCCGAAGAGAAGGAGCAACTCCTCACTATGGGCAATCTCGGCAAAACCATCGAGGTGACACCCAAGAACGGAGAGCCTTTCTCTGCCTACGTATCTATTGACCCGCAGACCAACGAAATTGTAGCCTTGCGTGCTGACCGTGTGAACATCCCTAAGGAAATCAAAGGCGTGACACTTTCCGATGCCCAGTACAAAGAACTTGTGGAAGGCAAAGCTGTGAAGGTAGAAGGCATGACTGCCAAGAGTGGTAAGACATTCAATGCAACCCTGCAGGTCAATGCCGAGCGAAAGGGCATTGAGTTTATCTTTGGCGACAACAAGAGTTTAAGAGAACGACAGGAACACAAACAGACACAGCAGCAAGGCGTCCCACATAAGCTTTGTGGCTTGGAGTTATCAGATAAACAGCGTGAAGCATTGGATGGCGGTCGCACACTATATTTAAAGAATATGGTGGATAAACAAGGGCAACCTTTCAACGCATACGTTCGCATGGACAAGGAACAAAATAGACCACGTTTTTACAAGTGGAATCCTGATAAGAAGCAGGAAACCGGCAAAGAAAAGGTCGTAGCTGTGGCGGAAGAACACAAGACGCAGGTAGCCGTGAATAACCACGGCAAAACGAATGAAGCTACCAAGAACGTGAAAGAACCACTCAAAACGGGACAGACACAACCTACTGCTGCCCAAAAGCAGAAGCAGGACGAAAACAAGCAGAAGAAGTCCCGTGGACGTAAGATGTAACCCTTATTTCTATTATCGACTATGACAACTTGTATTATCGCCGAGAAGCCCTCGGTTGCCAGAGATATTGCCCGCATCGTAGGTGCAAATAGTAAGCAGGACGGATATATGGAGTGCAACAGTTACCTTGTTACTTGGGCAATGGGACACCTCATCGCCCTTGCCATGCCTGAAGCCTACGGTTTTTCTGCCTACAAAGCTGAAGACCTGCCCATTCGTCCCAATCCATTTCAGTTAGTGGTACGACAGGTACGTAAGGATAAGGAGTATATATCAGACCCTGCAGCATTGAAGCAACTTAAAGTCATCCGTTCATGCTTCGACAAGACGGACCGTATCATCGTCGCTACTGATGCAGGACGAGAGGGTGAGCTTATCTTCCGCTATATCTACCAACATCTTGGTTGTAGAAAGCCTTTCGATCGTCTTTGGATAAGTTCACTCACAGACAAGGCTATTCGTGAGGGACTTTCCAATCTCAAACCTGGAAGCTGTTACGACAATCTCTATCATTCTGCCAAGGCAAGAAGCGAAGCTGACTGGCTCGTGGGTATCAATGCAAGTCGTGCGCTGTCCATTGCCCGCAAAGGCGGCTATTCTTTGGGACGGGTACAGACCCCAACACTTGCTATGGTCTGCCGTCGGTACATAGAGAACCGTGATTTTTCTTCCGTGCCGTTTTGGAAACTCTCCGTTCTCATGGAAAAAGAGGACTTGTCGCTGAAAGCCATTGGCTGTAAAGACTATGAAAATGAAGCATTGGCACAGACTGCTCTCGCTACACTTCGCAGTCAGAGCCAGCTTACGGTAGAATCGGTCACAAGAAAGGTGGGCAGTACACCACCACCACTCTTGTACGACCTTACTGCCTTGCAGAAAGATGCTAACAGACGCCACGGCTTTTCAGCGGACAAAACCCTCTCGATAGCCCAAAGCCTCTATGAGAAGAAAATCACGACCTATCCCCGGACTGGCAGCCGATACATCAGCGAGGATGTCTTCGAGGAAGTCCCCGTCCTGTTGCGCAAGATAGGCAAGACACTATCCAATCCACTTAACCGCCACTCGGTGGACAATACCAAGGTTACCGACCACCACGCCATTATCCCGACAGGTGAAACGCCATCTGGATTGTCGACAGATGAAATAACTATCTATCAAATGGTAGTTAATCGCTTCGTAGAAGCCTTTTCTCTCAATTCAGAGGAAGAGCGTATGCTGGTGCGATTCACTGACGGCACCAATACCTTTACTTGGAAAGCATACCGACAAATCTCTTTAGGCTGGAAAGCTGTACAGAAAGGTAAAGAAGCGGAGACAGATAAGAAAGAAGATGGTGACGAACAGTTCTTGTCTTCATTGCCGAACTTGACAGAAGGTGAAGTCCTATCACTTGTCAATGCGGACATCAACGAGCATAAGACCAAACCTAAACCACTCTACACAGAAGCGACACTGCTTTCTGCTATGGAGAATGCTGGCAAGGAAGTGAAGGAAGACGATAAGCGCAAGGCAATGGCAGAGTGCGGTATTGGCACACCAGCCACAAGAGCCAATATCATCGAGACGCTTATTCTCCGTGATTATATCCGAAGAGACAAGAAAGCCATCATACCGACAGAAAAAGGCCTGGTTGTCTATGAAATTGTCAAGGACAAGAAGATTGCCAATGCTGAGATGACAGGCAGTTGGGAACTTGCCCTTGCTGCTATTGAAGCAGGAAAGATGCCATCTGAAAGGTTCTCACAAGGCATTAATTCATATGTGGGGACTATTTGCGAGGAACTCCTTTCACTTTCTTCAGAGCAGAAGTCCTATCCTGTATACCGCTGCCCAAAGTGCGGACAGCAGAGTGTCGGCATCTACGCCAAGGTAGTCAAGTGTAGGCATGAAAGCTGTGGCTTCCACGTGTTTCGTGAAGTCTGCGGCATACTTCTCTCTGAAGACAACATCCGTGACTTGATAAGTTCCGGACGTACGCCTATCCTTAAAGGACTGACCAGCAAGGCAGGCAAGAAATTCAATGCCCGACTGGTTCTGGGTGAAGACTACGCCACTTCCTTTGAGTTTGAGAACAAAAAAGGAAAACAAAGAGGGAGATAATCCCGACAGAAACAACGAGGAACAGATATAGGTTGGGAGATACAAGTATTGCCTCCCGACCTTTTTACCTCCACTTATTAAAAGAAAACACTATGGCATACAATAAGAAAGAAGTCCTGCAAGCCAACACGGAAGCTATCCGTGTGGTCTTGCGCCTGGAAAAAGAACGCCGTGAAGCCACCGAAGCTGAGAAAAGTATCTTACGGAACTATCAGGGCTTCGGTGGCTTGAAATGTGTACTCAACCGCACAGACAATCCCGATGATATACGCTATTGGAGCAAGTCAGAGCAGAATCTCTTTGAACCTACCCAGCAGCTCAAACAGATGATTTATCGTGAAGCCTTAGATGCTAACACCGCCAAGCGGTATTGGGAGAGCATCAAAGCAAGCGTACTGACCTCCTTCTATACCGATACCCGTATCGTGTCTGCTATATCGGACGCACTTGCCTCCACAAACCTGCAGATAAGACGATGTTTAGACCCTTCTATGGGTATGGGTGCCTTTGCCGAGACCTTTGCAAAGCAAGCGGGTGTTGTAGATGCAATGGAAAAGGACC
>ERZ772906.813-NODE-813-length-17885-cov-6.035053_pt1 | contig 17885 bp, 15 predicted proteins | sample MGYA00511338_ERZ772906 | MGnify/ENA primary metagenome ERZ772906 (study PRJEB29015, sample SAMEA2738076) | human oral metagenome | biome: human oral; feature: human-associated habitat; material: saliva | place: China | collected 2212 ... | reverse complement strand
AGCTGTAGAAAAGAACAATCCTGTTTACGAAAAAGCTAACACAAGAAAAAACTCTGATTTAAGTCAGAGTTTTCTTTTATCCAGTAGGCCCCGTATCTCTATTCCTTTCATCCGCTTCTAAGCTTTTTTTCCAATTTTCTCGTTCTTTCCAAGTTATTCGATGAGTCCCTATTAAATCACCTACCACCTTTCAGGAACACTCTTTTTTGGTTTTGGCAGGTATAATCATCCTAATGTTATTATCATATGAACCTAAGGACAATTTACGAGCGGCTATACAAACATAATCTTGTACACATCTATCTCCTTGAAGACTTTCCCCATCTGGGCAAGTTATTTGTTTCTTTGCACAATAGATATTGTGCATGGTATTATCTAAATCAATCTAATAAAATTACTCTTTGTCAAGGAGACAAAGAAGAGAATAGCCAGATTTTTTTGTGTTTTTCTCCTTCTGTGAGTATACTAGAACTGATAGTAAAACTTTATATTTCTATAGTACTTTTCTCATGAAAACTGAAAATACCCGTATTCCTCTTATTAGTATCAAAGACTTAACTCGAACCTATCCAGATAGTAAGAGAAAGCTTTTTGATAAGTTTAATCTTGAACTCAACAAGGGAGATTTTCTCGTTGTAACAGGAAAGTCTGGATCAGGAAAGTCTACTTTAGTAAAATTTCTTATTGGGCAGCTGAGAGCTCCTAAAAAGACTATTTTTTATAAGTTAGAAGATATGGCAGAATTTTCTGATGCAGAGATTCAGAGATATAGGAGAAAGATTGGTACGATGTTTCAGGATTATGAGTTGATTCATACCATGACCCCTCAGGAAAATATTATCTATCCGCTTTTGCTTGAAGGTGTTCCTCTTACTCAGATTAAAACTAAGTTTGATGCAGTAAAGTCGATTATTGATCTTTCTTCTATCCAGACTTCGGATATCAAGAGACTCAGTGGAGGAGAAAAGCAAAAAGTCTCTATTGCGAGAGCCTTGATTCATTCTCCTGATTTTATGATTGCAGATGAGCCTACAGGAAATTTGGACTATGAGAGCACCATGCAGATCGCAGAGATTCTTATTAGAGCTAACAAGCTAGGAAATACTATTGTACTGGTAACTCACGATACCGCATTACTTGAGTTTTTGCGCCTAAATGCATCGATTCAAATTCTCGAACTGGGAAGTTAGTCAGACTTCATCCTTTTATATCTCAAACCATATTTTCGATGACCAAACTGACTGTTTGAGAGCGTATAGCTGAGAGCATTAGTAATCTCAATATTGCAGGATATCTCCAAGAAGAAGCTCTTGCATGTCTCAAATATTTTACGCTTCCTAAACTTAAAAATATAGAAAAAAATCTGACTTGTTTTTGTGAGTATCTTGTATTTCTCAATCAACAAAATACAGAAAATTTCCTCAAGCTTATTGAGAGAGATTCCAAATCACCATATTCCTATCCTCGTGATCTTACCTACTTTTTTGCTCCAGAAAAGAAGATTTCGATTAAGCAAAAAAAAACCTATCTTCAAAAGGTTGGAGAGCAGGGCTTTCATTTGCTAAGTTTGATGCAGGGGATGAGAGGGCTCTTGGTGCTAACAATTGATGAGTTTTGTAATGCATCTCCAACAAGAATCGATATTCATAAACTCCTAATGCATGGCAAATTAGACAAGCCGACTCCAAAAACAAAGAGAGTATTAAAAAAAGAAGTGAAATAAAAGAGAAAAGTCTGACTTTTCTCCTTTTTTATATTTCTTATTTTATATTTTTTCTTATTTGTTGCTTAGTGCTTCAGGGTTATTTCCATACATCATGGCAATTACGCTTTCTCTGGTATCTTCTAGTCCTCATGTATTCAGATAGTGTGATGCTATGAGTATAATTAGATTGATAAATGAAGTCTGATTGATGGGAATGTTGTCGTGATAGGTAGCAGATAGTCTCCCTAAATAGTCCACATATCATCTGAGGGTTTGAGCACTCTCGGGTTGTAGTCTACTATATGCTGGCATAATCCCAAATCTCTGAGCATCTTGCAAAAAGAATGGCACAAAAAAACCAGCCATTACCATGGTATTGGCATCTTTTCTGAGGTAGGTAATATTGTTGGTTGGATTGATTGTTTTGTAAAATGTGTTGTATACTTCTTTGATGATCTCCTCACTTTTGATCTCTGCGAGGAGAAAACTCAAAAATTTTGCAAATTGGAGGTTGATTGCTTTGTCTTTTTTGATTTGTTGGGAGATGTGTTTTGCTTGACGAGCCTGCTCTTGAGCCTGAGCAACGGCTTCTTCGCCTACCTGATTGAGGTCTTTTCTCACTCATCACATATCATCAATTCCTCCGAGTAGTTCTGTCATCTTACGATAAATAAGGTAAAAATCTGATTTCTTTCTCTATTTTTCATCTTGTTTTCTCAAAATCAGAAGCCACTATAATAGAGAAAGGATAAACAAAAATAAGAAATCTGATATATTTTATTGTTTTTTCCTTGAAATTCAAATCTATTTCAGTATATAGTATACTACTGCACTTGGTGAGGTGGATGAGTGGTTGAAATCAGCTCACTGCTAACGAGTCAGACGAGAGATCGTCTCGGGGGTTCGAATCCCCCCCTCACCGAACTTGAGGTCTGATTGGCAGTATTATGGCACTATAGCTCAGCAGGTTAGAGCGCGCCTCTCATAAGGGCGAGGTCGGTGGTTCGAGTCTACCTAGTGCCAATTTCTTTAATAAAGATCATCTCAAAAGTCATTCATATAGGGCGAAAGCCTGTGTTTTATTTTGTTTTGCTAAAGGTATTATGGCCGCAAAGAAAAAGGGTGGAGTTGTAAAGGTTGCAATGGTATGTTCTGTTTGTAAAGCTACAAATTATTTTACTGATATCAATAAGGCAACTACTCCAAAGCTTGCTCAGAGTAAGTACTGCAAACACTGCAAAAAGCATACTGAACATACTTCTAAAGAAAAATTGAAGTAATTTGTCGGATTTTATATTTTCGTAGGAAATTTTAACTGCCTTACGGATATTTTATATTTATTATTATCACTTCTAGGATGTTGACTATTAGATTATCTAGACACGGAAGATCAAAGAGACCTTTCTTTAGAATCGTTTTGACTGAGCATACTAAACCAGCTAAGTTTGGATATAAGGAAGTATTGGGTTCATATGATCCTTTGAATCATATCTTGCAGGCTGATGTAGAATCTATTAAGGCTTGGGTAGAAAAAGGTTCTCAAATGTCTGAAAGAGTTGCAAAGCTTCTCTTCAAGCAAACAAATGATGCTCTTTTCCAAAAGTTCTTTGAACAAAGAGAGAGAAAAGCTCTTCCAAAAAATGAAAAATAATTAAGCTTATATTTTTGAGAAAATCCGTTCAAGGATTTTTTCTTTACTTTGAAGATTGGGGTTTCCCAAAAAATGAATCAGATTTCTTTATTCTTTCTCTCTTTTAAGTGCGATGATGACAGTAGATCAGATCTGAGGTTTTGAAGAGATGGTTCTCTATATCCTTGGAGGGTTGATGCTTATTATTTTAGGAGGATGTGTGTATTCTTTTTTTAGAGCGATCTTTTTTTTCATCTTTTCCAAGGGGGATGATAAACAGATCAAGGCTGCCTGGGATTCAATTAGGCATATGATTTGGGGTTTGTTTTTGACAGTTATGGTAATTTTTATGTCGCCGACTTTACTCAAGTTTATGAATGTTCAAGGAGCCGAGAGATATGAGGCAAGATCTATCTTTGTGTATATGGGAAAAATTTTAACAGGAATTTCAAAGTTATGAAATGTGGTTACCGAGAGTCAGCTCAACAATCAGTATAATGGGGATATGTACTATGATCTTAACTTTGATTCAGACTCAAGAATTTAATCATAATTAAAAATAAAAGTCTGACTGCCATGGGAGGTAGTTAGATTTTTTTATTTAGAAGATTTTATTTCTCTTTTTTGCTTTTTTTATTCATTTTGAGTATAATAGAGGAGAACTTTATTTTTTGAAAAAAATCTGATGCTTGCAAATATTCCAGAACCAAAGCTTGGTTTGCAATATGCTGGCAATAATGACTTCTTTCCAGAGGGCATTGATTTTTTGCAAAAAATTAGATTTGTATCAATGCTTAGTGTGGATATGTATGTCAAATATTCTTTTCAAAAAGTCAATCGATCAAATATTATTCAATGAGCAGAAATTGATACTTATGATAATGATCATATGGTAAATGATACCTTCTTTATTCATAAGATTAAGCTTCCAGAAGCTACTTTTCTGACGCGTGCTTTGGTCTACATCCAGCTCAGTCACAACAAGGCAATGACGCTCAAGGAGATGGCATCATTTTCTCGTTCTGTTCCTATGGTTTCTTTGTTTATTTTTACGATATTGTTTTTCCTTATCCCAGGAGTGATAGGAAAAATTCTGCAAGGGATATCTCTCATTGCGATTCTAATTTTTGTACTCTTTTTTGCTTATAAATTCCTTAATTATTTTTATCAAACTTCGAGAAATAAAACAACATCTTTTGAGGATCATAGAGTTACCTATCTTAATCCTCGTGATCTTTCGCTTTTCACGCCTCAGGTTAAAGAAAAGATTGAGCAACTACATGCAGTTGGGGTAACGGATATTGCAATTGATAGAAATATGCTTTACCTTAAGCAGGATCTCCTTGATAATAAAGACACAACGCTCATTTGAGAACTTTTTGGAGCGCGTAAGATTCTTGATGAACCGCAGAAAAAAATAATTATGGATCAGATGATTGACCTTTTGAGTGATCAGACTTTTTTAGCTCTTTTTACAGAACAAAAAAATGCTGACTAAACAATGGCGATCCGACCTTAAGTCTACGATATATTCAAAAAGTCAAGAGCTAATCTCTCGTTGAGAGGCAACTTTTTCTATAGACAAAAGACAGGAATTTGACCAACTTCAATCTCAGCTTTCTACGCTTTCTCCTTCAGCAAAAACTAGTTTAAAAACTTTAGTATCCAATTCGAAATTGCAATCTAAAGTCCATCTTCCTCAGAGAGATCAATTATTGGCTGAGATTACGGCTTATTCTTATCTTTCTCCAGAACAAAGACCATATCAAGTATGAGATTTCTATCTTGAACCTGCTTATAATTCTATTTTTCACTGTATTTACCTCAACCATCAGGAAAAAATTTGCATTATTGCCTATAGAGGAACTGATTTTAAAAATAAATCAGATCTTATTTCTGATGCTCAGATCATTCTCTGAGTCAATGCAATTGATCCGAGGGTGATAGGAAGTTTAACGCTCTTTGATCAGCTCAGAAAAACCCATGGAAACTATCAAAAATGGATTTGTGGACATTCTTTAGGAGGGACGCTGTGTTATATTGTAGCAAAACATAGAGAGGTAGATTATTGTTGTACCTTCAATCCTGGTTCAGCTCCCAATAAAATCTTTATTCTAATGCTCAAAGACACCCTTCTCAAAGCTCCTCGAACAACCAAAATTCATACTTACAAAATCCTCTGAGATCCGGTGTCGCTCTTTAGTTATGTAGGGAAAACAGTAAGCTTTTTTGTGCCAAGTATAAGCGTAATGAAACTGCATAGTATGAGTAATTTTTTTGCACTTCCTGTATCAAAATAAAAAGGCTGAAAAATCTGATTTCAGTCTTTTTTCTATTTTCCATTTTTATCATCCAAGTAGAGTTCATCCAAGTGATAAAGCAAGTAACTCAACCCAAAAAATCCTCAAACTGCAATAACAAAGCTGATAGTTCCCATTCCAAATGCATGCCCGAGATTGTAAATGCTATGAATAAGAAATCCTACACCTAAAGCGAGAGGATAAGATAGATATCGATTGACCTTTCTTAACTTTAAAAGTATTAAAGCAATTGCCCCTGTTGCCAATAAATGTACCATTGTTGCAATCAGTCCTCTTCCGATCAAAAATCCTGATGAAACTTCATTTTCCCCTAATAGCATCAATATGAGAGCTAAACTATTTTCTGTCAAAGCAAAAGCGAACGCAACAGACAAGCTAAGTGCCAGGAGTTGCGATATACTTGTTTGATTTTCAGTGTTTTCTTCATATTGCGCGAGAGAAAATTTTAATAGTTCTTCAGCATAGGCAAGGACTAAGTAATAGGGAATAAGTATAAAAACAGATCCCAAAGACTCTCAAAAGCTGATTTTACTGCTAGATCGAATCAATATTGCGAGAATGCTGATTCATATCCAATTGTTGAGTCAGATTTTATTCCTTTTTATCAAGCTTCGAGCTATTCGAAGAATGATAAGTATCCCAACGCACCATAGCCAAAAAAATAAACCACTTGTCCCGCCGACCGAGTCTTTTATACTTATTCGTCCCATATACCTAAAAAGTCGCTCATAACCTGCTAAGGCTCCTACTAAGCATCCAGAGAAAATCAATTGCTGTGTTTTTGAAATAGAGGTATTAGAAAAACGAGCAAAAATCTGACGAAAAAACCGCGTTCGAAAAAGCGTTATTATGAACAGTATTGTTAAAAGTCATAAGATCTGCACAATCGCCAGTTTAGCAAATAAAGAAAAATTTAGTGAATGTTGAGTTTTCGCTGCTGCAAAACCCATTCAGCAACGAGCTCTCCAGTTCCATCACGAGTAATTACAAACAGTTCCTGAGATGTTGATCCTTTAGACATTTTTGCTTTAAATCCAGTAACTGTCGGATATGAAATCGTGAAACGAAGCTCAGAGGAGGCTTTCTGTTGTCTGTGGATTCTCCCTGGGATGATACGGGCAATTTCAGGGTTTTGCTCAATCCTACGAAGAAAATCGTGAAATTCAGGAAGGATGTGATGTTCAGTCTTTACCTTTTGAAAACCCAATTTCATCTCTCCACAATAGCAATAAAAATTTGCCTTAAACCTATGGATTTGAAAAAAAAATGCAAGTGAGATTTTCTCATCTGCTCAGCTTGAAATCTTGTATCAAATCCCTATTCTTAAAGAGAAAAACGATACTCACTCAATGACTATAGAGAAGAGTATCGACAAAATCTTAAATCTGACTTTTTATCCCTTTTTGTGCTTTGATGGCAACTATGAATATTCACGAATTTGAGCTTCGCTATCTCTCATACAAGGGATTGGATTTTAGATTGGGTTTGGAGCGAGATGAGGATACTTTGATCAAACTTGTTAAAACTTCAGATAAAGGACAATTAGAAAAGTCGGTACCAGAAACATCGCCTGAGGATTTAAAGCGCTTTACTCACGAAACCTATACTCCTTTTAAACAAGAGCTTATTGATAAATCTCGTGAGATATTCCCTCTCAAAACTTCTAAATATTCACTTGCAGATTATATTGAGAGACTCGAGTATGAACTCAAGGTAATCAGAGAAATGGGCTTTAATTCATACTTTTTGATTGTATCAGATTATGTGAGATGGGCCAAGAGACAAATGATTGTAGTAGGGCCAGGAAGAGGTTCTGGAGCAGGAAGTTTACTTGCTTGGGCGATCGAGATTACGGATGTGGATCCTATGCCCTTTGATCTACTTTTTGAGAGATTTCTCAATCCAGCGAGAATTTCAATGCCCGATTTTGATATCGACTTTGAAGATACTCAGAGACAAAATGTGATAAATTATTGTACACAAAAATATGGAGAGGAGAAAGTATGTTCGATAGGTACTTTTATGAAAATGGCGTCTAAAGCAGCCTTCAAAGATGCCGCACGTGCGGTAGGAGTACCTTTCGAAAGGTCAAATCAGGTTTCCAACCTTATTCCTGAAAAAGTAAGTCTAAAAAATCTGATCAAAGATTCTGCTCCTGAGTATGAGGAAGTGCAGAATATCTATGAGTCAGATGAAAAAGTAAAACAGGCATTTGATTATGCAATGTCATTAGAAGGGAATATTAGACAGTTGGGAGTGCATGCTTGTGGAATTATTATCGCTCCTGAAGCTGTTTCCACCTATTCTGCAGTGCAATATGCAAAGGAAAATGACCATACGCTTGTTAGTCAGTATGATGGACCGACACTAGAACAGATTGGACTTTTGAAGATGGATTTTCTTGGACTAAGAAATCTCTCTATCATTAAAAACTGTATCAAAATCATTAAGAATAGATATGAAAAGGAGGGAAAAGAACTGCCTGAGATGTTTGTTCATTTTCTCAAGACAACTTCATTCCAGCCTGATATTACGGATGAGTTTACCTATGATACGATTTTTAAGGCGGGGGAAACAACAGGGATTTTTCAGTTCGAATCGCAAGGGATGAGGAAATTCCTTATTCAGCTCGAACCAAACTCTATCAATGATCTGGTAGCGATGAATGCTCTTTATCGTCCTGGGCCAATGGAATTTATCCCGAGATATATTGAGAGAAAACAAGGCCGCGAACCAGTAACCTATATGACAGATGAACTCAGAGCCGAATTGACCAAAAAATATAGTGCTGAAGTCGCAGAAGAAGAAAATCAAAAACTGATTCAGGATCTTAGTCCTATTATGTCTTTGACTTATGGAATTGCTATCTATCAGGAACAGCTAATGTTTCTAGTACAAGCAATGGCAGGATTTTCGCTTGGTGAGGCAGATATGCTCAGAAGAGGAATCGGAAAAAAGAAAAAAGAAGTAATCGAACAGCTTAAGAAAGAGTTTGTTCAGAGAGGACAAACTTTTAGAGGCTATAAACCAGAGACAACAACTACGATTTATGAAAAAATGATTGAGCCAGCTGCTTCATATTCTTTCAATAAGTCGCATTCGGTATGTTATGCGATGATTGCCTATCAAACAGCTTATCTCAAGGCGCATTTCCCGCTAGAGTTTAGTGCGGCACTTATCAGATCGGTAGAGGAAGATATTGATACACAGAGCTTTTATATTTCGGAGATCCAAAATTCTGGAATTAGAGTACTTCCTCCTCATATCAACGAATCGTTTAATCATGTGGCTGCGATCGATGAAGATGTCAGACTTTGATTCTTTTCAGTAAAAGGAGTAGGATCTGAAATCTGAGAAACGATCCAGCAAGAAAGAGTCCAAAATGGGAAATTCTCATCACTTGAAGATTTTCTTAAAAGGTGTTCAAGTATCGGTAATAAAAAATCACTTGAAAGCTTAATCAAGGCAGGAGCTTTGGATGGTTTTTGAGATAGAAAAATGCTTCTGGAAAATATCCAGGTAATGATCGATTGGAGTAAAAATATCTCTAATGCTGATTTTTGACTCTTTTGACCTGTGGGACTGGATACTACAATCCAACTCAAAAACATTGATGAGCCCTCAACTCCTATGGAGAGGTTGATGATGGAGCAGGATGTTTTAAAATCTTTTCTTTCAGGGAATCCCCTTGATGGGTTCTACCTTCATATCAAAAAGGGGTCTTTTCTCAATCAGGTTAAAGAAGCAGAATCTTTCCCAAAATTTATTGTGATCGGTTATATTAAAGAGATTCAGAGAGCAAAGAAAAAGGGATTTTTTATCAAAATCGAAGATATTTCAGGAGATTGGGAGTTTTTTACCAAAGATGTCCTCAATTTTCAGAAGTTTGATCTTATCATTCTTTATGGAAGTAAAAGTAATGGTAGAGTCTATATTGATAAGCTTGTTAAAACTTCATATGAAAAGTTAAAAAAGTTGGCAGGGGGAAGGTTTGATCCAGAGCGAACTGTTGTAAGAGCCAAGAAAGAGAGATATGGAGATATCAAAAAGCAAGAACTTGAAAGAATAAAGGCAGAAATTCAGACTCCAGTCGTAGAGAAAAAACAAGATATTGAGATTTCTTCTGATGATTTTGAAGAAAACCCAGCAGAGCTTTTGGATGAAGTTTTGCCTTCTGATTATGAAGAAGAAATAATCGAGAATGAAGATGCTTTTGTTCAAGAGAATGAAACTATGTCAGAAGAAGAGGAATGCTGAGAATTTGATTTAGATACTTCTTCAGAGCAGGAGGTTCTAGATGATCAAGAATGAGTTTCTTGAGAGGAGAAACTTTCTCGAGATTTGCCCGAATCTCTTGATCAAATTCAAAAACTTATTGCAATTATCAAAATTCATCAAGGTCCGATAGAAATTACTTTGGGTGAAAAATCCTATAAGATATCTGAACAATGACTGCAGGAGATACAGGATCTCTTGGGATAAGCTAGGCAAGATGTTAATTGTTGTAATGTAAAAAAATGAAAAAACTGATCTCAGATTGAGGTCAGTCTTTTTTATCTATTTTATAGTTATTATTCTGCCTTATTTGTTGCCAGAAGTCTGTATCCAGCATAAGCAAGCACACTGATTGCTAGGATAAGCATCATATCTTCTACTGGTCCAACCTTTGGAACAGCCTTGATTTCTGCCTTTGGTTCAGATTCTGTTCTTGCATTAAGTTCGTATCTAATTTCTTTTCCTTTTTCATCTCTAGGAATAAAGTTGAAGATCAATTCTTGATCAGACTCCTTTGCTTGATATTCAAACTTTTCTTGAGTCATAGGAACAGTTGCAAGTTTTTTGAATTCATTAAGTTCCTTATCAAAAATTTGGATTTCAACATTTGCAGATGCAGCAAGTGCCTTCCAAGTAAGTATAACTTTATTTCCTTCTGTTACGGTATGAGAAATACTAGCAAGTCTCATATCAGCTCCTGCAGCTCCATGTTCCTCATCAGCTTCTGAAGATTCTGATGTAGTATCACTAGCTCCACCAAAAGTCTTACAAGCATCACCTTCTGCATATTTTTCATCAGCAAAATTGAAACAGAATTCCTTTGAATGAGATCCTTCTTGCACATTATCATCTGTAGGAACTACTACACCATAATAATTTGTTGCCTCCTCAAAATTTGCAGAGCTCAACTTAAGACTAACTTCTGAAGCTGCCTTATCATCTGCTGAAAGAAGATGTTTTGTTTCATCAAAATCTGTAAGTGTCAACTCTCCAGATGCTGTCTTATAAGAAGAGATAGGCTTTTTAGAGATAAGGATTGAGTATTCCTCAACTTCCACATCACTTGCATCCTTAAGCAAAGGTGAGGTAATAAGGAAATCCTTTGTCTTAGAATCTCCAGATCCATTTTGAAATCCCTTAACAGTTACATTTTGTGTTTCGGTGTATCCAAAAGTAAGATTTTTCCCTCTCAATGCATTATCTAGATTGAGTACAGGAGTGGCAGCATAGGTTGCAGCCTGAGAGGCGAGCGTGATCAAAGCTGCCAAAGCAAGATGTTTTTTCATTTGTATAAATACTAATAAAAATAAATTACACCTAATTATAATCGAAATAAAAATAAATACAAAAAAAATCAGACTTTTTTTCTCTTGTTTTTTTTAAGGCTTTCAATATAGTGGAAATGCGCTCTGGTCGTTCAGTGGATAGGACACAATCCTGCGAAGATTGTAACCCCGGTTCGACTCCGGGTCAGGGCAAACTTAAATGGAAGATTGGCCGAGCGGTCGAAGGCGCATGTTTGGAGTACATGTATACGGGCAACCGTATCTAGGGTTCGAATCCCTAATCTTCCGAACGCAAAAACACCGTGCGAAATCAGATTTCGTTTTTTTTATTTTTTAGAATATTTAAAATGTGGAAAAAGATCATACCAATAAGTCTTTTGATCCTCATTTCAGTCTCTGGATTATTCCTGAATTTTTGGTATAATAATCCCACTATTGTTGAGTTTTCTTCTGGAAGTGAACTCCTCTTTTTTTCTGGAGGAAAGACTGCAGAAAAACTCCAAGAGGAAAGAAACTGTAAATATGTCGTTAATGGTAGTTATTTTGGCAAAGATGATCTGTGATACTTCCCTGCAGGAGAGCGATTTACGACAACAGGGGCTATTAATTACAAAAAAATAGAAAATTCTGATCCCAATCTGGGAGAAACGCTCATCTTTGATGAAAAACAAGGAAGAGTTCAGCTTTTTGTGGCTAATGGAGAGGCGATTATGACTGGAGCTTTAGTCTTCAATGCATGACCACGACTCATCAAATGATGAAAGAAAAATAACGACCTTACTCAGTCGATTTCTCATCGAAATGCTCCTCACCCAAGGACCCTTGTAGCTCAAAAATGAACAAAAAGCCTTATCGTTGTTTTCAGAAATAAACTTACTCTAGATGAAGTTGCTGATGAGCTTCTTAAACTTGATATCCAAAATGCAGTCAATCTTGATGGAGGACCTTCTACCTCAATAAGCAGCTCAGATCCAAGAGTCTTAAACTTTAATGAACAAGAAAAACTTCCAATACTTTTTTGTATAAAATAAAAACACTTGTTTTTGCCTAGGAAAACTATAGATTAATAGAAAATATTACGTAAAACAATAAAAGAAATCTGACTTTTAAGACTATTTATCATACTATGGATAAGATTAGAAATTTTTGTATCATTGCGCATATTGACCATGGGAAGTCCACCCTTGCAGATAGAATGCTTGAGATTACAGAAACAGTAAGAAAACTCAATCATTCTCAGGTTTTGGATCGTATGGATATTGAACAAGAGAGAGGAATTACTATTAAGCTAACTCCTGCTAGAATGCAGCGAAAAGGATATGAGCTCAATCTGATAGATACTCCTTGACACGTAGATTTTCAATATGAGGTTTCTCGCTCACTGGCTGCAGTAGAAGGTGCGATTTTGCTCGTAGATGCAAGCCAAGGAATCCAGGCTCAAACCCTGTCTACACTCTATCAGGCTATTGATCAAGGTCTTGATATCATTCCTGTTCTCAATAAAATTGATCTTCCTGCAGCGAATCCAGATAGAGTTGCTGGAGAAATTGAGAATATGATTGGGTTGGATAAGTCAGAAATTATTTGTGTCTCTGGGAAGACCTGAGAAAATGTAGATAAGGTGCTCGATGCTATCATAGAAAGGTTTCTATCTCCTGCAGAATTTAAATCAAAAAATCCAAAAAAGTTTCATATTGACCAATAGTTTTCAACCAAAAAAAAGACTGACCTCACTCTGAGATCAGTTTTTTCTATTTCAGTATTCCGAGTCTCTCTAGAATAGAGGTCATCTTTAGGATCTTTTTTTGATAGGGGAAAACCTTTGTCTTTACTCAAAGATAGGAGGCAATCAAAAAGAGGTGTAATCTTCCCGTGATGATAATATCAGCTCCTTTTACCTTCTGTAGAAATGTACTAAAATTTTCTTCCCAATCGATGCTCTCCATGGTTATATTAAGATCTTTTTCAAGTTGCGTTTGATATTGAGGATCGTTGTAAACAGGAGACTCTCATTTGCTCACAGGAACATAAGCAAGCTCATAGCCCTCTTGGAGAAGAGATTTGCATTCAGCAAGAAGGTTTGGATAAAATTTTTCACCATTTTTATTCAAATTGATGAGGGCGACTTTCTTATCTGATGGACTCTCTTTTTCAACAGTTTTTCGATTGTAGGCAAATCGACTCGTATCCATAAAGAATTCAGCGCCTTTATATCCAAGTTTCTCTAGTGCATGTACAGAGTCCTCATCACGAGCATAAACTGCTTTTGTACGCTTGAGCAATCGTCCAAAGAGTTTGCAGTTGAGAGATTTTTTTGGCGCTTGGATCCCTCCCATCAGATAGAGATTGATTTTTTTTAATTTGTCTGCGAGGGGGAGTAGTGCAAGGTTCCAATATCGATAAGCATTTTTGCTTTCTTCTGTTAGGATTTCTCCACCTCAGATAATTACTGTATCAATTTGTCTATATTGGATAATTTCTTTGATACGAGGAGAAAAAAAATAGTGAAATCCTGATCTTATTCCCTTGGGAAATTCATGAAGATAGGTGATATCCTGCATATCAGGAAACTGAGAAAAAAAGCTTTTCAACCATTCTGGATCATAGGCAGAAATCAGAATTTTTTTACCTTGTTGTTGTAAGAGGCGAATAGTCCCAAGTAGAATAATTTCATCTCCCATATTTTTATAGCTCCAGTTTCCGAGTATCAATACACGCTCTCATTTTATGTTTAGTTGCTGGCTGATTTGCATTATTCTTTATCTCCCTTATGAATAAAAATCGCTTTTAGTCTATGGTTTCCTTTGTTTATGTCAAGGAGAAGTCAGGTTTATAATAGACTTGAATTTTCTATAATAGAGTTTCTGAGTATAAAAATCTCTTGATTTTCTCCGATAAGTAGCTATAAAAATGCTATTTGTATGAGAAAATATACTTCTTATACCTTTATTTGTTAAGCACTATGCTATGACAGAACAACAAAATACTTGGGGGGCAGTGGAGAGATCTAGAACCCCTAGAGCTCCTCGTGTTGCGCCAATGCCAGACTCGAGACCTCAAAAACCAGAGAAAGTTCCCTTGTGGATTGTGATAATGTTTATTTTTGCGCTTGCATTCTGTCTGTTTGCGGTGTATAAGGCTTTTATTTACAAGCAGGGGTATAATGAGGGATCATCAAATCAGGAAGTAATTGATGTAAATTTTCAGCAAGATACAACAGGAGAAGATCTACAAGAAAATGGTATCACCAATATTTTGACAGGAGATGTTGCTACAACTGATGTTGTTAGTTGAGAAACTGCTACAGAGGCATCAGCTAATGTTCAGAGAGTGAATCCGTCTCTTTCAGTATCTTGAAGTCAAACGTGAACTCAATCTGAATGAACAACAACCATTGATCGTAGTGGAGATACAGCTTTGATAGAACAGTTCTATAAGCATTTGGTTGCAAATGAGTTTGATGCGATGAATGCTTTGGTGCAGGGACCATTATTGAGAAGTAAGGCATGGAAGGATCATTGGAATGCAAAAAATCTTGGAATCTTCAGTAGAAACCTCGTTGGAAATCTAAACTTAGATAATCTCTTTTTTGTTGCCAATAGTGTCGATGAAGCCAAAAAATCTAGGCAGTATTCCTATACACTTAGCTATACGATTCAGCCAGATCATCAATACAAAGAAGATCGAAAGATTACGCTAGTTACTCAAGGTACTGGTAAAGTGTTGATCTCAGAGATTATGTGTGAAACGAAGTGATGCTCTCGTTCTCCATTCTTCTGGCCTCAAAACCTAGGATTGAAGTAAAAAAAATAATAAAATCTGACCTCGGTGTCAGGTTTTTTTAAAACAAAAATCTCCTTAGAGATATCAAAGGAGATTTGAATCTCCATTAGAATACTAAAGGAGATTTTTGTCAGAGAGATGAAAGAAGCAGGCAGAAAGTCTTATCAATAAGCATCTTATCGATTAGTATCTGTTAGGGAATAGACTCCGATTCCTATATCAGCGTTTAGCCATTGCCTTTTCGCTACAGATTCTGCTTCTTCCACGAACAGTACCTCCAATATAGCATCCGCTGCCCATATCACGAAGGTTAATCGTTCCTTTCTCACTACAGATTCTGCTTCTTCCATGAACAGTACCTCCGATATAGCATCCGCTGCCCATATCACGAAGGTTAATCGTTCCTTTCGCACTGTAGGCTATGCACCCCGGATCAACATGAGTATAGCGCACTTTATTGGGGGCTGGTGTCTCAATATCAATGAAGCGCTTTGTTCTTTTTGTTTTCATAATGTTCTTGAATTAGTTGGTTCTTACTATATAGGGATTGGGCATTTCAGATATCGTTGAGATTGTTTGATAAGATTTTCTGTTAATGAACCCATCCTTGACAAGGGATAGTATAATTATTTTATCATAAATGTCAAGTAAAAGATAGTTTTTTTATGGACTAAAGTCAGGTGATTTTATTTGACTTTAGAGGAGGCTTAAGTACAATAATTCTAACTTTTAGCTGAGAAAAGTTTATGAACTACGAACTTTTTAATCATCAAGACAAAAAAATCTATCTGATAAATATGCTCAGGGAAGAGAATCAGATTTTTTCTGAGTTGTTTGAAAAAGGAGTAGAAAAATACCTCAGAGCAGGCAAAAAAATCTGAATCCTGATCAATAAAAAAGGTCATACTTGAGGGACAATTTGTCATAGCTGTGGACATATTCCTCAGTGTGAAAATTGTTCGGTTGCGATCAATTATTATCTTCTCCCAAGTGGGCAGAAGATGGGGCTTTGTCATATTTGTAAAAGACAATATCTCTATCCACAAGCCTGTGCTCAGTGTGGCAGTTCCAAGATCAAAGAATTTGGGATAGGAACACAGAAGCTTGCACAGTTGCTCAAGGAAAGGTTTTGAGCTGAATCTCTCATCGTCGAGTCAGAAACCGTCAGATCTCAAAAAAAGATAGAAAAGCTGACCTCAGAGCTCGATACCCTCAAATCTCAATCAAAAAATCCAATAATCATTTGAACTTCTTTGCTTACTACGCCGATCAAAAATTGGAAATTTGATCTTTTGATTTTTCTCAATGCAGATATTGGCTTAAATATCCCTGATTTTAATGCAAATGAGAAAAATTTTTATTTTCTCTATGAGGCTTTTGTTAAGCATCAATGCCCGACTTTTTTGGTACAAACGATGAATCCTGAGCATTATAGTATCAGAATGGCTTGCAAGATGCAAAAATCAGATTTTTATGCTGTTGAAAATGAATTCCGTCAGGCTCATAATTATCCTCCTTATGGAGAACTTTGCTTGATCTTGTACAAGGATGAGATTGAGGAAAAGCTTTTTACAAAAGTAGATCAGCTTCACAAAGAATTACTCTATTTGCAGGAAAAGTATCAACTCAAAGATCTGGAGATTTATACCACACCACCTTTGATTTACAAAATCTTTGGTAAATATAGGTATCAAGTAGTGATAAAGGGAAAAGAAGTCAGAAATTTCATGGATATTGTATTTTCCAAGCTCCAGCTCCACAAAAAAGGCTTTAAAATCAATCGAGATGCGGAAAGTATTGTGTAAAAATAGAAAGAAGTTAAGAATATCTAACTTGCTCTTGATTTTTAACAGGTTATAAATATATAACATATTGTTATGTATTTATAACTTTTTAGTTTGTTAAGAAAAAAAAGATGAGGAAAGAAAAGCTTTTGAAATTTCTAGGAATGTTATTCATGGCTTGGGGGTTTTGAGTTTTTGTTAATATAATTAGGCAAATCCCCTTTGATTTTCTAGATCCAGCATATTTTGCAGTGGTAGGTTTGATGTTGGTATTGTTGTTAGGAGGAGGGACTATGCTCCATATCGCAAACAAGATGAAAAAACAGAATTCTGTCATTGAGACTGATGAAATGTTTAAAAAGGTTGGATATACTGCATTGGCGGCTTCATTTCAGGTGTTTTTGATTCTTGTTCCGATAGTGCTTTGTTTGGATAGGTTTTTCTCATTTTTGGATAAGATGAGCGCTAAAGATATTGTAACTATTTTTTGGTTTGGATCTTTGTTTTTGGTGGCAAGCTTTTCAGGATGGTATTCTCATCATCCAGACAAAACCTGACTTTAGGATCAGACTTTTAGATTTTTTTTGAAATTATGCAAAACTATATCAAACAATTTAGGTTAGAACTGGGTTTGACGCAGCAAGAATTGGCACAAAAAGTTTGAGTAAGGAGAGAGACAATTGTATTTCTCGAGATGGGGAAGTATAATCCTTCGTTAAAACTTGCTTTTCAAATAGCAAAAATTTTTAATCGTAAGATTGAAGAAATTTTTTTGATAGATAGCAATGATGATTTGAAAAATTAACTAAAAAATATTTTACTTCGTAAAAAATATCGCTTTGCGTTATTTACTTCGTAAAAAATACCTCTTTCTAAATTATGGGAAAAAGAGCAAGGGTGGATTGCTCTTTTTAAAATTTATTAATAAGATATATTGAATATAAAAAAATAAATGTCAAGTAAAATAGTAAAAAGAAGTCTGATTTTTTTGTCTTTTTTATTTTTGTGAGTATAATCACAGTAACATAATCACTTAGTGATAAGGTTCTACTACACACCCTTGCAAAATAGGTGACTATGTTGGTGGTATTCCACCTAAAA
>ERZ772906.812-NODE-812-length-17911-cov-16.187276_pt1 | contig 17911 bp, 19 predicted proteins | sample MGYA00511338_ERZ772906 | MGnify/ENA primary metagenome ERZ772906 (study PRJEB29015, sample SAMEA2738076) | human oral metagenome | biome: human oral; feature: human-associated habitat; material: saliva | place: China | collected 2212 ... | reverse complement strand
ATCCACATTTTCAAGACACGTACGGAGACAGCTATTTGCTGACTAGCACTATGGTAAATAATTATGTTAAACTTGGAGTTATTCCGCCACCTGTGAAGCGCAGGTACGATAAGGAAGCAATTTCTCGGCTGTTCGTAATAGTAACACTCAAATCTATATTTAACGTACAGGAAATCGCTGAACTAATTTCTGCAATAGACGATGACAATGGTGTCGGTTACAAGATATCTGAATCTTATGATCTATATTGCAGCACACTCGAGGCTGCAATCGCTTCGACATACGCTGATAGCATATCTCATAAGAAGCCAGAACAGGATTATTTTAGAGTAATAGAGGATGTCGCTACCGCTGCAGCATATCAGCTCATCGTAAAATGCAGACTAAAACTAAGACGAGAAAGGAACAAATCATGATATACAAGCCAGAAGGTGTCTGTGCAAAGCTCTTAAATCTCGAGGTCGAAGACGGCATAGTCAAATCAGTTGAATTTATAGGCGGATGTGCGGGGAACGCTCAAGGCATATCTAGCTTAGTTAAGGGAATGCCTGTCGACGATGTAATCGAAAGGCTAGAAGGCATAGGATGCGGATTCAAGGATACATCATGTCCGGACCAGCTTTCAAAGGCATTAAAAAAATACAAGGACGAACATCAGCAATAACTTGAGTTTTGTATATAATTGTTCTTTTTCTACCCCCCTTTACATAAATAATTATATATGGTAATAGTAAGTTACCATCGGTTAACCACTGCGCATAGCAGCGAGTCACCTATAACAGGAGGTGGACATCATGAAGAAATCAAAACTCTTAACTGTAGCGATGATATGTATCTTAGCCCTGCCTCTACTTTCGGTTTATGGCGGTACTAAACTCGGGGGTTCAGCAGCATCTAAAACTAGACTTGAGCAGTACCGAGGTATTTATTACAGCAATACACTCATCAAGAAATCAAAACAGTATAGCTCGTATAAACGAGTATCGAATAATATTGAGAACTCAGCAGACGGAAACCCTATCACACCAGATAGAGCTGTAAGCTTCCGTGCATATGTGACCGGCGATACACTCGGTTATCGTGTAAATGAGAATATATCCATAACTAGTGATTTTACGGACCGACACACTGTTGATAGGCTTAACAACGAGATTATAGGCAATATACCATATAAGACTCTATTTGCTAATGATATGTATAATCAAGCAGCTGATCCAATCGTGTTAAATGGTGAAAAAGACAAGGTACAGTACATCGGTTACAGAGCTGTATATACCGTAGAAGAATATGAGGTGAAGATGTACGAGCAGAGAACCGGAAAACTCATAGGGTCGAGCCACTACAAACTGCACAAACCAGATCACGGGGAATATGCTCTGTTAGATGCTAGCTAGTAGCTCAATTTTATGATTAACTACTTTTGAATATGACAAGAGGGATGGCTTTGCCATCCCTCCTTTATTTGCACTAATATCTATTTCCTCGTCTAGATCTACTTCGAGTTTTCCTTTGCTGTAACGATATACGGAAAAGCTACGAAGAGGATCCCTCCTAGCATATTTCCAAGCGATACAAGACCTAGGTTATAACAGTATCCACCTATAGTCACGGCTTCATTTCCACCGTTGTTGATCAAAGAGAGAGCCAGAATCGTCATGTTTGCTACACTGTGTTCAAATCCAGAAGCAAAGAACGCAACGATGCACCAGAACACCATAATTAATTTTCCTGCATCTGTCTTGCACCTAAAGCTGCACCATACAGCTAGGCAAACGAGGAAATTGCACAGTATACCCCTCGTAAGAAGTGCGATAGGTTGTAGATTCATTTTTGTAGCTGCGGCACTTACTATAGCCACTTGTGTCGCATCTGTATATAACCCTGTCATGTTGTATATCCATGCGAGCAATGCTGATCCGATTAGATTTCCAAGCCAGCAAACTGCAAAGACCTTTAGGACATCTGCTATAGTCACCTTGCGTTTCATATATCCAACGGCAAGCACCATATTGTTACCTGTAAAAAGCTCAGCTCCTGCTATTATTATGAGGCTGAGGGCCACGCTAAAGAATATCGCCATAACTAGCTTAGCGTAAGGCTCACCCTGAAGTTGTCCGGCAAGCGTGAACGAGATAAGCACACCTACGCCTATATAAATTCCTCCGAGAAGTGACATAAGGATATATCCACAAGGGTTTTCTCGCAAAAGTCTAGCCTTGGCTTCTGCTCCAGTTGAAATAGCTGTAATCTCTTCTCTATACATGCGTACTCCTCCATCAAAGCTCTATTCACATATCCATATAATACATTATAGGCAGTTGGAATTAAAGTTACTACAGACAGTTTGAGCGTTATAAATACAATTAAAATACATCAAATTATGAGCATAAGATTTAAAATAGAATTATACTAGCTTATTAAGATAGGAGACTATCTATGGATAGCACAGTTCCAGAGTGGGTTCATTATGGTAGTAGTACAGCGGACATAATATCAGATTACTTTGCAAAAGGTCTTGTTATATTTACGGTTTTTGGGCTTCCTCTCTACGTTCGGCTTCGGCAGGCTAGGTCCACAGAACCCCGGGGATTCAAACCCTTGTTTCAATATAAAAAATAGACAGCACACGGAAGTGCTGTCTATTTTTTATGGCGGAGAGAGGGGGATTTTACAGCCGACCGTTTCCGCTCTGGCTTCGCCTTTTATACTTCTGCTTGCTCGCCACTCGCGGACGGTCTGTGACTGGGACCTGCCATCCCTCGCCTCTCTACATTCGGCTTCGGCAGGCTAGGTCCACAGAACCCCGGGGATTCAAATCCTTGTTTCAACATAAAAAATAGACAGCACACAGTAGTGCTGTCTATTTTTTATGGCGGAGAGAGGGGGATTTGAACCCCCGCACGGGTGTTACCCGCCTGCTGGTATTCGAAGCCAGTCCCTTCAGCCTCTTGGGTACCTCTCCACAAATGCGCTATCTTATGAGTCAAACTACCAAGATATGTTCGGATAACCGCGAAGGTCATTATAGCATAGGAGTATGGTGTACGCAAGTAGTCGCAAGCGCCGTAACGACACACCAAGACGCCGATTACACTTTATAATGTACCGTCACACTATTCATATATAAGTAAAACGAGCCGCTCGGACTCGTTTTATCAGCTATATAAATTTAATATCATGTATGCACATTTGGCAGTATCGCAGTCAGTAATTAGCAATTTGTCACGCAAACAGCCATTTCTACTTAGACCTATCCTTATCATGCTTTCCAATTGGCATTGCGGCCTTCTTTCTACGTCTTTTTACTAGACAAATAATCACAATTAGAGCAACTAGTGTTGGACCTAATATCATGGCCCCTAGATTTGAGATATATGCTTCGGAGGTAATCCACCCTTTGCTAACATTTCTCTTCACAACTAGCGGTGCATCGGATACATACTTGCCATCGACATACACTTTTGCAACAGCCACCTTATCGCCCTTCTTGAGCGGAGCCTTTACGGACCAATCGCGCTTAATTTTTACACTTATCTTTGAACGATCACCCTTCTCAGTATATGCATATGCTGTCTCGCTTGCATACGCATCAACGACTGTGTTTTTTCCACCACGAACCAATACCTTTGTAATCTTCTTGCCCTTTACAACAGGCTTGTTCACCTTCAGATATTTGTACGCATATTCAAATATCGCTTTTGCATCCTTGGGTCGGTTCTCCTTATCGTCGCCAAACAGCACTAGCACGAGCTGCAAATCCTTCTTGTCATACGCGAGTATAATCGATGCCTCGCCATTCCAGAAGCCAGTCTTTCCAGCGACTACCCCTGACCCCTTAGTATTTATTAGATCGGTATGCGACTTCATTACGCGACTTTTGCTTAGATTTGTCGCTCCCATCTCATATTTCTTGGTACTAGCGAACTTATACACCTGCTTATTCTTAAGTGCAGCCCTCGCAATTTTCATATAATCGCTAGCAGTCGTATAGTGTCCGTCTTCTTTCATACCATTAGGATTTGCAAAATGAGTATCATTGCAACCAAGCGCCTTCGCCTCATCGTTCATCATCTGTACAAATTCATCTACGTTGCCATTCGACACTGTTTCCGCAAGACTGTAGGCTGCATCGTTTCCCGACAGAATCATCAGTCCGTAGAGGAGCTGCCTAACTGTTACGACCTCACCTTCTTTGAGTTCCATTGAAGATCCACCGAGAGCAGCGGCTTCTTTTGATACCGTTACCTTCTGGTCGAGATTCTTGACGTGTTTAACTACCAGCAGTGCTGTCATCAGCTTCGTGGTGCTAAAAGGCGCAACACGTTCATCCTTGTTCTTCGAGAACACCACAGTTTTCGTATTCTCGCTATACAAAACCGCACTCTTCGCATTGATTTCTGGCTCACTAGTAGCTCCATATGAAAGTACATACAATAAACCAGTGCTGAAAACCATAGTTATGCACAGCACCGTCAAAATCGCTATTTTAAAACTTCTCTTGAGATTGTCCCAAGTTTTCATTTTCTAGTCTCCAATCACGATTTTATTTTTCAGCGAACTTTTTATTACTTCGCTCATTTGATTATTTGCGTTTATCGAAACACCTACACCTGAAGGTAAGGCACGAGCACACGCAGCGATCTATCTTTGATTTCTATAGTAAGCTCGTCCGTTTCAGTTATCTCTCCGTCGACAACAAACTTCATGTGCCCACTTCTTGGCACTATATGAATCTTTCTTCCCTGCTTATAATCGGTTATCTTATCAATCCCTTTAATCTCGTCAAGCTTACCTTTTGCGAACTTCGGAAGCACCTTCAGAACAGTACGCCTTGGTATCTTGTGAACAACTAGCACATCTGCAAGTCCATCGTCGAGCTTAGCATTCGGGCTGCTCTCGATGCCGCCTCCACAAAATCTACCGTTTCCAATAGTACACATCATGAGTGGCCCTTTGAAAACCTGTTCTCCATCAACCTCAACAAGCAAGTTCTGTCCGGACTTCTCTATGAGATTAAGAAAAATCGACAGTCCGTACGACAGCGAACCACCGATAAAGGTCTTCTTATTAAAATACGTCGCTAGTATCGCAACATTTCCGTCAAACCCGATATTGAATGCATTTAGACCAATCCTATCATATGCTTCTCCGTCTCTCTTATAAGAGTATGCCATCACATCGATGACCTCTTCCTCAGCCAAGAGCTGTGACATTAGATCCTTGTAATCGGTATTTCTCGAGCTACCAAAGTTGCGAATAAGATCATTGCCACTGCCGATCGGAATAACTCCGAGTGCTGCATTTGTATGGCCATAGACGCCATTTGCAACTTCATTTACAGTGCCATCTCCCCCACATGCGTAGATTCGAACCTCTTCGTCATCACGCTCAGCTTCAGTCGCAATCTTATCGGCAATGTGCGTAGCCGAGCCAGGACCTGTTGTGTAGTGTAGCTCGATATCGAATTCCGAATCTAGTGCAGCCGCACTGATATCCTTGCACAGCTTATCTGCTTTCTTGCCGTTTCCAGCAATAGGGTTTATGATAAATGCATATTTCATTGATAAATGTCCCTCTTTATAATTTATCCTTTTATTTCTCACTGTCATATATGAGCTTCGGTCTCGCGCCTAGATAGTCGAGCGAAACAAGCTTATAATCTATACCGTCATGTTCACCTTTTATTCCATTAGCCCACGCGACCATTCCGTGAAGGTGTCCGTATATGCACTTAGTAACACTATACTCCTTCATGATTTTAGTAAATTCTGTTTCTTCCATCTTGGCTGGCGGATAGTGCATAGCCACGATTATCTCAGATGCACCCTTTTTCTTCGCCTCGCCGAGACTATTTCTCAGCCTACCCTGCTCACGCTGATACATCTTTTCATCATGTTCAGTATAAGATACTGCATCTGGTGTCGGCCAGCCGCGCGATCCACATATCGCAAGATCTAGTGGCTCTATATAGTAACAGTCATTTTGCAGAAAATGCATATCGTCGTAAAGTGTTCTCAGATACTGTATCTTGCACCACCATAGATCGTGATTACCACGCAGAAGCACCTTCTGGCCAGGTAGCTCATGAATCCAGTCGAGATCAGCCATCGCCTCGCCTAGCTTTAGCCCCCACGATATATCGCCTGCAACTATCACAATATCATCATCTGTCACAAGCTCAGTCCATGCAGCTTTAACTCTTTCTGCATGATCATCCCATCCAGCGCCAAATACATCCATCGGCTTATCTATTCTCTTATCAAAGGAAAGGTGAAGATCCGCAATTGCGTATATTTTCATACTTATTCCTCTTCGTCATCAATATTATTTACTCTCTGAAGTGCCTTCTTCATCTGTCGCATACGCACACCTGCCAGTTCATCAAGGTCATCACTAGCTTGCTTTAAGTGACCTTGTGACTTGGCTAGAACAACTTCAAATCTATCAAATTCCTTGCGTACAGCGTGTAGGAGTTCCCACACTTCGCTGCTCTTCTTCTCTATGGCCAGAGTATTGAATCCCATCTGAAGACTATTTAGGAGCGCCGCCATCGTAGTAGGGCCAGCGATTGTAACCTTGTATTTTCTCTGTAGCGGTTCTATGAGACCTGCATTAATCGCTTCAGAATATAGACCTTCAAACGGCAAGAACAATATAGCAAAATCTGTCGTAAGCGGAGGATTTATGTACTTAGCGTTAATATCTTTTGCCTCGCTCTCGATTCTATTAACTAGCTTCTTCTTTGCTTCGGCAATAGCCTCCTTCTCCCCTAGGTCATACGCATCCAGCAGCGCATTATATGCATCTCCAGGAAATTTCGCATCGATAGGTAAGAATACATCATGATCATCCGTTCCAGGAAGCCTAATTGCAAACTCTACGTTCTCTCTGCTGTTCTCTTTAAGCCTCGCATTTTTTACATAGTGACTAGGTGGCAGCATCTGCTCCAAAATCGAGCCAAGCTGAACCTCACCGAGTATACCGCGAGTCTTTACGTTAGATAAAATCTTTTTAAGGTCACCGACTCCCTGAGCTACGGACTGCATTTCTCCTAGTCCTCTATACACCTGTTCAAGTCGCTCGTTCACAAGCCCAAAAGACTTTGTAAGCCTTGTGTCCAGAGTCGTTTGCAGTTTCTCGTCAACGGTGTGACGTATGCTTTCAATCTGAGTGTTATTTTCTGCACGCAGCCTTGCCATGCTGTCGTTAAGCTCTTTGAGTCTCAAATCCTGATGCTCGGACATACTCATCTGACTCTTGGTAATTGCATCCCCATAAGCTTTAAAATACGTGTCAATTCGTTCTTCATTGCCCTTAGTGCGCATCAGAACAAGGATGCTCATCAGCATCGATCCTAGACACATAATTAATAACAATATCATAAAAATATTCATCTATGATTTAACCTTATTTTTCTAGAATTTAACTTTTACGTCTTAACTTTCCAACTACGCATCTCAGAAACGACCTTATAGATAATGCCACTAGTATATCCTCTATTTTCGAGCTTCCTTGCAATTGATGCAATTTTACGCTCATCCATATACTCTGCTCCTTCGTCAGTAGAAGCTTCAGATATCACATCTCCAGGCGTCTCTCTATATCCATTTGCAAAATCAGAACCATATGCGCTCGCTCTCGCAATTCTCCTAGCGTTTGCAAGCTCATCCACTCCGGTTTCGTATTTATAGTCCTCCAGCGCATTATCAGCAGTAAGAGCATCTACTCCCTTCTGCTCGAGCTCACGCTTTGCCCTCATGCCTCCCCTAAGTTTCTCAAATGAGTTTCTGTAGAAGGCCAGTGCGTATTCGTAATCATCTATATAATGATGCGCCTTGAGATCACTAATCGCACCTTCAATATCAGAGTCTTCGTACTCTTTCTCCTTGAGGTGCTGACGCATCTCCTGTTCAGTTCGCATGCGGTGAGACAGGTATCTCATAGCCTCGTCACCGACACCACGCTTCTTACCCATGTCCTTATGCTCCTATATTCTCTATCTGTGATTTTATTATTGTCCTGTAGCTGCTGTGCTTACAGCTCAAGCTTATGCACCTTGATATTACCTGCCCCTGCAAATTCAGAATCGTCTCTTACTGCAACCGCTGCGTGCGGTCTCTTAAGATTTCTCTCCTGCACGCTTGTTACACTCAGTTTACTTTCAGGGGTATTATCTTTAAAATCTATCAAAACATCGTAGATACGCCACTTGAAACCTTGGTAGGTAGCACTTCCTCCCATCGTGCTCGGCGCTTCACTAAACACCGTACTTCCAGCGGCCTTTATAAGAGCCTCTCGTCTCGACCAGATGCGAAAAAACTCGTCCAGACCTAACCGGGCAACACTTTCAGCCTCATCTTTCTGGTAGAACTTCGAGGCGATTTTCTCAAGCTTTGCCTCTCTATTATACTGTATATCAAGGCCACATGGTGTATCGGAAAAAATGATTGCCCAGGTATTCTCACAATGAGAAATCGAGTAATCTGGAATCCCCTTAATGCTCGGCTTTCCATTCTTATTCACCTCGATATTATCTGAAATGTATATGCGCAGCTCATGGTCATCAAGAGCAGCTATTTCAGAAGTAACACTTACATAAGCATCTAGCTTTATAAGTTCACCAATGCTCGCAGCAAGTAGTTCCCTGCTGTGAGCGGACTCCCTCTTGTATTCATTTGTATAGAATAAATACATATCGGACCTCCTAATTGCTCTCTAGTAGCTTCGCTGCCTCCTTGACCGCCAAGTCACCTGACGCGACTTCCACATTTGGCATAATACCCTTATCATTTATCTTCTTGCCATTAGGATCGATGTATTCGGCAGTCGTGAGCTTCACCACAGAACCGTCCTTCATCTTAAACACGGTCTGTATTACACCTTTTCCATACGTCTTGGCCCCAACGACCTTAGTACCATTTGCCTTTAATGCCGCGGCAAATATCTCTGCCGCACTCGCTGTATCTTGATCTACGAGAACTACCATCTTGACGTCAGCTGACTTCGTGTCGGAACTGTACACCTTAGACTTGTTCTTGGACACTATTTTGCCGAGCTTCGCTTTCTTCAAAACCTTATCAGCAGAGCTAAAAGCTTCTTCGACTACACCGCCATTATTGCCGCGTATGTCGATTATAATCTTATTACACCCCTCTACTTTAAGGGTTTCTGCAGCATTTTTGAACGACTTTGCAGTACCATTTCTAAATGTGCTGATGCGGATATACCCGATATGCTTTGACGAATCCTTTACTTCATACGTAACACCATCATCCTCTATCTTTGAGCGGGTCAGCTTGTACTTCTTAACCATGCCCCCGCGCGAAATGGTGAATTCGACATCGCTGTCTTCTGTATCTTCCATTAAATCCGCTGCATCGTCTAGACTCTTAACGTTTTTGCCATCAACCTTGAGGAGCACATCTCCTGCCGTGATTCCCGCTCTCTCAGCATCACTACCAGATAGAACCCGATTCACTACGATCTTATCATTTTCATCTGACTTAAGTGCAACGCCAACTCCAGAATACGATGTTAGATACCTGCGTTCAAATGCTTCGTACTCTTTCTCCGTCATATACTCCGCATACTTGTCGTCTACGGTTTTAAGAATCCCGCCAGCGACAGCCTTATCAACTCCATCCGTATCCTGCTTGTAGTACGACTTGTTGTTTATAATCTTCTGCATCTCGTAGTACTTGCCAAACTCATCATTTAGAGCCTCATACTGGTCAAGCTTGTACTGAGATATGAGCCTACCGCCAAGAACCACATGCATAAAAATAACAGCGCAAATCACTGCGGTTCCAAATCCTGCGGCAAATATTATTATCGATGTTCTATGCCTCTTCCATATCGAGGACTCTGATTTGAACATTCTCTCTGTCCTTCCACCTATTTATATCCATCACTCCGTACACAGTCAGCGGTTTATTGCTCATCACACGCTCATACACATCCATAGCCTTATTGAACAGTATGCACTGCACAGCACTTCCGCGCTGCATCAAAGAGAATCTCGCATGCTTATTGTCTGACAGGAACTTCCAGTCTACAACTTGCGCCTTCTCAAACTTGAAGATTGGCTCAGGGTTCCCGGCCCCAAACGGTGCAAATAGCTCCAGCGCCTTCGCAAGCTCTATACTCACATCTGTAACAGTGATATCTAAATCCGCATTGATGGTCCTGTCAAATAGTCTTTCGTTATCCGCAAGCAATCCTGCAACATCCTCATTCAACGCCGACTTTAGGCTATCTAGTTTTTCTGTCTCCATCGTAAAACCACAAGCTGCCTTATGACCTCCAAATTTTACAAAGTGCTCCGAATGACGATTTAGCAGTGCGTACAGATCTATCCCCTCTATAGAGCGCCCGGTTCCTTTGAGCTGTCCATTGTTAGGAGAAACTATCACAACTGGCCTGTTGTAACGTTCCTTGAGATTGCCAGCCACAATTCCGAGTATGCCTTCATGTGCATTCTCAGCCTCAATCATGATAAAGTCACCATTCTCTAGCTCTTTGTCCGCAGGACTTATGCAGTTTTCAAAAGCCTCCTGCTGCAGTTCTCGGCGCTTCGTATTTGTCTCCATAAGCTTGGTGCACAGGCTCTCAATCTCATCATCGTCTTCGGATAGCAAAACTCTTACTCCAAGTGACGCATCACCTAATCTACCAGCAGCATTAATTCTCGGAACTAATGAAAATGCAACATTTGTCGAAGTAATATTGCTATAATCCACTCCCGACAGTTCCGCTAGTCTCTTAAGCCCTTTATTCTTAAACCCAAGTCTCATAAGTCTGAGGCCGTACTTTACAAGAGAACGGTTCTCATCCATGAGTGGCATGACATCTCCGATAGTTCCGACTGCAACAAGCTCGAGAACTTCCGTGATAAGACTGCGAGGTATCTCACAGTTACGGCTTAGTGCTAGTGCCAGCTTATATGCTACACCTACTCCAGCGAGCCCTTTGAAAGGATAAGTATCATTAGGAGCTTTTGGATTAATTACTATTCCAGGAGCAACTACATCTTTAATCGTATGATGGTCGGTTACTATAGTCTCTATTCCGAGGCTATTTGCATAAGCAACCTCCTCAGCCGACACAGCGCCGCAGTCAACAGTGACGATAACCTCACCCTCTTGCTGATAAATATAGTCGATCGCCGCTTTGTTGAGTCCATACCCTTCGTCTATCCTAGATGGAATGTAGTATGTGACATTATCTGTGAGCGCACTAATAACCTTCATCAGCAGTGCTGTTGAAGTTACGCCATCGCAATCGTAGTCGCCGTATATAACAATCTTCGAGCCGCTATATATAGCATCTAACAACAAATCCACTCCCGCATGCATGTTTGCTAGCAGGAATGGATCATATGCAAGCTTAGGGCTTGGGGAGAGGAACTCTGTGAGCTCCTCTTCTCCTTCAATCCCTCTTATTCTTAATAATTCATTTAGCACCGGGGTGCTCTTAAAAATTTCTGTATTCATAATTTAGAACAAACTCATTGGGTTAATGTAAGTTCCGTTCTTTATCAAACTGAAGTGTAGATGCGGACCTGTTGACCAACCCGTACTTCCGATGTATCCAACAACCTGACCTTTAGTTACATACTGACCATTAGATACTGCAAATCCACTCATATGTCCATATAGAGTGGTGTATCCATTTCCAATTGAAATCATAACACAGTTACCGTAACCACCATAGTACGATGCCTTAGTAACGTATCCGTTAGCTACAGCTCTGATAGGCGTACCAGTTCTAAGTCCAGAAACATCTACTCCGTCATGATACTTCTTAGTCTTGAATATAGGGTGGACTCTCCATCCGAAAGGCGAAGTTATAGTTCCACCACTTACTGGCCACTGGTATCCGCTAGAAGTTGTTGGCGCGCTTGAACTTGAGCTACTCGAGCTTGAACTTGAGCTACTCGAACTTGAGCTTGAGCTGCTCGAACCTGATCTCGAACTGCTTGAGCTAGAACTACTTGAAGATACCTGGCTCTGCGCCTGAGCTGCCTGCTTCTGTCTAAGCTTCTCTTCTGCAGCAGCCTGAGCCGCAGCCGCCTCTGCAGCCAGTTTATCACCCTCTGCATTAAGCTGATCCTGCTGCTTAGCATATTCATCAGCTAGGCCCTTATACTTCTCACGAGTTGCCTCGACTTCCTTCTTGTTCTTCTCTAGAATCTTCTCCTGCTGAATCTGCTGCGCCTGAAGTGCCTCAATTTCCTTGTAGTCCTTCTGTAGTGAGCTGAGCAGCTTCTTATCACTGGAAAGCACTCTCTGAACCATGCTTACATTAGTGATAAGCTCACTAACATTGTCTGAGTTTAAGATAACATTGATAAATCCAGCAGTACCTGTTTTATACATCGCTCTTAGTCTCGAGTTTAAAGCTTCAGTCTGCTTGCTTACAGCAGCCTTCTTAGATTCGAGCTTAGCCTGAGTTGCATTGATTTCTGCCTGAGCAGCATTGATGTTCGCTTCAAGCTCTTCTACCTTCTTTGTAGCTTCCCCAACCTTAGCGCTGAACTCTGCAGACTTAGCACCTGCCGCTGCGGCTTCTTTTTTCTTCTGGGATGCGCTAGTTGCGTACGAAGAATCTGCTGCAACAAATGACGAAACAACCATCGTTAAGGCGAGTAGCAAAACTACCACACACTTTGTTTTATTCACCCTAGTCATACGTTCCTCCTTATCTATCTAAGAATCTTCTTATCGAAATTATACTTCCACAAGTACCTACGCCGACTCCGAGCGAAATGAATATTAACATTACGTTAGGAATCAAGTAGCTTGTTGGAACTACTGGCACAGACAGCATCCTCATGATGTCAGGTCCAACAACCCCGATCAGTCTGGAATATATTACGTACATAAGTGCCGTAGAAATTGTCGCCGACACGAATCCGAGAATAATTCCTTCAAATAAGAATGGTCCTCTTACGAACCAGTCCGTCGCTCCGAGGTACTTCATGATGCTGATTTCCTTGGAACGAGCGAATACGGTGAGCTTAATAGTATTTGCAACGATAATAACCGATACGATTATCAAGAATATCATCGTGATAATTGATGCTGTCTGGATGAAGTTCGTAATTCTCTGCAGCTTCTCAACAGTATCCTGGTAATACTTGATGTCTTCAACACCCGAAACAGATGTTACACTCTTGGAAATTTTATCTGCTACCGACTTATCCCTAACATACACGAGATATGAGTTAGGTAGTGGGTTGTCAGAAAGGCTGTCGAGCAGGTAACCATTGTCTCCCCAACGTTTCTTCATAATCTTGATAGCATCATCCTTAGATCTATACTCAACCTTGTCTACACCCTTGGTCTCCTTGAGACGACTACCGATATCCTTGTTCACAGCATCGGTATTATTATCATCTAGAAAAACCTCAACGATATTATAATCCTGCTTGATAACGTTAGCGAAGAGATCGACATTTACAAACGCTACAAAGAACAGTCCGAGTATCAACATCATTGCAGAAATTGCCAGCACCGCTGTTATATTCATACCCTTGTTACGACCTATCTGTGAAATCGATTGCTTGAGTGTGTATCTTGCTCTAGAAAACATATGGATCCACCTCCTCGTCGTAATCGTAATACTCTTCTTCGTTATAGAATCCATACTGCCCCTGCTCATCTCGAACAATATGGCCATCTTCAATCGCAACTACACGCTTATTCATCTGGTCAACTATATCCTTAGCGTGTGTAACCATTAGTATAGTGGTGCCACGAAGGTTGATTTTATCCAAGATACCCATAATTTCCATAGCGGTAATTGGGTCAAGGTTTCCAGTAGGCTCGTCGGCAATTAGAACCCTTGGGTTATTAACAATCGCACGTGCAATTCCCACACGCTGCTGCTCACCAGCACTAAGCTCGTTAGGGTATCTATCCTTCTTGTCAAGAATACCTACGAGATCAAGAGCATACGGAACCTGTCTTCTTATGTCCTTGCGCTTCGCATGAACAACTTCCATAGCAAAAGCGACATTCTCATACACAGTCTTCTTCTCTAGAAGTCTGAAGTCCTGGAATACCATTCCTATCTTCTGCCTCAGTTCAGGAATCTCCCTTCTTGACAGCCTTGTTATATCTTTACCAGCAACTACGATGGTGCCCTTATCTGTGCTAATCTCGTTGAGAATAAGTCTTACAAAAGTAGTTTTACCTGCACCACTAGGTCCAACGAGGAACACAAAGTCGCCCTTCTCAATGCGAACGGTTGCATTCTCTAGACCTACGTTATTGCCATAATGCTTAGTAACATTTTTAAATTCGATCATATGACCTCCTAGACACACCAACAGATTGTAATATTATACACTAGAAACGCTGAAAAATAAACAAAAGGCACTACAAAAGCACGGCATAGAAGCCCTATACCGTGCCCAAAATTAACGATTTTATCCGAAACCTTCACATAAAAACTAAATAGCGCAAAATATTGTTGTGCGAACTCCCAGAACCACAATATATCTGCATTTTATGAGGTACTAACTCAAAACCTTGGATAAGAAATTCTTAGTTCTCTCTTCTGATGGATTCACGAGAACTTCCTCTGGTGTTCCCTGTTCTACAATAACGCCTTCATCCATGAAGATAACTTTATCAGCAACTTCCTTGGCAAACCCCATCTCGTGAGTTACAACTATCATCGCAAGACCTTCCTTGGCTAGGTCTTTCATTACATCGAGAACTTCTCCAACCATCTCAGGATCGAGTGCAGATGTCGGTTCATCAAATAGCATAATCTCAGGATCCATAGCTAAAGCTCTTGCGATTGCAACACGTTGCTGCTGACCACCTGACAGTGAACGCGGATATGCGCTAGCTTTATTATCTAGGCCCACCCTCGTCAAAAGTTCCATCGCCTTAGCCTCTGCCTCCGCCTTGCTCACACCTTTAACGTTGATAGGTGCGCATGTAACGTTCTCAAGCACCGTCATATGCGGAAACAGATTGAAGTTCTGAAATACCATTCCCATTTTAGTTCTGATTTCATTGATGTTCTGGTTTGTTACTAGCTCTCCATCGATAAAAACTTCTCCAGAGGTTGGAACTTCGAGTAAGTTGATGCATCTTAACATAGTGGACTTGCCAGACCCTGACGGCCCGACTATGCACAGCACCTCAGACTCACTTACAGTCTGATCAATCCCTCTCAAAACTTCGTTATTTCCGTATGATTTACACAGTTTCTTAATCTCTATCATTATGCTGCTCCTCCCTCGAGCACTGGTTTATTATTTTCTTCCACTACTTCTTTTTTGCTTCCCTTGCCACGTTCTTCCAAAACTGCAATCAGCTTGGAAAGAGGTAATGTAAGAACTAGGTACGCAAGCGCAACACCGATATATGCTGGGAATGCCTGATAAGTGGCTGCATTGAGCAGTGTTCCCTTGCGCAGAATTTCAACTACTCCTACATAGCTCAATACCGACGTCTCCTTTATAAGAGTTACAAACTCATTGCCAACTGCAGGTAGTATGATCTTAATAGCCTGAGGGATAATAATAAGCCTCATCGCCATAGCCTTACTCATACCGAGCGACCTTGCAGCTTCCATCTGACCTTTATCCACCGCCTGAATACCGCTTCGTATTACTTCAGACATATAAGCGGCGCTATTAAGCCCACAAACGATTATTGCGGGAATAATTAGGCTTGCCCACTTAAAGTAAAACACATGAGACTGCATAAACTGCGGTACTCCATAGGCGAAAATAAGCGCCTGCACAATCATCGGTGTACCTCTCACTATGTCAACATACAGTTTCGAAATCCAGCTGACGAATTTGTTTTTAGAAGTTCTCATGAGGGCAATCAAAAGTCCGATTACCGAACCCATGACAACTGATAATATACTTACGAACACTGTTGCGGGAATTCCCTGACACGCAACTAGAAAACCTTTGATATAAGCGTCCATTTTAATTCCTTACTTTCTATATTTACTCTCTAACAATATAGATATGGTAACATTAATTTATTTGTAAATCAATATTTTTCTGTATTTATTTTAGTTTATTAGTATATTTATACAGCAGTTTATTATGCCTTTATTTATTAGTCTATACATAAAAAGAGCTCACCTCCTGCAAGGTGAACTCTTCGCGATTTCTACATTATTTTATATTATTTTACTTCGGTATTTTTGTCCTTGAAAACTGTACTAATTACTGCATATACAACTGCTAAAACTCCAAGCGCTGTAATTCCGTACATAGTTTTTGTTGCAAAGAATCCTGATGAAACACCTAGGATAAATGCACCGTTATTGAGGTATCCGCCAAACCAGTTCTTGCCATAGGAGTAGAACATAGGCTTATTAGTTCTTGCCTCCCATGTAGTAAGTGCAATACCTATTAACGCTATAAGTGCACCGATACCGAAAGACATATCCGTAGGGATATTGTTTCCACCCGTAGCAGCAAGGATCAACATGATAATAAGCCCTACAACGATTAAATATCCAACTTTCTTGATTGTTTCCATAGTGATAACCTCCTTAGAAGATTTAATATAATATGAATCATAATGATGGATTCATCAAAATCATCCGAAGCACTTCTTTAGTATCTATATGATATCATTTATATATCATATGTCAACAAGAGTAACTTGCATTATCACTATTATTTTGTATTTGTTATGTACAATTCATCATTTCCATTCGAATATGCTGATAAACGTATATAGAATAATTTCAATTCCAAGCGCACAGAGCCCATATGCCAGATTACTTGCAAAGAAGAAAACACTTATCGCAATCATCAGCGAGCTATTATTAACGCCCAAGTGAAATGGAGAACTCTCAGCACCCCAGAAAAGCGGCAAATTATTCCTGATTTCCCATAAAGCGAGAGCAAAACCGTAAATCACAAAGAATATCGCTATCAAAAATTGAACTTTAACAGGCAGCTGCATAAGTTCAGACTTGTTAATGATAATTCTACCTAGAAGGAGCAGTATACTAAAAATCACGGTGCATGATATCTGCCTCAATCTTCTTATCTCCATAATCTTCCTACTTTCGTATAGTCAACATATCATAAGAACAAGAAAGCGAAGGGCATGCCCTTCGCTTAATTCTAATATATACGATTTAGACTGTAAATCAGTATTATATAATTATTCCTGTTCAGCCCAAGAATCAAGCTTCTTGCTGAGGAACCATAGAATTACACCGAACGCAATTACGATTCCACCTAGTAGACCGTAAGCAAAACCGAAGTCTTGAGTTAGAGTCCAAGCGTAGATCTTAGGATAGATGAACTGCGATATGAATACAGCTACTGGCCATGTTCCTAGAAGAAGTCCTAAAAGCTTAGCAGGGGCTAGTTTGTTGATGAACGAGTTACCGAGTGGCGAGAATACCATCTCTCCAACTGACATCATGATGCAGACAAGAGCAATCCACAGAACTGAGCACTGTCCGTTCTCTCCAGCTAGGCTATTAGCGAATACCATTACGAAGTATGCAAGACCGAGAAGTCCGCATCCAAGAGCAGTCTTCTTGTACATACTTAAATCTCCCTGAGGTCTCTTAGCAAGCTTTAGCCATACACCAGCTAGAATTGGTCCGAGAACCACGCAAGTTAGAGCGTTTACAGAGTCAAACCATGATGTAGGAACCTTGAAACCTCCGATTACCCAGTTAGCCTTGTTTAGATACTCAGCTCCATCACCCCAACCAAATCTGAAGTATGCTGGGTAGTAAGTTAGATACCATAGCATCCAGAATACCATTGAGAAGACGATAACTAGAAGTACAGCTGCAACTCTCTTCTTATCTCCAGAAGTGAGTGGAGCAGACTCTTCGCTCTCTTTCTTCTCAGCAGATACGAACTCTCTCTGGTCCTTCTTGAATGGTGACATACCAG
>ERZ772906.809-NODE-809-length-17925-cov-16.330386_pt1 | contig 17925 bp, 38 predicted proteins | sample MGYA00511338_ERZ772906 | MGnify/ENA primary metagenome ERZ772906 (study PRJEB29015, sample SAMEA2738076) | human oral metagenome | biome: human oral; feature: human-associated habitat; material: saliva | place: China | collected 2212 ... | reverse complement strand
ATTGGATAAGCGAGTTGAAGTTTGGTTCTTCCAAACTTCTTTTGATATAAGGAGATTATGATGACAATGAAACAACTTCACCTAGTGATTGTAACAGGGATGAGTGGTGCAGGGAAAACGGTAGCCATTCAATCTTTTGAAGATTTAGGATATTTCACCATCGATAATATGCCACCTGCCCTCTTGCCAAAGTTTTTACAGTTGGTAGAGACCAAGGATGATGACCACAAGTTAGCCCTAGTGGTGGACATGCGTAGTCGTTCTTTCTTTTCAGAGATTCAGGCAGTCTTGGATGAATTGGAAAATCAAGATGATTTGGATTTCAAAATCCTCTTTTTGGATGCAGCTGATAAGGAATTGGTGGCGCGCTATAAGGAAACCAGAAGAAGCCATCCTCTTGCGGCAGACGGTCGTATCTTAGATGGAATCAAGTTGGAACGAGAGCTCTTGGCTCCTTTGAAAAACATGAGTCAAAACGTGGTAGACACGACAGAGTTAACACCTCGTGAACTCCGTAAGACCATTGCAGAGCAATTTTCGGACCAAGAACAAACGCAATCTTTCCGTATTGAGGTCATGTCCTTTGGATTTAAATACGGCATTCCAATTGATGCCGATTTAGTATTTGATGTGCGTTTCTTGCCAAACCCCTACTATCTTCCAGAACTTCGTAACCAGACAGGTGAAGACCAAGCAGTTTATGACTATGTCATGAATCATAAGGAATCTGAAGATTTTTATCGTCATTTGTTAGCCTTGATTGAACCAATCCTGCCTGGCTACAAAAAAGAGGGCAAATCTGTTTTAACCATTGCAGTAGGCTGTACAGGTGGCCAACACCGAAGCGTTGCTTTTGCCAAACGATTAGCAAATGATTTATCTAAAGATTGGCCAGTAAATGAAAGTCATCGTGATAAAGACCGAAGAAAGGAAACGGTAAACCGTTCATGAGAAAACCAAAAATTACGGTGATCGGTGGAGGAACTGGAATCCCTGTTATTTTAAAAAGTTTACGAGAAAGAGATGTCGACATTGCAGCCATTGTAACTGTTGCTGACGATGGAGGTTCTTCAGGTGAACTGCGTAAAAATATGCAGCAATTAACACCACCTGGGGATTTGCGGAATGTTCTTGTGGCCATGTCAGACATGCCAAAATTCTATGAGAAGGTTTTTCAATACCGCTTCTCTGAAGATGCAGGTGCTTTTGCTGGACATCCTCTGGGGAATATTCTCATAGCAGGACTTTCTGAAATGCAGGGTTCAACCTACAATGCCATGCAATTACTGAGTAAGTTTTTCCATACGACAGGCAAGATTTTCCCATCAAGTGACCATCCTTTGACACTCCATGCGGTCTTCAAAGATGGATCAGAAGTAGCTGGGGAAAGCCATATCGCTGATCATCCAGGAATGATTGACCATGTCTATGTTACCAACACTCTGGATGATGAAAAGCCACAGGCAAGTCGTCGAGTCGTCAATACGATTCTTGATAGTGATATGATCGTCTTGGGACCAGGTTCCCTCTTTACTTCGATTTTACCGAATATCGTTATTGAAGAAATTGGTCAGGCGCTTCTGGAAACCAAGGCTGAAATTGCTTATGTCTGCAACATCATGACCCAGCGTGGAGAGACCGAGCATTTCTCAGATAGTAATCACGTAGAAGTCTTGCATCGCCATTTGGGTCGTCCATTTATCGATACAGTCCTTGTGAATATCGAAAAGGTTCCGAGGGACTATATGGATACCAACCGTTTTGATGAATATTTGGTGCAGGTTGAGCATGATTTTGAGGGTTTGCGTAAGCAAGTCCCACGTGTCATTTCATCCAACTTTCTACGTTTGGAAAATGGGGGAGCCTTTCACGATGGTGATTTAATCGTAGATGAGCTCATGCGTATCATACAGGTGAGAAAATGAGTTTTACAGTAGCAGTAAAAGAAGAAATTTTAAGTCAACATCACCTGAGTCGTCATGAATTATCCGCTATTATCAAGATGTCGGGTAGTATTGGTTTATCGAGCTCTGGTTTGACCTTGTCCGTCATTACTGAAAATGCTAAGTTGGCCCGTCATCTCTATGAATCGTTCTTACACTTTTATGGGATCAAGTCTGAGATTCGTCACCACCAGAGAAGCAATCTTCGAAAAAATCGTGTCTATACTGTTTTTACAGATGAGCGTGTTCAAGAACTCTTAGCGGATTTACGCTTAGCAGATTCTTTCTTTGGCTTGGAAACAGGGATTGACCCAGATATTTTAGGAGATGAGGAAGCCGGTCGTGCCTATCTCTGTGGAGCCTTTTTGGCAAATGGGAGTATTCGGGATCCTGAGTCAGGCAAGTATCAGTTAGAAATAAGTTCTGTTTATCTAGACCACGCCCAAGGGATTGCTTCGCTATTGCAACAATTTTTGCTAGATGCAAAGGTTATCGAACGAAAAAAGGGGGCAGTGACCTATCTTCAGCGAGCTGAAGATATTATGGATTTCCTGATTTTAGTGGGAGCCATGGAGGCACGCGATACTTTTGAAGGTGTCAAGATTCTCCGAGAAACTCGTAATGACCTCAATCGTGCCAATAATGCAGAGACAGCCAATATCGCTCGGACAGTTTCAGCAAGTATGAAGACCATCAACAGTATCAGTAAAATCATTGATACTGTTGGACTAGATAGCTTACCAGTCGATTTGCAGGAAGTAGCGCATTTGCGTATCCAACATCCAGATTATTCTATCCAGCAATTGGCAGACAGTTTGACAAACCCTCTCACCAAAAGTGGTGTCAATCATAGACTGAGAAAGATCAATAAAATTGCAGATGAATTATAACGATATAAAGCAACCCCTTGAATTATCAATATCTTCAAGGGGTTTTGTTGTGTTATGAAATCAAAAAGGGGCAAACGAGGGGCAGAATTAAAAAATAGTATCTAATTTATTGACCAGTTTATCTTCCATATCCTCAGTAGTATGAGAATAGATTTCCAAAGTCATCTTTGCATTTGAGTGTCCAACTCGATCCATTATTGATTTTATTGGAAGGCCAGACTCTGCTAAAAATGAAATATGGGAGTGTCTGAAAATATGGCTAGATAAGTTTTTTTCTATTTTAGCCTGTTTTCCATATTTTTTTAATATTTGAATAAAGCAAGCTATTGTTGTAGGTTGATTCCATTTTTCAAAACAGAAAATATAATCATCGCTTGACAATGGTTGGAAACGTTCGCTAAGTCGCACTATTTGCCTTTGAATAGCTTCTATGACACTCTCTGATACTTTGATTGTCCGTATTGAATTTGTAGTCTTTGGTAGCGTCTTGATTTTGTTTACTGAATCAAAATTACCTGTGATCTCAATTTTGTTGTTTTCGAAATCTATATTCTTCAGTTGTAAGGCAGTTAACTCACCATATCTCATGCCAGTTAAGGCAAGTACAATCACCATATCAGCGTACTTCTGATGATATTCTCGTTTATTGAGGACATCCACTAATGACTTTATTTCTTCCATGGTGAGAAAGTTGTTACGCTTTTTTTCCAGTTCTTCTAAAGTCTTTGGTTTTTGAGGAATCGTAGTATAATCGACCTCGTTGTTTTCAATGTAAGAGTATTGAACAGCGTAATTAAAGATACCTCTGAGCCTGTGCCGTACTTTTTTAGCTGTAATATGTCCGTTGCTTTCAATAATTTTTTCAATAGCCTCTTGAAGAAAACGCCTGTCAAGATTAGCAAGTATGGTATCGGATGGTATGACTTCCTTCATCTTCTTATCAACTGATTTACAATTATGTTTTGTTGATTCCTTTACTGTTTGTGCCCATGATTTATAAAAAAGGTTATAGATTTCTTCAAATGTAATGCTTTCTACTTGTTTTGTGCTGAGTTTTTTATTTATTTTCTCTTGCAACAAGATAGCAGCTTGATTTCTTGCCTGTGGAGTTTTCTTCTCCATCGTGACTGAGACTTTTTTTAATTTCTCAGTATATGGATCTTTATATCGCTCAAAAAATTTGTATTTTCCGTTGGGAAGTTCTTCCATCCACATTGCCTTTACCTCACTTTTTTGTTAAAATGGGTATAGTAAAGAGGGCTTTTTAATGCCTTTTACTATACTAGCTGATCCTCACACTCAAAATTTGGCGATGGCGAGTGTGGGGATTTTTTGCTTTTTTTGCTTTTTCGGTGTATACTGAAAGAAAAAAGGGGTAATGGTATGACTATTTTTCTATCAATATTTTGTTCTAGCGTTGTTTGTTTTATTTTGATGAAGTGGCATATCGCCAACATAGAACAAAGATTAAATGAACAATCTCAGAAAGAAGAAGCTATTTTGACTGATCTGACAAACAGACTGAGCAAAAATTTTGACCAAACTGTGTAAGTCTTAAAATGCCATGTTCTGTTTCAAAATGATCACCCAAGTCTTCTTTGTATAAATCGACAAAGATATTGTCATCTAATTCTTGGTAACTATTTTCTTTACTCAAAGAATTAGTAAAATCAATTTCTATCAATCCTAGTCGTTGTAAATTTTGCAGTGAGCTTGATTGCATATTTATATTGATTTGTTCTTTATTTTCTAAGAACACAAGTTTTTTCAATATCTTTTTATTTCCATTTTCTGTTCTGTAGTAGTAATTCGCTACAGGTAGAATGTCGTTTTTTACTTTGGAGATAACCTTCAAATTTCTAGCATCCAATGGGTCTAGCTGTTTTACAATATCTACAAAAGCGTGATGGATAATGTTATTTTGTCTGTCGTCTAATGATGAGATTAGTAGATTAGCAAAGCACTCTCTCAGTTCTTCTTCATCTAGATAATATTTGGTCGCTTCTAAAACTGGCCCGATTATACTTACTTTAGGTTCTTGGATATTTTCATCTGGAACCTTTTTAATTTTATCGTCCAAGCTCTCCGCAAAAACCTTTAAGTCGTGATTCCACTTTATCTTTTTCTTTTCTAGATAAAAATCTAATTTTCCGAAGATGAGTTGCCAGACTGTGTTGAATGTATGAGCAGGCGCTTCAGCACTTTTGGTCGCCATAGTAGTAGTGAAACTAATTAAAGCTGGATCGAATTCATCCATGGTTTTTCTCCTTTTAATTTTCAATCGGCATGAAGTTTCCGACTATTTTTCCAATAATTCTCGGGTCTTCTTCATATGGTGCGAATTTATCTTTATATTTGTTATTGATAGAGACGAGTCTAAGACCGTCTTTTTCTTTATAGACTTTCTTGATATAAGTTTGACCATCCCAATCAACTGCATAAATGGCACCATCGTAGTCAAAACCTGTTTCTCTGATGAGAACGACCTCTCCATTCATGTACTTAGGCTCCATGGAATCTCCGAAAACCCAAGAAGCAAAATCGTGGTCTAGGTCTTTATCGTAAAAAACAGTGTCATAGTTCCCATCGTTGAAGTATGAGAATCCAGTACCCGCTGAAAGTTTTTCAAAAACACGGTATTCAAAAAGCTTTTCCTCAATTGTGATTACTTTATTATTTTGCTCTTTCAATTGTTCGTTAGCGTAATTAAGAACCTTTTGTTTTCTTGGAGTTGATAGCTTGACAACTTTTTCAGTGATTTTATGAACCAACGGTGATGTGGGGATTTTTACTTCTTGCTGATTGTCTTCCCATCCCATCAAGTCTCCAGGTGATACATTTAATTTGTCAGCGATTTTTTTTAATACTTCAGGTCCAACCTTTTCAATATCTCCTTTTTCGTACCTAAAAATAGTAGAACGAGAGACACCTACACTTTCTGCAAGCTCGTCCGCAGACATTTTCAACGCTTTTCGACGTTGTTTTATTCTTTCTCCGACATTCATTTTTTTACCCCTTATTATATATTACACAATAATTTTACAACATTAGTCGCAAAAATGCAATATAAAAAGTTTCAAAAATGCGATTTTATTATTGACATTTGCTTTTTTATCAGTTATACTTAAAACAATAAGTCGCGTAAACGCGACAAACAGAAAGGAGCAGACATGGTAGATGTATCGAAGCTAAAAGGAAAAATTATCGAACGCAATACTACTCAAGAGGCTTTAGCAAAAGATATTGGGATTGATAAGAGTACGTTCTATAGAAAAATGAAACAAAATGGTAGTTTCTCTATACAAGAAGTTAACTTGATTGTTTCTTTCCTTGAACTTTCAAAAGACGAAGCTTTATCTATTTTTTTTAGCGAAACAGTCGCATAAATGCGACAAAACAGAAAGGAGAGTATATGACAAATTTTAAAAACTTGAATGTTCAACTAATCTTTCAGAAATGCAACGGATGATTATACAGCAGTTAAAAATGATTTTCTGAAAGATCCAAAACTTGAACCTGCGACAATTGGGATTTTGATGGTTATTCTCAGTAATAAAGAGAATTGGCTAGTCTATCCAGAGGAAATAGCTAAACGATTAAATGTTAGTCGTGACATGATAGACCGTCATCTAAAAAAACTAGAGGATGCTGGGTATATGCGAGTTGTCAAAAAAAGCCTCGGTAGAGGTCGAGGAGTTCAGACTTTCAGATTCTTCTCAGATATCAAAATTACCGATTTTCAATTTGAGATTATGTTGCAGAGATTGGAGGATGCTTTACAAAAGTTATCCACAGCTTGATATTTACATTTCCGACTTTTACAAATCTGTATTTTACAAATCTGTATTTTACAAATAAGTAAAATAAGGCACTAATAAATATTAACTAACAACAAGTATTAAATAACAATAAATATTAAAAAACAACAAGTCCTACTTCTCTAAATAAATAAAAGAGAGAAATTTAAAATTTCTAATATAGGACTTTGCAAAAAGGGAAAGGAGTACTCGTGAAGCAATTAAAACTAAGCATTAAACCAAAGAAGGAACCAACTGAGAGTCAATCTCTTAATTCTTCAGGCTACTCAGTAAAAATCAATGACTGGGAGCTTGGGCGTGGGGTTACTGATTTTAAACTAGAAATGCCTGCGAGCGGAAAACCAAAAATCACTATCACAGCGTTTCCAAATGTTATTGAAATCGATGCGACAGTGATTGCTGAAATTCAGAAACTACAATCTGAAAGCGATATAGAATCCTGAGAAGTCTTCCTCAAGATGTCCTGAAATTTGACCAGTTGAGATTAGTTTCTTAGCGGTGTCTCTAAAATCATCTTGATCAAATTCTTCAGAGTGGAAATCATGAGAAGTTCCAACTGGAACAGTCGGTTCCAGCTTAGCAAACTCTAGGATCTTATCAGCTATATTTTTATCAAATGACATATTTAAATCTCCTTTCTATTGGAATTTTGACTAAAACGGGAGAGGTCTTAGTCAAGAATGATTATAGCATAGATAGCAGAAAAACACAACATATTGTTGATTGAATATATTTGTTTAACAACATATAGTGTTTTTGGAGGTGTAACATGTGGGAACAATTAAACAGAATTATGCAGGAAAGAAATTTGAACGGACATCAATTATCTAAGATGGCTGGAGTTAATCGAAGTTTCTTTTCTGACTTGAAAAGTGGAAAGGTAAAATACCTTTCATGGCCTAATATATGCAAAGTCGCTGACGCGTTAGGAATCAGCATAGATGAACTAAGATAAAACAAAAAAAGCACCTGACGGCAATCAGGCGTGTATCAAAATTATTCAAGAAAATTATACCACGAAAGGAGCAAAAATGGAAACAGTTCAAATCGTGAGAATTAAAGACGTGATCATCGAGAAGATTTCTGCAAACGATGAAGAACTAGAGCGCATCTTTGGATGTTCAAAACGGCAGGCGGGAGACATGAGGCGAGAAATGAAAAAATTGCCTAGTCAACAAAAACATCTTAGGAATGATGGCCAGCTTGTCACAATCAAAGGTTTTGATGCTTATATGCAATATCGAGGTAGTCAGTCATGGAAGAAAGAAATGGCTAAAACCGTTAAGATGACACGATAGCAGAATAATAACTACTAACTTACAACAAACTACTACTAATATAAATAAAGAAAAGGATAACTGAGTTATCCACAGGAGAAAAATCATGATTGACAAAGACCAAATTATCAAAGTTCAACAAGAAAAAATTGAACGCATTGAACAACTGCAAGAAGAACTACATAGGCTATCCATATTTGGATTGCTAACTGTGAATGTCTTAGGACTACCTGATGAATTAGAACTCTCACTAAAATCCGTCCATGATGTCTCACACGCTATCAAGGATGTATTGGATGGAATGAGCCCAAGAGAGGCCATTGAGAAGAATATGACAGAGAATGATGAGGAGGATGAGTAATGTTAGACAAGTTGAAAGAATTTTTTGGACTAGATGGCCTTTGGGGTGACGGCCAATCAAAATCAAACAGCAATCTAATTGACGTCAGAACTCTCCAAACTGAAAACAAACGGCTTAAAGACATCATCAAGCAACAAAACGACCTACTAAAAGAGCTTTTGGAGGAAAATATGGAGCTTGGACGTAGTCGCGGATGGTATGCTGATACAGTCGCAATGCAACAGCGCCTAATTGATGTCTATCAAGACATGGCAGGTTAGGAGGCAATCAATGGACAGAGGACTATTTGGCACCTTTGACTATGATCGTGACTACTTGCAACCGCCTGAACCACGAGAAGAACTTGACCCAAGCGAGTATGTATATATTGGGTGTGGTCAGTATCGATATGTAGGTGATGAAGTATGATTCATGAACTACACGAAGAAATCGATAACTGGCGAGCTGAGTATACCCATCTTGGTATTGAGCTTGGGGAAATCATCAACGATCAACAAAATATTATTTTAAAATTGCAAAACGAAAACAGACGCTTGAAGCGTGAAAATTGGAATCTGAAGAAGACGAAAGGAAGAAGGTAGATGAGCTCTGTCAAAAACAAGGGAAAATGTTTTGCAAGAGCAGAAGTCTCTGAAAAACAGAAAGAATATATCGCTATTCTAGCGGAATTAAAAGGAGTTACGACTCCAGAATTACTACAGCAAGTTTTAGAGCGGTTTATTGATAGCAATCTTGAGCTTATCAAAGAGTATCAAGAGAATCTTAAAACGCTACAGCAAGAAACAAAAAATAAAATTGTTATGAACGGAGAATAAAATGACGAATGAAATCGCTAAATTTGACACGCTAACACCACAACAAGCATTCAAAAGCCCGGCAGCATTAGAAAAATTTAAGTCGGTATTGGACGGGAGCGAAACACAATTTGTTGCAAGTCTGTTGTCGATTATAAACAATAATAGTTACTTGGCCAGAGCTACAAATACAAGCATCATGAACGCTGCCATGAAAGCGGCGACTTTAAAACTTCCGATTGAGCCAAGTCTTGGAATGGCATACGTAGTACCGTATAACCGAAGCGAGAAGCAAGGAAATACTTGGGTAAAAATAAACGAAGCTCAATTCCAGATGGGTTATAAAGGTTTCATTCAATTGGCTCAACGGAGTGGGCAAATCAGGAATATAAACTGCGATGTCGTCTACAAAGAAGAGTTTTTGCGGTACGACAAAGTTTACGGCACATTGCATCTAACGGATGAGCAAGTTGATAGCGGAGAGGTCGAAGGATATTTTGCAAGTTTGGAATTGATCAATGGATTCCGAAAAATGATTTTCTGGAAAAAAGAAAAGGTTATAGCACATGCTCAGAAATATTCTAAAACCTACGACAAGCAGATTGGAGATTTTAAACCAGGAACACCTTGGAAAACTGAATTTGACGCTATGGCTCAAAAAACGCTCATAAAAGAGCTTTTGAGCAAGTATGCGCCACTTTCAATCGAATTACAAAAGGCTATTCTGGCTGATAACGAGGATTCGAATGTAAATGAAGTGAAGAGAGCGAAGGACGTCACACCTCAAGAGCCGGGAAATCTCTCTGATTTGCTGAGCGCTCCAGAGGAAGTAGAGCAGGCTAAAGATGTTACACCTCTTGAAGATGATGCTCAAAATTTAGCTACCGAAAAAAATACGAATTTCGACGAAGAAACAGGTCAAATGGACATGCTAGAAGGGGAGGATTTCTAAAATGACTGAAGAATTAAAAGATGTAACGGATAGCCTCGAACTCATTCCAGTGACGGATTTAGAAGTCGGCTTTGTTCTGAAAGCGGCTGAAATCGAAATCCAAGGCAAAGAGGTTTTGGAACAAGCTTTAGCGGCATATCAAAAGAAATACGCTGGCTATATCGTGACAGAAGAAACCTTGTCAGATGACACCGAAGTTAAAGACGAATTGGGACGAGTGCAACGTCAGATTGAACAAGAGCTCAAAAACCAATTAAAGGACTACTCTAATCCGTTGGACGAAGTGAAAGCATGGGTTAATGCTGTTCTAGAACCTATCAAAACTTTGCAAGCGGACATCAAAAATCAGATTAAAGAATTTGAAGAGAGAGCGACAGAAGCTCGCAAGGAAACAGTCAGAGAAGCTTTTGAATCTGCAATCGCAGATAGCGGAGTCAATCTTGATATCAAGCTGTTTGCTATTTACTTTGACGATTTTAGCAAGAAAAAGTGCTTCATGGCTGACAATGTGCGGATCAATCAAGCGACCTCTAAGATGATTGTTGATTTGGTCGCAGAAGAAGCAACCAAAAAACAGCAACGCGAGGCCGGACTTATCCGGATAACAGAAGCAGCTGCCAAGGCCGGCTTTGGCCCAGTTGTCTATATCCGACTTTATGAAGGGGGCGCCAAGCTGGAGGATATCCTGCAGGCCATTTTAGACGATAAAGACCTAGCTGATAAAGCCAAAGCGGAGGAAGAGCTTAAAAAACGTATCAAGGAAATGACAGCTATTGCAGAGGATAATAATCTAGCTCCTCAAAAATACGCTGACATGCTCAAGGAAGGTAAGTCCGTTTTGGATGTTATCAATATCCTACACGCAGACGCAGCCGAAATGAGACAAGCACAGGCCGAGGTGGAAAGAAGCGCTCAGAATCAATTCTACACCCAAAATCAGCCAGAATTTGAGCCTGAAACGAGTTCAGAGGGCAATAGCGCCCGCGAACAAGGAACAGGCCAAAAATCGCAAAATATGGCTTCTGATGATGTGGCTAAAAAATATGGTTATCGATACCAAAATATGGAAATTATTTTCCCTGAAAAAAATATGCGTCAAGTCAAAGAGCAATTCAAGGCTATTTCTCAAGAGTTAGGGATTATTGTCCGAGTAATGCCTGAAATGGCAAGCAAGGCTGAAAGGGTGGAAATGGAATGACAATGGATTTACTTGGTAAAGACTACTATTCAGCAGCTTCAGCACGTCGCTACTGGTCTATCTCGCAATATAAGCGATTTAGAGAGTGCGAAGCACGGGCGTTAGCGGAGCTGGAAGGAGAATGGGAAGACCAGAGAGACAACACAGCTCTCTTGGTCGGGAACATGGTCCACAGCTATTTTGAAAGTCCAGAAGTACATAAGAAATTTATGGATGAAAACGCAGATGCCATGATTTCAAAAGCCGGAAAGACCAAAGGTCAGTTAAAATCTGACTTCTTGGTCGGCCAGCGCATGATTGAGCGACTGGAGGCCGACAAGCAATTTATGGAGTTTTATGTCGGTCAGAAAGAGGTTGCTGTCACAGGCGAAATCGAAGGAGTGGAATTCAAAGGTAAGATTGACTGCCTCAATGTTAAAAAAGGGTATTTCGTGGATATTAAGACCACGAAATCTGACATTGATAGTATGGTCTGGGTTCAGGATGAAGCAAGCGGACGAAATATTCAAGTCCGCTGGTTCGAGGCTTGGGGATATGTCCTTCAAATGGCTGCTTACAAGAAGATGCTGGAAAATCAGTACGGCAAAGAGTTCACCCCTATTATTTACGCAGTGACGAAAGAGTCGACGCCTGATACCCGGGCGATTGTTTTCCAATCGCAGGAAAAACTCGACTATGAGCTGATTGAGCTGTCTATGCTGATTCAGCATCTTGATAAGGTCAAGCGAGGCGAAGAGAAGGCGAAGCCGTGCGGTCATTGTGAATACTGCAAATCGAAAGCGTTGAGTCAGCGTGTGGAGGTGGTTTGATGAGCAGACAAGTAAAAGACATACTAGCGACTCATGACACAGGTTGTCCACATGGCATTACATTTGCTATACATCAAAATAAAGAAGAATGCATTGCATTATTTGGCAGATCTGGTTGGCCAGGTCTCAAACCTCAATTTATTCGTTGGAATGAAAGTGTTGAAAACCAAACAACATACAAAACTGAGGAATCCTTACTTAATGCCTATGTTTGTGATGTTGAAAAAACATCGGAAGATTTTATTGTCATTCAATTGTTGCCATTTTAGGAGATGAAACCATGGAAATTAGAAAAGTATCTGACAGCGTATCCATCTACTCGGACGGCAAGAGATTGCAGGTTATCCATAACCTAGGGGATGAGTTTATCCTAGATTTTAAGGCGGGAGAGGATAGTGTCTGGAACCTTGATGGCCAAGTCGTAGAAATTATTGACATGATTGAGCCTGTCTTTAAAGTTTGTGGCTTTTGTTCAAAAGCTGGGGAGGGTATGCAACGCTTAAAACATGCTATCGTCCACTTTGAAAGATTTGAGCAGTACATCAGAGACAATCAGGATGACCTGATGATCTGGTGGAACAATCCAGGAGAGGAGTATGATTAAAACGGTATTTTTTTCATGTGATTATCCACATGATGAGGCGATTGACGATCAAATAAATAGCTGGCTTGCCGAAAATCCAGGCATTAAGTTGATTGACATCAAATTTCAATCAAACGTGTCTGCGGTTGCTGACAGTGGAGTTAGCGCTGAATATTGGCATTCGTCAGCATTGATTATTTATAGAGAACCTGAAAAATCAAGGTTAGGAATAGAATTTGGAGAAGAAGATGATTTTTGATTTTATTAAAGAGGTCGGCATGGCGCTGGTTTGGCTTCTGTTAGGCTATTTTATCGGAGAAAGCAACGCCAGAAAAGATAAAAAATAACCAAAACCAACCGTTTCCATTTTGGAAACAACTCAAAATTAAACAAGCCGTGTATTCTTGTAAAACTGCGAACTAGAAAACGTCAATGAAGGTCATGTGACCTTGGACGAGCGACTGCCCGTATTTAGCCAATTATCACAAAGGCAGTCGTGTTTTTTTGGAGAAAATTAATGAATTATAAAATCGATATAGCAGGAACGAGTATTGCACTTAACGTATCTAGAAACGACATAACGGTTACAAATGGGATTAAATATGATATTCAGATGCAATTCAGGAATTTAGATTCCGATACATCTTTGGATACTGAAGGCGATGTATTTGAACCACTATACTGGTTAGATGTGAAGGTAACACCGAAAGAGCCGACAGAATACCATTCAAGCTTAGGAGTCAAGGCAGAAAAACGAAACTTGGCTGAGTTACAGAAATTCTTTGAGTTTATTGAGAATAATAAACGAAACCTATTTGATCTCTGTGGATTCAAGGGAGAACTGCAATGAAATCTCTGACATTATCGTTAGACATTTCAACTACTGCGACAGGATGGGCCGTATTTCACGGCTCTGACCTTGTCCAGAGTGGTGTCTTAAAACATAAGAGCAAGTCATTCTTTGAACGTGGGCGCTTCATGGCTAGCGAATTAAGAACGATTCAATCGAGATCGCTTCAGAAGTACGACTGCCATTTTGAATCGATTGTGGTCGAGAAGAACTCGGTCATGGGGCCAAATCAGCAGTCCATGATCAGTATCGGAATTGTGACAGGCATCATCCTTGGACGACTGATTGCTGATAATGTGTATTTCGTGAATGTTTCTACCTGGCGCAAGTATTGGAGGTTTAGTTATAAGGACCGAAGCAAGAAATCAATGAAGCTGCAAGCAGTTGCTAAGGTGTCCGAAACGTTCGACCTGAACGTCAAAGACGATGAAGCTGACGCAATCCTGATTGGTTCGTATTTTGTAAACCATGGCCAAGAATTTGGAAACCTGGAAAGCCACAAGGTGAGTTGAGGAGTTGGAAGATGAATAAGCAAGAATTGATTAAAGAATTTGAAGAAATCGGGATTCATGGTTTGAATATGTTTGGAACTGTAGTCAAAGGCATTCCGACCGAAACTGCAATTGATCTAATCAAACAACTAGACGAACCGCAACCAATCAAAATCCCGCAGTGTGTGGCGGATTGGATTGAAGTGGCGAAACCTGTCTACTCTTTATCTGGTGGTATGACGCATGGAGGTCTGGGAGTTAATAAGTGGTTAGAAAATGAGGATAACCAAAGAACATTCGCTCTAGCATGGTTTGACGGCTACGAGGTCGAGAAAGAGAAGCGGTATTTGGTGAAAATAAAAGGGAATATTAAAGAAAATAAGTTGGTTTATGGAGAATCTGTGAAAAGGTATTTCTTCACAAAAAGCTCTAGCTTATACAATGTTATCAGTTTTCACACCCGCAAACAACTAGAAGGAGCTGGGTTCGGATGGGTTTTCTCTTGCGAAGGAATAGAGGTGGAAGAAGTTGAATGAAGAATGGAAAACGATTTTAGAAGCACTAGATTATGACATTTCAAACAAAGGAAATATCAGGAATAAAAAAACTAAAAAGAATATAAAAACAAGGGTTGTAAAAAGATTTGGGTATGTGTTAGTAAATCTTCAAATTGGAGCAAAAGGAGAGAGAAGGCAAAGAACGTTTAGAGTTCATAGATTAGTTGCTAAAGCATTTATTCCTAATCCTAACAATCTACCACAAGTTGACCATATAAATGGTATCAAGGCCGATAATAGAGCAGAGAATTTGGAATGGGTGACAGGTGAAGAAAATACAGCAAGAGCGTTTGAAAAAGGTTTAGCTAAAATATCTAGCAATGAGCATATGAAAGGTATGACGGACAAAACAAAGAAGGCATGCGTAATTGTAGATGTTTTGGAAGATAAAAAGTATTTTTTTAACACACGAAGGGAAGCTAGTATTTTCTTTGGCAAAAGCTATTCTTGGGCGACAACGTTGATAAAAACTGGTATAGGAAATAAAGGAAGGTATTATGGATATGATATTTAACGGCTGGGTGTTTGATTGCCCAGGCATTGACGTTGAGGAGGCGGATTGATGTCATGTAGTGAAAGTTTAAAAAAAGAAAAAGAGTTGTCTGCTGCTATTTCAAATCTCAAGATAGAAGTCTTACAAAATGAGGATAAATTGAGCAGTCAATCATTAAGCAACATCAAAAGGCAAGCAAGGGATCTATATGAATGCCTCGTATGGTTGCAGTATGCTGCAGAGGAGTCGGATAGATGAGTTATGATTTGGAAATCTTAGGAAAAATAGAAAATGGACAATATATCTGTATCGCTGAACCTAAATATAGTTCTCCGACCTACAATCTCGGGAAGATGTTTAGAATTGCTATGGATTGGGATTTTGACCAAGACACTACGTACAACATCGCTGATGTTTTACATAACATTCAACGCGGTATCTCTGAATTAGAACAGTACCCTGAAAAGTATGTGCAGTATGAACCTGAAAATAGATGGGGAACAGTCAGCGGTGCCTTAGAAGTTTTAAAGTCACTGAAAGAGTGTATTTTAGAACAAGATATTGATACGAAATATTTATATATGAGGTGGTAATATGAAACGACCTGAACGATACCCATCTGGAAACTTCATTCCTGAACTGATTGAAGATGAAGATATTATCTTTAACAAAGATAGCGATTATCAGAAGCAAAAGAAAAAAGAAAAGAAGAATCCTATATTCAAAAGAAATAAGTCCAAAAATGGCTGGGCGCTTTAAGGAGGTGGAGTGATGGATGAGCAAAACATTTTAGAGACACAATTGATTTTAGGTAAGCAAGTTTTAGAGATTGTCTTGGATTTGCTAAAAAACGACTCAAAAGCAGGGGTAGTTTTGCCTTTAAATATAAATGATCATGATTTTACTATCACGATTGAAAAGGAGGTCACAGATTGAAACGAAAAAGCATATCTAAAACCACTAGACAAAAAGTTTTAGATAAATATGGTGGTCACTGTGCTTATTGTGGCAAGGTTTTAGACTTGAAAACTTTGAGAGTGGATCATTTGCATCCTCATTATCGAGGCGGAGAAGATAGTTTTGAAAACTACATGCCCGCTTGTTATCGATGCAATTTCTACAAATCTACTCTTCTGTTAGATGAATTCAGAGAGCAGATGTATACCTTACACGAAAGAATCAGTAAGCCCTTTATAGCAAGACTTGGTTTAGATTATGGAATTATTGAAATCAAGCCCTTTAATGGCAAGTTTTATTTCGAGGAGGCAACAGATTGAAGCGATTTATTGTAATCTGGATTGTATTGTCTGCTGGACTAAATATCTGGCAGATGGATAGGATTCGAGATTTAGAGGAAAAGAAGCCGATGATTGTCTATAAATCTGACAATCAAGGCGCTGAGATATTCGGTAAAGTCGTCGAGAAAGGACGACATGGGAAGTTGTATACAGTGACTATCAGAGATTATGGGGTGTTCGTAGTCACTAAAGAGCAATGGGAGAAAGTAAAAGTTGGAGATGAGGTGTTACTATGACAGAAACTATTAAACTACCAGGCTATTATGAGCCTGATTGGAAAAATGCAAGGTACGGGTCGTTGGAAGAGCTTAAAGAATTGTTGCTCTTTAAGCGTATTGTGAAATGGGATAAGGACTTTTTGCTGCTTGAAGACGGCACAAAGGTCACTATTGGAATGTCTGAAAGTGATTGCTGTGCCTCAGCAGGTGGGGAGTTCCAAGATGTATCACTTGACGCTGTGATTACTAATATTGAAATTGGAGAACCGGAAGAAATCCCCGACCATTGGGGAACTGGTTATAAAAACAAAGTAACTATCTTCCATAATCAGAACCCTGTAGCTATTGCCAATTGTGAAGCAGAGCATAACGGCTATTATTACAGCGTAGGCTCTTTAGTGATTGGTGATATTCATTTTCCAGTTGTTAATGCTTAGGAGGATTTGCCATGACACCAAAATTTAGAGCGTGGGATAGAGCGCGAAACGAAATGAATTATAAAATCATGGTAGGCAATTGTGATCTAAGTGATAGAAACTGGACTTGTCCTATTATTTGGATTGAAGAAAGAAAAAAATGGTTACATTTTGATGATGATTATGAATGTATCATGCAATCAACAGGACTCAAAGATAAGAATGACAAGGAAATCTTTGAGGGGGATATTGTAAAATGCAGTGGTCTTCTAGGGACCATAGAGTTATTTAAGGCTATGTGGATTTGTTCTTTTGTGAAATACAACAATTATCAAAAAGTAGGTTTTTTTGCCCAAGAAATAGAGGTTGTGGGTAATATCTATGAAAACCCAGAGCTTTTGGAGGATAAGGAATGAGACCAAAAAAATATCCATATTCAGGAAGAAGAAAAAGGCAAGATACTTCGTCTATAATGTTATCTTCACGACCAATTCTTAACGAGATTCCAATTGTAGAAGAAGTTAAAGTTGCGTTCGGAGTTGAAGCTAGTGTTGGACGTTCATATCCAGAAATTATAATACATTTAGATATTTCTGGATACGGAAATAGAGTGCATTCAGTACATCGTTTCCCTGGTATCTTACTGACTGTTGGTGAATCAATTCAACTAAAGATACTCTTTTATAAAAGGCTTAGAAATTTGACCGCAGATCGTTTCTTGACGTTTAGAGAATCTGATTGGAGGTTCTTTATCGGGGACCTGGTCAACGAATTTGCACATTAAAAAAGCCAAGACACTCTCTGCCTCAGCTATAATCTCAATAATATTATTATATCACAAAGGAGACAGAGAGTGAACAAGGCTAAAGAGCTATTGAAAGAATTACAAGACCTTGATATGGACATCCAAAGCCGTATCGACGAAATCAAAGAACTTGAGGCTGGTTTGCTCTCAAGCCCCAAGTGGACAGACGTAA
>ERZ772906.799-NODE-799-length-18037-cov-6.210266_pt1 | contig 18037 bp, 9 predicted proteins | sample MGYA00511338_ERZ772906 | MGnify/ENA primary metagenome ERZ772906 (study PRJEB29015, sample SAMEA2738076) | human oral metagenome | biome: human oral; feature: human-associated habitat; material: saliva | place: China | collected 2212 ... | reverse complement strand
AGTTTATCACATACATCGTGGAATTGTAAGTATCACATAGTGTTTGCACCAAAGTACAGAAGAAAAGTCGTTTACGGAAAGATAAGAGTAGACATAGGGAAAATATTAAGGCTTCTGTGTGAAAGGAAAGGAATACAAATAATCGAAGCAGAATGTTGTCCTGATCATATACATATGCTTGTAGAGATACCACCCAAATACAGTGTGTCCCAAATTGTTGGATATCTCAAAGGGAAAAGTTCATTGATGATTTTCGACAAACATGCAAATTTAAAATACAAATATGGGAATAGACATTTTTGGTGCCGAGGCTATTTTGTTGATACAGTAGGTAAGAATAAGAAAAGAATAGAGGAGTACATACGTACACAACTTCAGGAAGATATAGCAGAGGACCAGATAAGTCTGAAAGAGTATATAGATCCTTTCACAGGAAATAAAAATAAATAGCCCTTTAGGGCTTGTAGAAAAAGATGTGCGGTTGGTAAACAATTCAGTACACCTTGAGATGTTGCTGGCAAAATCCCCTTATAGGGGCAATACAAACCACCGGCTAATCCGGTGGTTATGATTTTGATGGTTATAAAGGATATGTAACTTAGTTTCTTAAAGCCTTTTAAGCATAGAAAATATAACTATAAAATATTGTAAATGTATTGACTTTTTATGTTAGAAGTATTAAACTAATATCGTTAGATGCATCTAACAATATTAGTACTAGTAGTATATTAATAATCAGATAGAAGGTGTTTTGATGGGAATGTGGTTTGAATACGTTAATAAAGAGACGGAAAACACTAAAGCTAGTTTGTTTGTGTTTCCGTTTGCAGGTGGTGGAGTATCAGCATTTAGAAAATGGGGAGGACAATTCGAAAATATAAAATTTTTCGTTGCACAATATCCAGGAAGAGAAAACAGGTTTTCTGAAAAAGCAATTAGCAACATAGAAGAACTTGTAAAAGCATTGTTTGAAGACTTAAAAATGACTTTTGATTTTAACTCACCTTATTATTTTTTCGGGCATAGTATGGGAACTAAGATTGCTTATGAGTTGGCTCTGAAAATTAAAGAAAATGGTTTACCAAATCCAAATGGAATTATCATATCAGCTGGGAGAGCACCTTGCTATAAAGAGCCGAACCCGATTTATCATTTAGATGATGCAGGATTTATTGAAGGGCTAAGAAGATATGATGGCACTCCAAATGAGATATTAGACAATAAGGATTTGATTGGTATTTTTTTACCGACACTAAGAGCCGATTTTATTGTTGATGAGGACTATCAGGATAAAGAAGGGGAAAAACTGAATAGTAAGATTTTAGGTTTAATGGGTGATATAGATGAAGAAATGGAAGTTGAAGAACTTTTAAAATGGCAGGATTACACGACGAAAGAATTTTCTTATAAATATATCGAAGGTAAGCATATGTTTGTAAATACATCTCCCAATAGTGTAATAAATGCGATTAAAGAGTTTGTTGATTACAATGAAAATATATAGATTAGAAGTTTCAGACAAAAAAGAAATACGAAGTTTAATTGATATAAGTAAGTTACTAATTTTTTTTGACATGGTGTTAGTCGTATCTAACACAAGTAAATTTATGATAAAAGATTTGAAAAAATTTTTGAAGGAGGAAGAACTTGAAAAGCTTGATGCATATAAATCGGAAGTTGCGAAGATAAATTTTGCGGTTTCAAGAAGTCTTTTAAACAAAGCTTTTGAAATGATACTAGATATTCCAATTGAAAATGTAGTTGTTTTGAGAGATAGATATAATAAACCATATATTAAAAATAAAAGTGGAGTGAAATTCAATATTTCACATACGGATGGATTTGTAGTAATTGGTTTTTCAAAGAAAGAGTTTGGAATAGATATTGAAAAAGTGAATGATGGCTTTGCGTTTGAAGATATACTTGAAAATTGCTTTACATCCAGAGAGATTAAGAATATAGGCAGTAATACATCAATGTTTTATAGATATTGGACAGGAAAAGAAGCCTACCTAAAATATGAAGGATATGGTCTTATAAGAGATCCGAAAGAAATAGAAGTTATTTATATCGACAATCAGAGAATAAAAATTGAAGATAAGGTAAAAAGGAGTAATAAAGATTTGATAGCATTCAGCATTTCATCGAAATATTTTGGAGCAATTTGCATATAGGAGGAAGTATGAATATAGAATTGAAAGAAAATTTAGAAAAAAATTATGACGACAATGTTTGGGAACATATGACCTTGGGAGAATTTGTTGCGAACTGTGCGGAAACGTATAAAGATAAAACAGCGATCGTAGATGGAGAATTAAACTTATCTTATGATGAGCTTGATAAACTTTCGAATAAGTATGCCAATGGACTACTTAAAGCAGGTTTTAAAAAAGGAGATAAGATTGTATTACAGCTTCCAAATTGTTATGAATTTATAGTGATATCTTTTGCAATGTATAAAACAGGAATTATTCCGATTATGAGTTTGCCTGCACATCGAAAGAATGAATTAAAGGGTATTATAGAAAAGTCTGAGGCGGTAGCATATATCTCAAAGGATAAATATTTAGGTTTTTCATATGTGGATATGGTTCGGGATATGAAATCTGAATTAAATACGAACTTGGAGATTTATATTCTTGGAGAAAGTGAAGAATATAAAAATTTTTCGTCACTTATTGAGAATGATTGTTTCTATAAATATTCGGATGTCGATTACAGGAGCATAGGATTATTGTTATTATCTGGTGGTACAACAGGAATACCGAAACTGATTCCAAGAAGACATTGCGATTATATCTATGTTGCAAAGAAAACGGCGGAACGGTGTAACATAAACCAGGAAAGTGTATATCTTGCTTCTTTGCCAATAGCTCATAATTTTCCTTTGGGGTGTCCAGGTATAATGGGTACTTTTGCTAAAGGTGGAAAAGTGGTTTTATGCAATGTGACGAGTCCTGATGAAATTTTGCCATTAATCGAAGAGGAAAAGGTTACGATAACGGGATTTGTTCCTGCAATTGCTAATATTTGTATGGGTTATTTAGAGTATGAAGAGTATGATCTTTCCTCTTTAGAGCTTATACAAGTCGGAGGTTCAGTCTTGGAATCTTGGTTGGCGGAAAAAATTGAAAAAGTTTTTGATGTTAAACTACAACAGATTTTCGGAATCGCTGAAGGGTTGATTTTGACAACAAATAAAGAAGATAACAATAAAATAAGGTGGCAAACACAAGGCAAACCGATTAGTGAGCATGATGAAATACTGATTGTAGATGAGAAAGGGAAAGAAGTAGATGTTGAAGAATACGGAGAACTTATCGTTAGAGGTCCCTATACTATTTATGGTTATTATAATCTTCCTGAAGTAAATGAAATTTGCATGACAGAAGATTGTTATTTTAGAACAGGAGATAAAGCACGAAAACTAAAGGATGGAAATTATCAAATTGTTGGAAGGATTAAAGAAATCATCAATAGAGCGGGCGAGAAGATAACACCTTCAGAACTAGAAGAAATTTTGCTTACTCATGAACATATAAACTCAGTGCAAGTTGTAGGGATACCTGATTGCTTGCAAGGAGAAGCTATTGCTGTATTTATTTTAAATGGAAATAAGGAGCTTACACTGGAAGAAGTTAGAAAATTCTTGATTTCCAATAATGTAGCGGATTTTAAATTGCCGGATAAAGTTAAATATATTGATGTGTGGCCACTAACAGCGCTAGGGAAAATAGATAGAAATAAATTAAAAGAAACTTTTTAGAGGAGGATTTTGGAATGGAACTTAATACTATAAAGGAAAGAGCTAAAGAATTAGTAAAGGATTGGTTGACAAGTATATTCGTAGAGAAAGTAGTTTCAGAAAATGAAAATTTAATTGAAAAAGGCTTAAGTTCTATTCAAGTCATGCAACTGTCTGGAAAATTAAAGAAAACGGGGATAAAAATTTCGTTTGCAAAACTTATGGAAGAACCGAATTTATCCAAGTGGTATGAACTTATTGATAAATCCAGAGTGAAAAGTGATAAGAATATAGAATCATCAATTATCCAAAGTGATGAAAGTAAGTTTGATTTAACAGATGTCCAGTACTCTTATTTAATCGGAAGAGAAGATGATCAGATTTTAGGTGGTGTGGGTTGCCATGCATATCTTGAAATAGATGGAGAAAATATTGATGAGAATAAGTTAAAAGAGGCTTGGAATAAGCTTCAATACAGACATCCTATGCTTAGGGCAAAATTTACGAAAGACGGGCATCAGGAGATATTGGATAAACCATACAGTCAAGAAATAGAAGTTATTGATTTAGCTGATTTTGATGAAGAGATGCTACATTTGAAATTAGTAGAAATTAGAGAACAGAAATCTCATAGAAAATTAAATGTAAATCAAGGGCAAGTTGCAGGCGTAGCATTGGCAAAATTTTCGGATGGAAAGTCAAGGATATTTTTTGATGTAGATTTGCTTGTGTCCGATGTAATGAGTATGAGTATTATGATTAAAGAATTAGCTGAACTTTATTCAGGAGTCGAACTTGATAATTTGAATGAATATACGTTTAAGGATTATATGCAAAACGGAATCGGTGAATCAATCAATGATGCAGATAAGGAGTTTTGGCAACAAAAAATAAACTCCTTTGAAATAGAAAGACCGAATTTACCATTAAAGAAACAACCTGAACAAATTAAAGAAACGAAGTTTACAAGAAGAAAGAGAATTATTAAAAAAAGTGAATGGGAAACCATAAAAGATATAGCAGCATCGTATCGAAGTACACCATCTATGGTTCTTCTAACTGCCTATGCTCTTGTTCTTGAAAGATGGTGTAATCAAGATAAGTTTTTTATCAATATACCGCTATTTAATAGAGATTTAGAAAATGAGTATCTAAAAGATATGGTGGCTGATTTTACGAATATTTTATTAGTAGAGCATGAGACAGTAGGTGATGCAAGATTTTTGGATACTTTAAAAAGAACAAATAAGACTTTTTTGGAAAATGTATCTCATAGTGCGTATAGCGGAGTTCAGGTTCAAAGAGATATATCAAAAAATCAAGGTACAAGTGTGTATATAGCACCTGTGGTTTTTGCGTGTAATATAGATTATCCATTGGAAACTGAATTTTCAAGAAAAAATTTAGGGAAAGTATCTTATATGATTTCTCAAACACCAGGAGTTTGGCTTGATTTTCAAACATATATTGTAGATGGAGATTTAATTCTTTGCTGGGATAGCGTGGATGAACTTTTTCCAACAGGAATGTTAGAAGACATGATGGATTCTTTATATGAATTGATCATATCTTTAACACAGAAGGAAGAATGGGAAAAGAAAGTAGATGTTTTACCTGAAAAGCAAAAGTCTATTAGAATGCAGGATGTTGAGGGAATTTTACCACTTCAATATCCTAGCGAAACGTTATATGACGGATTTCTCAGAAATGTAAAACTCAATCCAGATAGAGTTGCGATTATAGATTCTGAAACGAAGGAAGAGATAACATATCATAAACTTTATGAAATCTCTTTAAAAGTTGCGGATTGTTTAGGTAAAAATGGTGTTAAGAAGGGAGATTATGTAGGAATAACACTTCCAAGAGGTAGCAGACAATTTTATGCTATTTTTGGGATTTTATTTACCGGTGCAGCATATGTATCAATTGGTATTGCTCAGCCAAATGATAGAAGAACTAAAATTTATGATCAAATCGGAATAAAGTGCATTATAAGTGATGAAAAGACAGTGATAGATTGTAAATTAAATAAAAATGAAGTTAAAATTATTGATTTGGACGTGGCTATGGCAAATGTGGCTAAATTAAAGCAACCTGTTGAAATTAGCTCTTATGATAGTGCGTATATTATTATGACGTCTGGAACAACAGGTGTTCCCAAGGGTGTTGAGATTATGCATACAAGTGCCGTTAATACTTGCATTGATTTAAATGAAAAATACAATGTAAATGCTGAAGATACAATACTGATGGTGTCGGCAATAGACTTTGATTTGTCGGTTTATGATATTTTTGGAATACTTCATGCTGGAGGAACGGTTATTACAACAAGTGAAGATAATTATAGAAATCCTGATGAATGGTTAAATTTAGTCGATGAATATAAGGTTACAATATGGGATTCTGTGCCGATTTTGTTTGATATGATTGTTACTATGGCTGAAGGTAAAAATAGAAACTTACCTTTTAGAATTGTGATGCTTTCAGGGGATTGGATTGCTATAAATTTACCAGAAAGATTCTATAATATTAATGAAAATATAAATCCTATTGTTGTCGCTATGGGTGGAGCCACAGAAGCATCTATTTGGTCAAACCATTTGAATGTACCAAGAAAAATACCGAAAGATTGGATTTCCATTCCATATGGTAGACCTTTGAAAAATCAAGTGTATAGAGTCGTGGATGAATTTGGTAGGATCTGCCCTAATTATGTTAAAGGTGAACTTCTTATCGGTGGAGTTGGTGTTGCTAAAGGTTATCATGGTGACGAAGAATTAACGAATAAAAAGTACTTCGAACAAGATGGGATGAGGTGGTATAGAACTGGAGATAATGGTAGAACATGGAATGATGGTATTATTGAGTTTCTTGGAAGAAAAGATACTCAGGTAAAAGTTAAAGGACATAGAATAGAACTTGGAGAAATAGAGAATGCTTTAATTGTATTTGAAAATATAAAAAAAGCGATCGCTTTAATTGTTAAAGATGGAAATGTTAATAAACTTGTAGGATTTGCGGAAATATTTGATTGCAAAGAAAGTAATCAAATGTTATTGAATTCAGATTTTGAAAAGGAGACTGAAGAATATAAAAAACAGAAGGATGAATATATTAATTTCATAGATGAATTGAACTTTAAGGTAAACAGAATAATTTTTAATGTTATTCGTAAATGTGGTGTATTTTCTGATGAGAGTTATATAACCTTAGAAGATATTATCAAGAAAATCAATCCGATAGATTCACTGAAAAATCTAATAAAATCTTGGATATATAATTTGTGTGAAGAAGGTCTAATAAAAAGGAACGATAGCAATAATTATTGCATAAGCAAATTTATGTGTGATGATGAAAAATATGATGTGATAAAAACAAAAGAAAAGGATATAGAATTAAATAGATATTTACAAGTATTAGAGACTTATCTGTTGGAAATGATACAAGGGAAAGTAAATCCAATAAATTTCTTCTATACTACTAATCCGGAACTATCACCGATTAGCTTAAGTAAATTATTACCTTGGCATGAAGATGTAATGGAATGTATATTCAACTACATAGAAATTGATGTTGATGGTAATGATAAAGAAAATATAATTTTAGATTATGATTCAAAGAATGATTTTTTGAGTCAAAGAATAGATGAAATTTCTGATAGATGTGTTCATTTACATTTTGATAGAACACTTAATGTAATAAATAAAGTATCAGGTGATTTTAAAAATAAAAATGATTTTGAATCTCTAGAAAATAAGTTGGATTATATAGTGGCATTTAATTCAATTCATAGGACAGTTAATATTAAGGAAACAATGAAAAAGTTGAGAAACTTGTTGACTAATAATGGCAAACTCATAGTTGTAGAGCCTAAAGAACGAATACGCATTCAAGATATAACTACAAGTATTCTTAATAATTTTGCCGGATATAATGATAATATTTTTAATGTTGATGAATGGAATAGTATTTTTTACGATGCAAATCTTAATTGTTGTAAGCAAATATCAGTTGGAGGAAGTATTGTATATATATTAGAAAAAAGAATACAGTTTATTGATATTGAGACTATTAAGGCGAAGATGAGAAATATGGTTCCGATATATATGGTGCCGGATGATATAGTATTACTCAAAAATATGCCACAAAATAAAAATGGGAAAGTTGATAGGAAAAAACTAGAGGAAATATATAAGGACAAAAAATTGCAAAGTAATATTTTCGATATGATTTTAGATGATAGAGAAATAGAAACTTTAAAGGATATATGGAAAGAAATATTTGGATATGATACAAAGTATGGAACTAGCTTTTTTTCAAATGGTGGAGATTCTCTAATTGCAACAAAACTATCAGCTAAAATAGAGGAAAAATTCAAAATAAGTTTTAGTATAAAAGATGTAATGGAAAATATTACTATTGAAGCACAAGCTCAAGTGATTAAAGATAGAATTGCTGAGCAGCGTTTTGCGGATAAAATTAGCGTGATAGAAGAAACTATTACAGAGGAAGAGTTTGATTTGACGGATGTTCAACATGCTTATTATGTTGGAAGAAACAAGGATATGATTTTAGGAGGAGTTTCTACTCATTGTTATTTTGAAATAGAATCAAGTGATATAGATGTAAATAAGTTGGAGAAAGCGTGGAATTATTTAATAAAAATTCATCCGATGTTACGAGCAATTATAACTGAAAATGGTAAGCAGAAGATACTGCAAGAGGTAGAATATTATAAAATAATGACTAGTGCAGATTCAGAACTCATTATCCGTGACATTATGTCACAACAGGTGCTTAATCTGGATAAATGGCCTATATTTGACATAAGAATTAGCAAGCGTGAGGATAAAGCGGATATAATTCATATTAGTTTTGATAATATAATATTGGATGGATGGAGTATGTTTTTCATTCTGGAACAATGGTCTAATATATACAAATATGGGAAATATGAAGAAGCTATTAATGAAATTTCTTTCAGAGAATATGTGAATTATATTAATAAATTGAAAAGCACTCCAAAATATTTTACTGATAAGGAATATTGGATAAATCGTATAGAAGGATTTTTAAAGGCTCCAATAATAAGTGATTATTATCCAAAAACTACATCTAAACAAATTAAATTTTCTAGAAGGGAAGCATATATTGAACCATTGCGATGGAAATCCTTAAAAAATATTGCTAGTAAAAATAATTTAACAACAACATCTTTATTAATAGGTGCTTACGCTGAGGCAATAAGAGAAGTTAGTTTGAATGAGAATTTTACTATAAATGTTACAAGATTCAATAGACCACAAATAAATGGAAAAACAAATAGTACATTAGGTGACTTTACTAATTTACTTTTACTTGAAATAAATAATTCTAAGCATGAAAAAATATTAGACAGGTTTAGAGAAATTCAAGGTCAATTAATAGAAGATTTAAGTCATGAGTTATTTTCTGGAATAGAAATGCAAAAGGAGTTAAGAAAAATAGAAAAAGATAATCTAGTATTAATGCCTATAGTATTTACAAGTGGTATAGGAATAAATTCATGGGATGATGATGAAAGATTAGGAAAAATAGTATATGGATTAAGTCAAACTCCTCAAGTATTTTTAGATAACCAGGTGTTTGTATATAATGATGGTTTGAAAATTTATTGGGATAGTATTGATGAGATTTTGGGTGAAGATAAAGTAGATTTGATGTTCAAAAAATTTGTGATATTTTTAACTGAAATAGCTGATGGCTCTTTTAATAAAGAAAGTACCATTGCTAAGAAACGAGAATATACGGATTATATTTTCTCAAATGAAGATATTGAGAAACAAGAAAAAGAGGCGATTAAAAATGATGTTTTTGAAATAAACTATATAGAGCAAGATATGAAAAATATTTGGGAAAGCATACTTGATATTTCGATTGAGAATTATGATTGTAAATTTTTTGAAGCGGGTGGAGATTCTTTGAGAGCGATTCAACTTAGTAATAAGATTCAAGAAATGTTTTCAGTAAATGTAGATTTATTGGAAATATTCAAGAACCCTTCTATTAGAGAAATAAGTCTATTAGTCAGTAAAGAAAAAGAAAATATTATAGAAGGGAGTTTATGATGAAAAAAGTTATTATATGTGGAACAAGATTTGGACAATTTTATATTGAAGCATTAAAAAATATACAAGATATTGAAATTGTTGGTATTTTAGCAAATGGTAGTGAACGTTCTATTAAATGTGCGGAATATTATAGATTAAAGTTATTTGTAGAGATAGACTCTTTACCTAAAGATATTGATTTTGCTTGTGTAGCGGTTGGTTCTTCTGTATTTGGAGGTAATGGAATATATATAGCTAAAGAATTATTGAAGAGAGGAGTAAATGTAATATTTGAACAACCAATTCATTCAAGAGAGATAGCAGAATTATATAATATGAGTATTTTGACTAATGAAAAATTCAGCATTGGGAATTTATATAATAATTTGCCAGCAGTTAAATCTTTTCTATTAAATGTCAGCATCGCAAATAAAATTGATCAACCATCTTATATTATGATTGATTTAAATACTCAACTCTCTTATCCTGTATCTGGGATTATAAAAAAAATATTGAAAGATACTACAGAAATAAAAGAAAATTATAAATACATAGGGGAAGAGTCTTGTTGTGACATTTTATCTATAAATATTGGTAAAACAGAGGTTATTATAAAGGCATTTAATGAAATGGGTAGGAAAAATTTAGATACGGATATGCGTATGCTTTTTTCTATGACTGTGGGATATGCGTCTGGTAGGCTAACTTTATCAAGTCCTCTTGGACCAGTTTTATGGGAACAATCACCTAATGTACCTAAAATAGATCTTATACCAAGATTTTTAGACGGCAATGATAATGAAGGATGTAGTAAACCTTGGTTATCAATTCTTTATGAGGGAGATACATATTATAAATCATATGTATATAGAAATATTTGGGTTGAAGCAATAATGGACGATTTGAAAGAGTTCGTTTTTGAGGACAAAAGTAAAAAACAAAGTAATAGTATGAAAATTCAACACCAATTGGAAACTTCTATATTATGGCAAAAAATTATGAATAGTTTAGGATATCCTAAACAAAAATCATTATGTAGGAATAAATATATTGATCCTGATAAATTTAAGAGAAATGAAGTGTCATGTTACAGCATAAGAGAATCTGTAGATGAGTTGAATACAGTTTGTAGAGATACAATGTTTTATCATTTGAGTAAACATATACCTAGACAAGGGATATCAATGTTATCATTAGTGGAAGCTTTGATGTTTGAAGGTAAATACAAAAAAATTATAGTGCGTTGGATAAATTATTTGGTAGATTTTAAATACTTAGAAAAAAATAGAGGATATATTTTTTCTAAAAAGGAAAAGATAGATGAAATAGACTTGCTTAAAAAATGGGATGTGTTAGAAAGTAAATGGAATAAAGATGCTATGCCTATAAATGTATTTCAATATTTTAGAAATAATGCGAGAGAGTTAAGTGCTCTATTAAAGGAAGATATCAATGCAAATGAAATTTTATTTGTAGAAGGTAGTGATGTGGTTGCCAAAGATTTGTATTCAAAAACAGCAATAGCAAGATATTTGAATGAATTAATAGTTAAAAAAATTAAAGAATTTAATGGAAATGAAGATTTAACAATATTGGAGCTGGGTGGAGGAACAGCAGCTACAACAGAAAAAATAATAGACAATATAAAATATGGAAAGTATATATTTACTGATATATCTCCATATTTTATAGAAAATGCTAAGAGCAATTTTGATGAATATAAAAATATAGAGTATAAAATTATAGATATCGATGATTATGCATCTTATAAACAAATTGAAAGCAAAGTAGACTTTATTATAGCTGTAGGAGTGCTAAACAATGCTAAAAATATTGAAAAAACATTGAGCTATATAAGGGGATTTTTGAAAGATGACGGCTTCTTGATTATTGTAGAAGCAGTTGATGAATCTCCAGAAATTTTAATATCTCAAGTATTTATGATGTCAGAACCAGATGATGTTCGTATGAAAAAAAATATCACTTTTTTAAAAATGGAGCAATGGATGGAAATATTTAAAAATCAAAGGTTTGAATTAATTCTATTTGAGCCAGGATATGAAAATTATTTAGAGAATTTCAATCAAAAATTATTTGTATTGAAAAAAAATAGAGGTAAAAATCATGAAAATAGAGAATAAATTAATAGAGTTGTACAGAAAAGGTCTTGAAGTATTTATTGAGGGAGATAAATTAAAATACAAATCTACTTGTGGTATGCCCTCGGAAGAAGATATAGAATTTTTAAAAATAAATAAAACTTCTATTATTGATATATTGAATAAAAATGATGGTGCTTCTAGATATTCACTAGATATTGATGAATTACCTTTAACAGAAATTCAAAGTGCATATTTATTAGGTAGAAGAAATCATTTTGAACTTGGTGGTGTTGCCAGTCATGTTTATATGGAAGTAATATTACCTCTATTGGATATAGATCGAGCTGAAAAGGTTTGGAATGATATAATACTAAAGCACGATGCATTACATTCAATATTTACATCAAACAATACTCAGAAAGTACTGAAGGAATTTGCTTACTATAAAATCGAATGCAATGAGGGTGCAGATATAAAAGAAAAAATTGCATTAACAAGGGATAAACTTAAGGGGAAAAGTTATAATGCAGATATATGGCCACTATTCGATATAAGTGTAAGTCAGTTAGATGACAATAGTTTATTGCATTTATCATTTGATTTTTTGATTTTAGATTGGGCAAGCATTTGGATTTTATTAAAGGAATTTGAAGAGTGTTATTTTGACGGAAAGACGATTATGGATAATTCTTATGATCTTAAAGAAATAAGAACGAGTCAACTTAAACTGAAACATAGTTCTAAGTATTTATCGGATAAAGATTTCTGGGAAAGAAGAATTCCTTTTTTGCCTGACGCTCCACTATTACCAATTAAAAATAAAATAGTCAAAAATGGTTTTGAAAGAATACAACTTAGAATAGATGAAAATACTTGGTCGAAGATAAAATCTAATATAAGTGAGATTGGTGTCACGCAAACATCTTTCTTGGTGACAATATTAGCTCTTGTTCTTAATAGATGGAGTTCTAATTCTGAATTTACCATTAATTTAACAACTATGAATAGACCAAAGGAGTATATAAAGAGCGATGTTGTTAATGATTTTACATCTACAGAACTTTTAGAGTTTAGAATGGAATCTCTGCAACCATTCTATGTTTTATTAAAACACATACAACAGCAAATGATTGAAGATTTGCAGCATGAAACATTTACAGGAGTGGAAGTTACTCGTGAAGTTAGGAAAAATGTAGAAAGGAGAGATGCTATATTTCCATTTGTTTTCACAAGTGCATTAGGAATAAAAGCTTCAGAATATAAATATATTAGTTTACAAAAAGAAGGTTTGAGTGAAACTCCTCAAGTATTGATGGATTGTCAAGTAATGGAGGTAAATCATGAACTAATAATTAATTTTGACTTAAGAGCAGATGCTTTTTCAAAAGAATTATCAAATTCAATTGCAGAAGACTATTCTAATCTATTAAATTGCTTTTTTGATTTAGAATATTTCAAAAAAACACTGACAGAAATGTACGATGAAAATGAGATGAATGACGTTTTAGCTGATAAGAGTGATTTTGATAGAGTGAAATACAGAGTTATAGAACACTCGAAAAAATTCTATAATAAAAATGTATTTGATGCTGGAGAAGTGAGAAAAATTTTAGAAGAAAGAAATTTATTTTCAAATCATACAATGTTAAAAACCTTGATTGAAATTAAAGGTGATATAATTTATAAAGATTTTAATAATATTCCAGAAAATGTAGTACTTGGTGAGTATCATTGGATATTAAATAAATGGGAAAAACATTTAGACAAAGCTGGATTTATTAAAGATAATGGGGATTTTTATGTAGTTTCTGAAAAAGGGGACGAGTTACTTAAGCTTAACTTTGATATAGAATTACTAAAAAATAGTTGGGATTATAGTATAGGTAATTCAGAGGTTATAGACTATATAATAAAAACATCTGAAAATGTTATAAATATTTTCAGTGGAAAGATCAAACCAATATCAATACTTTTTCCTGAAGGGAGTTCTAAGATAGTAGAATCAATATATGGTAATAATATTTTTTGCAACTATTACAATAATATCATAAGAAAAGCTATTGAAGAAATAATAGATTTAGATTCTCATAAAAATATAAATATTCTTGAGCTAGGAGCGGGTACAGGAAACACAACAAAAGAGATTTTAAAAATGCTTGAAATGAAAAATTTAGATTATAGATATATTTTCACAGATAGAGCAAAATCATTTTTAGCAAATGCTCGAAATAAGTTTGGTAACTATAAAAACGTTGAGTATAAACAAGTTGATATTGATAATAACTTGATGGAACAAAGTTTTTTTAATGATGAAATAAATATTGTTTTAGCAGTTGGAGTATTAGAGAATGCAAAAAAAATAAAATATACGATTTCTAGTGTAGAGGAAGTATTGAAGAAAGATTCATGGGTAATCATATTAGAGCCAGTTGTGGATGAGCCATGGATATTGATGACACAACTATTTTTCATGCCAGAAGTGTATAGGAATGAAATATATTATGATTCATATAAATGGAAAAAGCTTTTAATCGGAGAAAATGAAAATATATTAACTAGAATATTTAGTCTAGTAAGTGAAGATGACCCTTACAACATTAACAATATAAAAATATTTATATGTAAAAAAGAAATAAGGGATGATGAAGATAAGGATAAACTAGTCAACAAAGAAAATGTCAATGAAGAGGATTTAGATATAAAAGATAATATTTATAAATCTAATGATAAAAATATACATAATAAAAATATTGAAAAAATATGTGATGTAGCAGGAAAAATACTTGGTAAAAATGCTATATCTCCTGATACGGATTTATATAATTGTGGTGCAGATTCCCTGCTTTTAGCACAATTATCTAGAGAAATTGTTGATATACTTAATAAAAGTGAGACAGTTAAAGAATTGAAATTTGATGAAGTATACAGAGAAATGTTAAAAAACCCTACCATAGAATCTATAGTTAGTATTGTAGAATATGAAGATGTATACAATAAAAATGATGAAAGCAAATCAGAAAACATTAATAATGATTATAAAACAAATCTATTTAATGAAGGTCATGATTTACTAAAAGTAGTATTATTTGACAGTTTTGGAACATCTAATAATATAAAAAATATACTTGATGGGTTAGTAGAAAAAAATGATTCCACCATTGCTACTTTTTCCATAATTAATGAAGCCTCATATTGCGGTATAGAAGATGAAAATTTATTAGCTTATATTTCCGCTTTATATGCTGGATTTATAGAAAAATCTAATTACAGCAAAATACAACTAATAGGATTTCAAGCCGGAGGAATTCTTGCTGTAGAAATAGCAACTAAATTATTAAAGAAAGGAAAAAATATTGATAAGGTAATTTTAATTGATAGCTGTCCTATAGAAGCTGGATATTTGGAAGATGAGATAATAGAAGAAGAATTTCTGAAGTTATTAGGAATAGAAGAAAAGATTTTATTAGAATATTTAGACAATAGTATAACCGCTTATATAAGTTTGCAAAAAAACAGAGATGAAAGATTAAAATTATACTCTGAAATTGTGCAAAAAGAAATAAGCAAAGAAATAAGTTATGAATATATTTTAAAATTATTTAATATCCACAATAAAACATTAAATGGATTTAAAACCAGTATATCTCCATATATTGGAAATGTAGAGGTTATTTTAAATGATAAATATATGTGTGATTACGGAATTTCTGATGAAAATGTATTAAAACAATGGAAAGATATATGCTTTGGCATTTTTACAAGTCATAAAGTAAAAAAAGAATTAATTAAATTTGAATTACTATTTTGTACTCCAAAAATTATAACTCGTTCTCTTTTTTGAGGTATTCCATAATCTGCACAATTCACAACTTTATAAGTAAGTCTATATCCGAGTTTTTTTGATATTTCTTTTAAATAATCAAACTCATATTGATGTGTCTTAAATGTAAATCCATCAACATTTTCAAAAATAAAAACAGTTGGCTTTAGTTCTTTGACCGCTCTAAAATACTCTGGAACAGCAAATCCAGCATGTTCATCTTCGAACCCGTCAGCCTTTCCAATTAGATAGTGTCTCGTTTGACTATAAGGGGGACATGGCGGTCCTCCAATCAGGCAATCAATCTCCCCATATTGCTTTCGGATCGTTTTGAAATCAAGATTACGAATATCGCCACAAACAATTTCATCTGCAACACCATTCTTTTTCAATGTTTTACATGCAACATCCCAGTTATCACTCGCAAAAACATTGTGAAAACCCGCTTTTTCAAATCCAATATCTAGACCACCAGCTCCTGAGAACATGCTAATTGCCTTAACTTTATTATTACTTTTTACCTTAATATCTTTGCATGAATATCCTTTATGATTATATGGAATAGCTATATTGCCATTCTTATCTCGTGAAAAACTAGATAGCATTTCAGCTAACTGGTGCTCCGCAATATGTTCAAAATACTCTTTTTCAATTATATACTTACTCATTTACAAAAACCTTTCTGCCTCCTACATTGAAGTCAGTTTCCATTCACCTTTATTATATTTTTAATCTTACCCGCAGATTTAAGGTTTGTTCTACACCATCTCAATCTATAGTTAAGTTTGGTTCCCATGTCTGACTCATCCTCCAGATTCACTATTTTATTAGGCAAGTCAAGTATTTCAATTACCTTAGAAATTAATATCTTTAACTGATGCCTTACCTCATAATTTTTGAAGCGCATCAATATCGGCCTCTTCTAACTACTTATTTGTAGGAAACGTTGCTTTTTTCATTACGTTAACTTCTATAAAATCTACATCAATAGTCAGGGAATAACTTGCCTTAACTTTTCCCTCGTGCTATACTATTTATTGAAATGAATGAATAGGAGATATTTCATGAAAACAGCAAAAACTACTGTTACAATCCTTTCTACACTTGCTTCTGTCGTCTTATTGGCTAGTTGTGCAACAAAGTCTACAGAAACACAGACAAGCAATAATAGCTCATCTGATAATCAGATTACATTGACATATGACCAACTACGGTCAAGAGAAAACACTATGTCAACCCTTTGGTATCAAAAATCAGCTGAAACTAAAGCTTTATACATACAGGGTTATAACGTTGCAACAAATCACCTAAAGGAATTGCTCAAAACAGAATCAGACAAACCTTACTCTATCGTTTTAGACTTGGATGAAACTGTCCTAGATAATAGCCCTTATCAAGTACAAAATGTCAAAGATGGTACAGCATTCACACCCGAAAATTGGGATGTTTGGGTTCAAAAAGCTGCAGCAAAAGCCGTCCCAGGTGCCAAGGATTTTCTTCAGTTTGCTGATCAAAACGGTGTCCAAATCTACTATATTTCTGACCGCTCAGCTAATCAAGTAGATGCTACTATTAAAAATCTTGAAAGTGAAGGAATTCCTGTTCAAGGACGTGATCATCTCATGTTCTTAGAAAGTGGTGTAAAATCCAAAGAAGGTCGTCGCCAAAAAGTTCAAGAAAAAACAAATCTTATCTTATTGTTTGGTGATAACCTCGTAGACTTTGCAGATTTTTCTAAGACTTCTGAATCTGACCGTGATAAACAACTTGAAGAATTGCAAAAAGAATTCGGTGAAAAATTCATCATCTTCCCAAATCCAATGTACGGATCATGGGAATCAGCTGTATACGGTGGTAACAAACTAGATGCTAAAGGTCAAGTAGAAGAACGCCAAAAAGCCTTGCAAGGTTTTGATAAATAAAACAAATAAGCTGATTCTACATAAAATTAGGCTAACTTACAATCTTCAAAAAGTGGATAGGAAGGAATTCTGATAATCAGAAAACTTTCCTATCCACTTTTATAATTGATATAACATCAAGCTTTTATACATCTGATACTATACGTTTTTTGATTTTAAAGACTTTGTCGCCTAGACCCTGTATTTCAAGCATTAAGTGAGGTTGATGAGCTAAATTTATTGTGGTATACTATTTTTGTCATCGGTTACCGATTACGTTCCTTACGGTTCGTGAGAGCCTTATCATAGAGCTCGCTCTTACTATTATAGCAGACGTCTTCGCAGGAATTATCTTGTATTTCGTTTGCAAATGGCTAGAT
>ERZ772906.798-NODE-798-length-18040-cov-17.398388_pt1 | contig 18040 bp, 14 predicted proteins | sample MGYA00511338_ERZ772906 | MGnify/ENA primary metagenome ERZ772906 (study PRJEB29015, sample SAMEA2738076) | human oral metagenome | biome: human oral; feature: human-associated habitat; material: saliva | place: China | collected 2212 ... | reverse complement strand
TAGCAGATAAGATAAACAAAAAGATGAAACCCGATGATAAATTCTGGGGCAGCCTGGCAGGCACTGTAGAAAAAGCATATTATCCAAGCGGCATGAAAGGTGACTTAGGAAAGCAGCTACATCTGTTCAGGTATGTAATATCTTATCAGCAGGCAAAATACATAGTGGATAACTACCAAGGCCGAACAGATAAAGAAAAACTAATCAACTATATAGTAAAAGAGAAAATCTGTAACTGGACAGCAGAGGAGTCTACAAGGCTTCACCTTAAGCATTATAAAGACGAATATGGAAGCAAGACTTATTACCCTAATGGACACAGTACAGCAAATGGAGGAATAAATCTCAAAGTTGTTACTAATGATAGATTTCGATCAGAGTTCATAATCAATGGCGATGGTAAATTCCTCACTCTTTTAGATAAAGACGCTACACAAGATGCCATGGTTAACTGCTCAAGTTTTAATTATGCTACAGCAAATGATAATTATCACCAGATGTTTGATGTATTTCCAGCTAAAGAAACTAGTTATGAACCTAGATTTAGAGATGAATCGCTATTTATGAAAGATAAAAATGGAATTCCATACAAAGAAAGAAGGTATGTAGCACCAGAGGTGTTAAATAGTGACGATAGTAAATCATTAAAGCAAAATAGGAAAAATTTTAAGGACAAGGTGAATTATGAGTAAAAAAAACATCATAAAACTAGGAATAACTCTAATGACGGTGTTGTTAACAACTACTATAGTAATTATATTTTATACAATAGTATTGATGCCTAAGGCGATTACAGAAATTAAAAAAAACACTGTATACATAGGTGGTCTATATGGAAAATATCCTTCTAAAAATCATTCTAGATCCTATATCGAGTTTAAAGATAATGGTACCTTTGTCTTGATGTATGACGATAGCAGACGCAGTCAAGAGGATTATGGAGATGATGGGGCTGGCTATGCGCAAAATATAATTTGTTTCTTTGGCAAGTACAAACTAGAAAATGGTAATTATTTAATAAAACCCACGGATGGGGCTAGAGTTGTATTTAAAGATTCTGCTGCAGTAGATAAAGATTTAATTTCTTTTTATAAAGAAGAAAATTATGAGAACGATCCTGCGATTGTCGGAATGATTTTATATAAGACGAAAAAGGGGCAATATATTTTAGGAAATCCAACAGCGGATAAAAAGTCATTTAAGAAAAATAGAAATTACTATCTCATGTATAATAAATCCGACATAAAAAAACTTCCAAGCAGCCCAGAGGAATTCCGCAAGCAGTTTAAGATGGATAAGAAGGCGGAGCAGGAACGCCTAGCGGAACAGGAACGTTTAGCAACGCAAAGTCAGTAGACAATTTTCAGAAAGCTCGTATTCGAGCTTTCTGTTTTCAAATTAAGGCATTACGATATAGAGAATGCTACAAAGAACCTATTTAACACCGGAGATAGTACCGCTGAACAGATGAAGAAAAACTAATCAACTATATAGTAAAAGAGAAAATCTGGAATTGGACAGCGGAGGAGTCTACGAGGTTGCATCTTAAGTAATACTACGATTCAAAAAACGAAAAATATATTAATCCAAATGGACACAGTACAGCAAATGGAGGAATCAATCTCAAAGTTGTTACAAATGGTAGATTTCGATCAGAGTTTATAATCAATGGGGATGGTAAATTCCTTACACTCTTGGACAAAGACGCTACACAAGATGCCAAAGTAAACTGTTCTAGCTTTAATTATGCAAGGCGAAATGATTATATACATCAAGTCCTAGATGTGAATCCCGCTGGTGAAAAATATAAATATGAACCTATGTTTAGAGGTGAGTCTCTATATGTGCATGATAAAAATGGCAATAGAATAATTGATATAAATACAGGAAAATATAAAAAGTTTACTGCACCTAAAGTATCTAATATGAAACAATATGAAAATGATGTTGATATCTTTCAGAAAATATTTAAGGAACGTGTGCAATTATGAGTAATAAATATAAAAAGAGAGTGACTTACTTCATAGCAAGCATTACAGTATTATCTGTTCTTTTTATTATAAGAAATGTTTTTTTAAATTCCAAATATATTAATGAAATTAAGAATGATAATGTGTATGTGTGTGGTTTCTATGGCAGATATCCACAAAAAAATGAACAGAGATTTTACATAGAATTTAGGAAAAATAAAACATTTATATTAGTGGATGATAATAGTAGAGGAGCTAATGATGATTATGATCAGGATGGTGATGGAAGTCATCCGTATATATCGGTTATCTATGGAAAATATGTAGTTAAGAATAAAACCTATATTTTATCTAAAACTAAAACTGCATATGTTGAATTTAAGGATGTAGGTGCGGTTAAAACAAATAAAATTAATTATTACTATACAAGAACATTCAATCGACATGAAGTTATGCCAGAAAGAGTTTTTATAAATAATAAAGGAAACTATATATTGTCAAGAACATCTATGGACACTAAAGCCATAGATAAAAAATGGTACTATTACATATATAACAAATCCGATATAAAAAAACTTCCAAGCAGTCCAGAAGAATTCCGCAAGCAGTTCAAGCTGGACAAGAAGGCTGAACAAGAGCGCCTAGCGGAACAGGAGCGTTTAGCAAAGCAAAGTCAGTAGACAATTTTCAGAAAGCTCGTATTTGAGCTTTCTGTTTTGATGAGTATCTGTTTCTCATATAGTAAAAGGGAAAATCTGGAATTGGACAGCGGAGGAGTCTACAAGGCTCTATCTGAAATATTATCACGATTCGCAGGCAGAAACGGATATTTATCCAGACGGTCATAGCTACGCAAATGGCGGAATCAATCTCAAAGTTGTTACTAATGCTAGATTCCGTTCAGAGTTTATAAGCAATGGCGATGATAAATTTCTTAATCTTTTAGACAAAGAGGCAACTCAAGATGCCAAAGTAAACTGTTCTAGCTTTAATTATGCACGTCATAATGACGAGGTGCATACTGTGCTTGATATAGAACCATCGAACCTAACCTATGAACCGCAGTGTAGAGAGAACTCTAAATATGTGCTTGATAATAATGGAAAAAGTGCGGTATTTAAGGCTCCAGAACGTAAAGATATGTGGGAATATAAAGATAGTATAAAAAAGAGGCAAGCAAGCTTTAGAAATGAGGTATTCACATGTATAAAACAGTAAGTTCAAAGTTTAAGATATTTATAATAGTAATCATACTGATTGTATCACTTATTGCGATAAAGAAACTAGTTGTGGATCCACAGCCAGTTAAAGATATTAAGATGAATACGGTGTATATTGGAGGATCAGGAATCGAATATCCAGACAATGATCAATCAAGGTATTATATTGAATTTAAAAAGGATGGGACATATGTTCTAATGCATGATGACAGTAGGAGGCATCAAGAAAATTATGGTGAAGATGGTGATGGAAGCCGTCCAGAGATTGAGTTTCGTTCAGGTAGTTATGAGATAAAAAATGGGAATTATGTACTAACGGTAATAGATGCAGCAGGAGTTGAGTTCAAGAATACCAAGGCAGTTAAAAGTAAAAAAATTAATAGCTTTTATTATAAGAAACATATAAATGGGGATAAGATAGACATAGGGGTATTCTTAACGAAAAGAGGAAAGTATTTACTAGGTTATGTTGATGACTATGGAAACTCATATGATGAGCAGTTTCCATATTACTGGCTATACAATAAATCAGACATCAAGAAGCTACCTAACTCTGTAGAGGAATTCCGTAAACAGTTCAAGATGGACAAGAAAGCGGAACAGGAGCGCCTAGCGGAAGAGGAGCGTCGAACGGGGCAAAGTCAGTAGACAATTTTCAGAAAGCTCGTATTCGAGCTTCCTCTTTTAGCATAAGGTATTATGATATAGAAAATACTACAAAGAACCTATTCAGCACTGGAGACAGTACAGCCGAACAGATGAAGAAAAACTAATCAACTATATAGTAAAAGAGAAAATTTGGAATTGGACAGCGGAGGAGTCTACGAGGTTGCACCTTAAGTCATACTACGATTCAAAAAACGAAAAATATATTAATCCAAATGGACACAATACAGCAAATGGAGGAATAAACCTAAAAGTTGTGACTAATGCTAGATTTCGTTCAGAGTTTATAATCAATGGGGATGGCAAATTTCTTACACTCTTGGACAAAGACGCTACACAGGATGCTAAAGTAAACTGTTCTAGCTTCAATTATGCAAGGCGAAATGATTATATACATCAAGTCCTGGATGTGAATCCTGCTAGTGAAAAATATAAATATGAACCAATGTTTAGAGGTGAGTCTCTATATGTACATGATAAAAATGGTTGTAAAGTATATAGTTCGGATGGTTATGAATTGAAATTCGAACCGCCAGCGATTAAAGATATGTCGCAATATAAAGAAGATATAAATGTGCGTCAGGAATATTTCAGAAAGAGGGTAAAGCTATGAAGAATATTTTTAGTAATAAGAAAGCAATTATTGTTCTTATTGCTTGTTCTTTACTTACAATAATTATAGCTATTATAATGAAAATAACGTTTTTTAAACCTAAACCAATTACTGAAATTAAGACTAACACCGTGTATATATGCGGTTCTAGAAGTGAATATCCAGATAATGACCAATCAAGGTACTATATTGAGTTCAAAGATAATAAAACATTTATATTAATGTATGATGATACTAGAAGAAATGAAGAGAATTATGATGAGGATGGTGATGGAAGCAAACCGGGAATAAAAATATATTTTGGAAAATATGAAATAAGGAATGGCAACTATATGTTAAAAACGACTGATAGCGCAGGGGTGTGGTTTGAAAACACAATGGCTGTTGCAAAGAAAAAAATTAATCACTATAGTAACGGAGTATTTGAAGTCGAAAAATACATGTTAGAAGACCATGGGCGAAGTGCTGAAATAAATATTTTCCGAACAAGAAAAGGACAATATGTGCTTGGATATTCAAATAATGAAGATGTATCTTATGATAAAAATAGAAACTACTATTTACTATATAACAAATCAGACATCAAGAAGCTACCTAACTCTGTAGAGGAATTCCGCAAGCAGTTCAAGATGGACAAGAAGGCGGAGCAGGAGCGCATAGCGGAGCAGAATAGATAGCATATTTGTTATGATAGGTTTTCAGAAAGCTCATATTTGAGCTTTCTGTTTTACTGATTATATGTTTCTCATATATTAAAAGAGAAAATCTGGAACTGGGCAGCAGAGGAGTCTACGAGGCTGCACCTTAAGTCTTATTATGACACAAGTGCAAAAAAGAATTTATACCCTAATGGACACAGTACAGCAAACGGTGGAATCAATCTCAAAGTTGTTACAAATGAAAAGTTCCGTTCAGAATTTATAATCAATGGGAATGGCAGATTTCTTACACTTTTGGACAAAGATGCTACACAGGATGCTAAGGTAAACTGCTCAAGTTTTAATTATGCACGTCGTAATGACGAGGTGCATAGGGTGCTTGATGTGGAACCCTCGAACCCAACCTATGAACCGCAGTTTAGAGAGAACTCTAAATGTGTGCTTGATAATAATGGGAATCAGGTAAAAGATGGTGGAGGTCATGATGCAATATATAAGGCCTCAGAATTTGAAGAAATGCGAAAATATGCTAAAGAAGTAAAAACAAGGCAGGCAAAGTTTAGAAGTGAGGTATTCGCATGTATAAAACAGTAAGTTCAAAGATTAAGGTACTTATAACAGTAATCATACTCATTGTATTACTTGTTGCGACAAAGAAACTGGTTGTGGATCCACAGCCAGTTAGAGGTATTAAGATGAATACGGTGTATATTGGAGGATCAGGAATCGAATATCCAGACGATGATCAGTCAAGGTATTATATTGAATTTAAAAAGGATGGGACATATGTTCTAATGCATGATGACAGTAGGAGGAAAAGGGAAGACTATTTTCAAGATGGGTATTGGAGCTCTCCGGAAATAGAGATTTACTTTGGGGAGTATAAAGTCAAGAATGATAATTATTATATTAAACCAGCGGAAGGTGCTAAAGTAGGATTCAAAGATGTCTCCAGTGTTAAAAAACACACTATCAACGTGTATGGTCATAGTACATATATAAACGATAAGAGAACAGCTTGGAGGATAATACAAAAGTCTAAATGGGGGAAATATCAATTAGGAAGTCTAAATGCTGATAAGGTTTCATTAGATAAACAGAGACTATATTACACTCTATATAACAAATCCGATATAAAAAAACTTCCAAGCAGCCCAGAAGAATTCCGCAGTCAGTTCAAGATGGACAAGAAGGCTGAATAGGAGCGCCTAGAGGCAGATGGCATATCCGCTTCCGAAAGCAAGAAAGGTAATTCAGCTTAATACTAAAATCTGTCTAGCAGCTTGTTTCCTAGTGAAATTAACGCATCAACATCAGATATACTGCCTGTTGAAAAAGGGTTCCAGTTAGGGGATAGTAAACCCCGTGCTTCTCTGGCTCTAGTACGAAGTTGTATTTTCTCATCGTCGGTAAAGATATCTAATGAAGCAGCTTTAGCGAAAAATTTAGATTCTACGTCCTTGAATTTATATGAAACCACAGTGCCTGATAGGATTTTCTTATCATCACATAGAATTGTAATTTCGCTTCCGTCAAGCTCTACAGTATATTCTTTAACAAATTTAGATTGCATTTTGCTAGCCATATGAAAGCTGAAATTTACGAAGGTAAAAATCACTAATACGAAAAGGAATGGATGTGATTTAACGGTATCCATGAGATTAAGAAAGAACAAAATCAATTGAATAGTTAGAATAGGCAGCATTATCAGCGTAGGAAAAAGCAATCCTACATAAACATCTGATTTTGCCGTTGTTGCAGAAAAAGTGTATCTTTCCATGTTGATATCCTCTAATAATATAAATAGCTACTTTTATATTATAACTAATCGGGAGGTACCGCTAGACATATTTGATTTTGGTGAATAAACATAGGCCGTCAAACAACAAAAGAGAAGCAAGCGGGTAGCTGGCTTCTCTCTATTCATTTTATAACAGATATATACACCCATATAAATGGGACACCCTATCTCGTCAACGTTATCTCAGCATGGGGATTATAGGGATCCTTCTGCCTACATGTATGACGATTTAAGAGTCTTTAAATCTTACCAATTTGTCGCTATATCAATCTGCGTTGGATTGCTCGCTGCAAAACCACCTGTATCACATACGATTCCTGTTCCGAGAGATGTGGAAACTAAGGAACCTTTAGGGTGTGTTGTATAGCTAGCTGCAACCATTACGTAGTTTCCAAGCATCTTGACTCCGTCAGCTCTAACCCAGTAGTCAGATGACGAATAGCCATATCTGCTCATAGCTGCTACAACTCTCGACATATTGAGGTTGTAGTATGTCTCTTTGCCAGAAGGACCATTATTAGTTCCCTTGGACTTAGTGAGAATACTTCCTGTATAAGTGTAAGTCACAGTAGTAGCTGTGCGACTGGACTCACTATTCTTTGCTTCTTCTTCAGCTTTCTTCCTAGCCTTCTCCTCTTCTACTTCCTTTACCGTTTTAGTTCCAGTTGCAACCAAAGGAGCTGAATACGTGCTGGTAGTCGCGTGAGTAGCAACGGTGTCAACTGCTGAACCTGTAAGTTGTGTAGCAGGTGCATCAGCTGCATCAACAGCAACATCAATCTCAGTGCAGTCTGGAATGTCGGATTCCTGCTTGTGCTGAGCAGTTATCTTTGCGGGGATGCCGGTACGAGTCGAATCGGATTGAGTAGCAGCGGCAACGTATTTGCTCGTAGATACTACAAATATGAGGAGTAGGCATACGAGAGATACGATGTGTGCTATCGATCTAATTTTTGCGTGGTTCATACTTTCTCCTTCCGTTCGGAATACCTTATGGTGCATATTGTACCAAACATGAACACGCTGAATCTAAAGGCTATGTGAAAATTCTGATACATAACGATAAGCTTAATTAAATACAAAATGTGTGTTATGATTAAAATTAAATAGATAATTTTGTAGGGAGAGCATGCTATGAATGATACGAACAACACAATTAATAGTGCAGCAACAGTTAACCCATTCGGAGCAGACTCATTTATTGAGAAAAAGGGCGCCGATTGTAGTCGCTTCTGGTACAAGGATATAAGAGAAGTAACTACGCTGAGGGAGCTGCTGGATGGAAGCGTTCAGAAGTATAGCGAAAGACCAGCTTTTTGGGTAAAAGCAAAACGTGGTGGAGAATATATCCCCGTATCTTACGAAGTGCTCGGCCACGATGTCGCAGCCATTGGAACGATGTTACTTGAGCTTGCATCTGATGAGCGACGTGTAGCGGTTATTGGCGAAGGTAGCTATGAGTGGATTGCTTCATATCTTGCGACTATGAACGCAGGACTTGTTGTAGTGCCTATCGATAAGGAGCTCGGAGGAGACGAAATCAAGAACCTGCTCGATGCGTCAGACTGTCATACGGTCATCTGTTCAGCCGAATGCGCTCCTAAGCTTTCAAATATCATATCGATTACAGACCTTATTATCATGGAATTTTACGGCGATAGAACAGCTCTCGATGATAAGCCAGAGACCTTACTCAAAGGCGTGACTGAATTTGAGAGAACAGGGAGAAATGTTCACCTCTGGAGAGATTTACTTGTCAGGGGTGAGGAGAAACTCGCGAGCGGCAGCACTGCTTTTGCAGATGTAGAAATCAATCCAGATGAAATGGCGGTAATTCTGTTCACTTCAGGAACAACTGGTACTCCAAAGGGCGTTATGCTCAATCACCGCAACATCACGGTCAATATCATGGATGTATGCCGCATCGCAAATATCCACCCGTGGGACAAAACGCTGTCGATCCTACCAATCCATCACACTTACGAATGCACACTAGGCATGCTTCTCGTGCTGTACCGGGGGGCGAGCACGGCATTTTGTGAGGGAATGAAATACATCGTCAAAAATATGCACGAGGCTGAAAATACAGTCGTTATTGTTGTACCGAGAGTTCTCGAGATGATTCATAGTCGAATTATGAAGACAATCAAGAAGTCGGGCAAGGAAAAGACTTTCAGAAGAGCACTTAAGGCTAGCCGCAGTGCACGCAAGTTCGGACTTAACGTGAGCAGAACGCTCTTTAAGCAGATTATAAACGAGCTCGGTGGTAAGCTAAGAATAGTAATTACAGGGGCAGCGGCACTTTCACCAGAGATTTGTAAAGATTTTGAAGACTTTGGAATCACAGTCCTTCAGGGATATGGTATGACAGAATGCACCCCTTTAATCACTGGAACACCTCAGAGCGTTTCTAGAGAGAGATACGATAAATCAGGTTCTGTCGGAGTGCCAGTGGATACTGGAACGGTGAGAATCATCAATCCAGATGAAAATGGCGTTGGCGAAATTCTATTTAAAGGGCCAAATGTCATGCTCGGATACTACAATCTCCCCGATGCCACAGCCGAGGTGCTCGAAGATGGATGGCTCAGAACGGGTGATATCGGATACTTTGATGAGGATGGTTGGCTATTCCTGACAGGACGTGCTAAGAATGTAATCGTTACTAATGCGGGTGAAAACATCTATCCGGAAGAAATCGAGGACTACATAAATAGGCACGCATACATATCTGATTCGATGGTATTTGCTTCAGGTGATTCGGAGGATATCGTTGCTGTTCAGATTTTACCTGACAAGGATGAGATAAAAGACGAACTTGGAAACATTCCACCAGACGATGAGCTAGAAACGCTATTAAAAGGTGTGATAACAGAGCTAAACATGGGGCTTGCTCCATTCAAACGAATTCGCAAGGTGTATGTGCGTAAGGAGGATTTCGTAAGAACGACTACGCGCAAGATTAAGCGTCAGGAAAATAAACTTGAAGATCTGAAATAAGGCTATAAACAAAGAAAAACGCAACTCGTAAGAGTTGCGTTTTTATGGTGCGTGATCAGGGGTTCGAACCCTGGACACCCTGATTAAGAGTCAGGTGCTCTGCCAGCTGAGCTAATCACACATATTTAGTTGTCTGCTTAACAGCTTATATAGTCTAGCATTGATTTACAAGGCAGTCAAGAAAAAGTTTGAAAAAAATCGAATTAAATTTGAATTAAATTTAAGCGTTTGCTACGTATACATTCAATTGCGGTAAGTGATGCACCTAATCCATTCCATATGCCTTTATATTATTGTCTTGCACAAATGTATTTATAAAATACGTTAAAAACATTTCAATTCATCACAATAACTAAACCTTAGCAAAATCAATCATGATACAATAAAAAAAGAAGCAGCGCGACTAAAACAGGTGCAGGAAATGTTGCATTTCCACAATAAATAGGAACACGGGTGGGACTGATTCCTATCTATTGATAATGCGCATGCTTCTTGACGGATAATGTTATCATAGAAAAGTTGGAAAAGATAGTACAAAATGACAATAAATTTGCATAAAATTATATATTTGCTACGCGAATTCCACTAATTGCAAGTGAAATCTTGATATTAACTTATCCTTGTTGTATAATTTCCAATGAATCTTTATAGAAGATTGACAACTAGCACAAAGGCGGTATAACCGCTTTAGTGTTTTAAGTGATTTGGGAGGTAACAATGTTCTGTAGCAATTGTGGCAACGAAGTAGCAGAAGGCGCTAAGTTTTGCAGTGGATGTGGTGCAAGATTAAGCCTTGATGCAGAACCGTCAGTACACGAACATACAGCGTTTAGTTCGTCGAATAGAGAAGGAAATATGATGGACAAGAGAGAATCTTCTACGAAGTTCGACTTTGATTTCGGATCTGAGGATCTAGAGATTAAGGAGCCTAAGAAGAAAACAAGCTCGGTTTCTTTCGATTGGAGCTCAGTAATTGAGGAGAGTCATAAGAAACCAACAAAGAAAATCAGATCTCCTTGGGAGACAACTGGAATTGATGATGAAGAGGCTGAGGCGGTTACTCAGTCGTTCAGTTCAGTTAATAGTGATTGGGATAGATCCAAGCCTGCTCAGCCTGCACGTGAGGCTGAGGAGACTTCTTCACTCGAGGAAATGCTTAAGCACGATTCCGCAGCTGCTCCGGCATCTGGTCGTGGACGTACTATGAATTTCATCGAGGTTATGAAGCAGGAGAAGGAAGAGCGCGAGAGGGCTGCACGTGAAGCTGAAGAAGTATCCGTTTCGACAGACTTCGATTTTAGTGAGTCTATTCTTCCTGATGAAGAGAGAGAAAACACTCAGGGATATACTGAACTCAAGGACGATATCGTTGCTGAGCTTGAGAAGCAGGCAAGCGAGAAGGATGAGAAGGAAGTGTCGCACAAGTTGGATGCAGCTTCTGCTGATTTTGATGAGTATCTAAATGCTCGTCGCAAGTCTCATGAGGAAGTATTCCAGGCAGAGCCACCACACAACTTTGTTGATGACATGGTTCACGTATCTGCTGCAGATACTAGAGATGAGTTCAAGCTTCCAACAGATGAGTTTGAGACCGAGCTTTCTGCATTTATTCGTGACGAAGAGGATGATAGGGAAGAACCTGCCTTGGAGAGAGCGGATGATGATCTATTCAACTTCGACGTTGAGATTGAAGAAACTGACGAAGATGAGGAGACTGTAAGCAAGTACCTCGACTACGTTACACCGAGCAGAGTTTCGCGTGCTGAAGAGCGTGCAGAAGCTGAAGAATTTGAGTTCGATGATGAGGATGATGATGGCGATGAGCCAGAGACATTCTCATATGATGAGCTTACAGATGATAATACAGAGCCAGAGACTGATTATGAACTCGAGCCTAAGGAAGAACCTAAGGAAGAGGATTTGGATGATTTTGCATTTGGCGATGAAGATATAGACGTTCCGTATGAGGAGCCTGTCAACTACTCAGAACTATACATAGATGAAGAAACTGAGAAGGCTGTACAGCCAGTTGCTTCAGATGTTGTAGCAACTAATGTTCAGGAGGATGTTAAGGAAGAACCAGTTGCAGTTATAGCTCCAGAAGTTCCAGCTAAGCCAGAGGTGGTAGCTGCTTCGGCAGTAGAACCAGTGGCTGAGCCAGTTGTAGAACAGGTTATAGAGCCAGTCGTTTCTGAGGTTGCTCCAGCGGTTTCCGCTACTACAGAAGCAGTCGCTGCGCCTACTGAGTCTGCTGAGGATGCAGAAGTTGCTGCGGCAAAGGCAATCGAGAGTGAGATTGCGAATCTTCAGAAGAGACTTGCTGAGCTTCTCGGCAAGGATCCATCGGAAACTATTGAGCTACCGAATAGAGATGTAGTGTCTGCTGAAGAACTCGTGCAGGAACCTGTACAGACTGAGACTGCTGCTGTTGCTCCAGCTAGTTCAGAGATGACAAGCCTAGAGTCAGAACTTGCTGCACTAGGATTTGAAACAATAGATGATGAACCAGATGAAGAGGCTGATATGCTATTCTCTGCAGATGATGTGGCAGATGCCAATACTGCAATTGTGGAGGAGAATAGTGATGAGCTAAAGCAGGAAGAGGTAATGTCGATTGACGACCTTCAGAAGGACCTCTTTGGTACAGAAGCTGATGATGCTGGTATGGAAGCAACTCGCAAGATAGATAAGTTCTACACTTTATATCGCAAGAATGAAGAATTCCAGCAGTTACTCGATGAAGAGTATAAGAAGCTTCAGGATGGAAGCGCAGACTATACTCTGATGGAAGATGTACTAGCTGAATATCAGGATGAGGAAGAAGTAGAGGAGGCGCCTGTTGAGGCGCAGCATGAGACAGTTGAAGCTGTAGTAAAAGCAGAGTCAGCTAAGCTTGAAGCGGCTAAGAAAGAAGCTGGATCAGAGCTCAGCAACAGCGCTAACGTTACTGAACCAATCACTGCTGCTACAACATTAGTTAGCTCCCCAGCTCAGGCTGCAGTCAACACAGCGAGCACGGTCGCACCGTCTGTAATCGACGATGATGACGAAGAATCGCATAAGGGTGGAGTTCTGACAGCAATTGCAGTTATCGTAGCAATCCTGCTCGTTCTGCTTTTAGTAGTGATACTTATTCTCAACTTCGCACCAGATAGCAGCATCGCTCAACGCATCAGCGAAGTTATTGGAAAGTTTACAAACTTCGCATCGCTGGGTGATAATTCGGAATTGCTACTATAATAGTAATTTAAACGTAAATGCAGCGGCAGGCTTGACGGCTACCGCTGCATTATGTGGTTTTTGGAGAAATTATGGCTATAAACAGAAAAAAGGGTAATGTCACGTACACCTACAATAAAAAGGCAAAGAAGTCCATAAATCTTGGGAAACTGATATTTCTTGCGACTATATTGCTGAGCATAATTGGAGCAAGTGCGGGCTATATTACGGATTGGATGTGGTTCAGAGAACTCGGCTTCACCAAGGTGTTTTGGACACAGATAGTTACGGAACTAAAAATAGGAACCGTGATATTCATATTTGCAGGGCTACTGGTGAGGATATATCTAAATAGTCTTAGAAAAGGGTATTTTAGTAAGATTGAATCCCATGACATACCGGATATGCACAAGCTTAATGTGCTATCGTGGGTGATTTCTGTGGCCTTCGGCCTAGTCGCTGCGTGCATATCGGCAACGAGTACGTGGCAATCATTTCTCATGTTTGCAAATTCTTCGAAGTTCGGACTTAAGGATCCAATTTTCGGGCTAGATATCTCGTTTTATGTATTTAAGCTTGATTTCCTAACTAAGCTTAATTCAATTGCGATATTAGTGATTGTAGGAGTAGTAATTGTAACTCTTATTTACTATGCGGTCCTGCTATCTGTAAGAACGCCTGACATATTTGATAGGGAGGACTTCTTTGAAAAGTCTGAAGAAGAGGATGAAGTAAGAGCCACACAGGCTAATGACACAAACGACGATGAAGTAAAGCAGGGTAGACCTGATAACAGCATTCCATTTGGCAAGAGAGATCCATTCGAAGATGTTACAAAATTCGTCAAAGGTGTGAGTGACAGAGCTAGGAAGCAAGCGAAGAGGCGCAGAAGAAAGCCTGAGCTGAACCACCTCAATATCGACCACCTGTTTAGCTTGGCATCTGGCAAGGCCATGATTTTAGGTGTCATCTTCTATGTTATGCTGGGCATTCACTTCGTGCTAAAGCAGTTCTCGCTTTTGCATGCACATACTGGAACAGTATATGGTGCTGGATATACCGATATCGCAGTCACGCAGAAAGCATACATTCTCGTTACAGTGCTTGCAGTAGTTGGAGCGATGAGTCTCGTTAGGCATGTGCACAAGAAAGAATATCTGAAACTCGCAAGAGTTCCGATGATTATAATAGGTGTGCTATTTCTAGGAACTATCCTCAAGGTTGGAGTGCAGAACCTTATCGTTGCTCCTGACGAGATTAACAAGGAGAGCAAGTACATCAAGAATAACATTCAGTATACGAACCATGCATACGGACTTGACAAGGTTAAGGTGGATTCTTTTGCAGCAGATAATAACTTGACCGCAGCTGATATTACGAACAACAAGCCGACTATCAGTAATATCAGAATCAACGACTACGAGCCTGTAAAGGATTACTATAACCAAACACAAAGTATTAGGCAGTACTACGACTTCAACGATGTTGACGTAGATAGATATACTATTAATGGTGCAGAAACGCAGGCGTATCTCTCGGCTCGTGAGATTAACGAGAGCAAGATTAGCGATACCTGGATTAATAAACATTTGAAATACACTCATGGGTACGGGGTTACGCTATCTAAGGTGAACTCGGTGACGACAAGTGGACAGCCTGACGTGCTGATTAAGAACATTCCGCCTGAATCGAATATTCCTGAGATTAAGATTACGAGACCAGAGATTTATTTTGGCGAGCTCACTAACAACTACATAATAGTAAATGGAGATGAGCAAGAATTCGATTATCCAGACGGTAACAGCAATAAGTATACTAAGTACAAGGGCAAGGCAGGTATCAAGCTAGGCTTTGTAAATAGACTTCTGTTCTCTATCAGAGAGAAAAGCATGCAGATGCTCGTGTCGTCGAACATCAACTCCGACTCGAGGATTGTCGTTTACAGAAATATCCTTGAAAGGGTTAATAAGATTTTGCCATACCTTGAGTATGAGAAAGACCCTTATATGACTATCGTCGATGGCAAACTGTACTGGATTATCGATGCATACACGACGAGCAGCAACTATCCTTATTCAGAGCCATACTCGGGAAGGATTGGAACTACGAACTATATCAGGAACTCGATAAAAGTTGTTGTAGATGCATACAATGGAGATGTAAATTATTACGTTGTAGATGAGTCTGATCCGATAGCGAAGACCTATGAAAAAATATATCCAACGCTATTTAAGAGCAAGAACAAGATACCTGCAGGAATCAAGAAGCATTTCAAGTATCCATCGACTCTCCTCAATATTCAGGCTGACGCTTACACAAAGTACCATATGAATGAGGTCAAGGTATTTTACCAGAAGGAGGACCTCTGGGATATTGCTAACCAGATATATGGAACTAAGGAAAGGCCGATGAGCTCCAGCTTTTTCATCTTCAACTTACCGAGGGAGAAGCAGGCGGAGTTCATAAATATGATTCCATTTACACCTAAGTCGAAACAGAACATGACCGCAATCATGATGGCTCGAAACGACGGAGATGATTACGGAAAACTCGTGGTATATAAGTTCCCTAAGAACAAGACGGTTTACGGACCGATGCAGGTAGAGGCGCAGATAGACCAGAACTCTGAGATTGCCAAGGAGTTCTCTCTATGGAATTCGTCAGGAACGACATATAAACGTGGAGACATGTTTATAATTCCTGTAAATAATTCTATAATGTACGTAGAGCCGGTATATCTCGAGGCTTCAAACCAGGCGATTCCTGAAGTGAAGAGGGTAATTGTCGCATACGGAGATAAGATAGCGTACGCATCAACTTTGGATGAAGCGCTAGAGAGCTTGTTCGGGGATGGAGCAGGGAACTCTGGCAGCGTCACCAGCAGTTCATCAGGCAGCTCTGGTACTTCAAGCAGCCAGAAAGAACTGATTGGTAAAGCGAAGCAGGCGTATGAAAATGCTGTAAAAGCTCAGAAGAGCGGAGATTGGAAAGCATACGGCGAATATCTGGAAGAGTTATCTGGATATCTTGACCAGCTTGATGGCTAATCTGAGTATAGCGCGTATAGGGAGCGTGGCATCAGCAGTAAGGCAATAAAGGGACGAGGATTAAATAGCTTTTAACTTTGCGAGATAAGGAGAGGTTTATGATAAATTTCGATTTAGAAAAGATGCTCTTTACTATTCCGGCTGAAGAGCACGGAATTGAGTCGGTGACAGAGGTGCTGTGTGAGCACCCTGAAGTTAAGTTCGTGTCATTTGCGGGAGTTGATCTTGGCGGGCACTTTACGGATGAAAAGATTCCTATAAAGACTTTCATCGATGATATGGAGAAGCTACTCGATAACGGCGTGCAGACTGACGGTTCCAGCGTAGCTTTACCTGAGATTGCAAACCTTGCAAATGCCAGAGTCGATATCCTTCCAGATAAGGACGTTAATTGGTACGTTGAATATAATTTTAGCAACATGGATTTAGCAACAGGACTGCCAGTTGGCACACTTAGAATTCCATCGTTTCTCAGACATAACAACGACAGGATGGTTGGCTCAAGAATCTTCTGTAAGGAGTCTATCAACAGATTTAAGACTAGACTCATGGAGATGCTCAGGCAGTATCCTTACGTTGTAGACTACCTTGATGGCATAAACTCGATTGACGACATCGAGGAAATTAACCTGACTAGTGCGACCGAGCTAGAATTTTGGGTAAAGACTCCCGATGATAAGGCTGACAGGGATCAGCTCTCGACGTCTCAGGAACTCAAAGAACAGTACTGGAAGAGGACTATCGGCCCTGTAAATACAGCACTTGAGCAGACCTTGGAGATTCTCGACCACTACGGATTTGGCGTAGAGATGGGACACAAGGAAGTTGGCGGTGTAAGAGCCAAGATGGGTAACTCTGGAAGCTATGACCATATCATGGAGCAGCTTGAAATCGACTGGAAATTCTCGACACCTGTACAGGCTGGAGACAATGAAGGCCAGATTAAGCACATCGTAAGGGATGTATTTAGAGCTAACAACCTCGAGGTAACATTCCTTGCAAAGCCAATGCCGGGAGTTGCGGGAAGCGGAGAACACACCCACCTCGGAGTATCTGCAAAGCTTAAGTCGGGCAAAACAGTAAACCTATTCGAGTCCAAAGACAGACTGAACGAATACATGAGCCCTGTGGGCTTCGGTGCACTAATGGGCATCCTGAACAACTACGAGCTTCTAAATCCTTTTGTGGCACAGACTCACGATGCCTTTAGAAGACTTAAGCCAGGATATGAGGCGCCGGTCTGCATCGTAACTTCGCTCGGCAAGAACTGCGTTACACCGTCTAGAAACAGAACTGTTCTTATTGGACTCGTCAGAGACCAGAATAATCCGATGGCTACCAGGTTTGAGCTAAGATCGCCAAATCCACACAGCAACACCTACCTAGTAGTGGGGGCATCATTTATGCTCATGCTCGACGGAATCGAGGCGGTACTATCTAACGGCAAGGCACCGTCAGAGCTTGCAGAGTCAATATCCAAGAAGGCGGGAGAAGAAGACTTCTACCTGGCTAAGGATAGAGAATATAGAAGCGAACTCAACGTGTTCGAATGCTTTACGAAGGAAGAGAGAGAACAGCTCTTCGGAAAAGCTCCGGCTACAGTGTGGGAGAATTTAAAAGCATTTGACAGGCACGAGGATGAGATTGCAAAGATCACAGGTGGCGACGAGACTGCAAGGGATGTAGTTATGTCATACCGTGCACAAATGACGATGAAGTGGGTTATGGAATTCCGCGACAGGATTCTGCCTAACGCGATGGACTTTGTGAGAAATTGCAAGAAGAGACATAATGAACTCGAAGCAACTGATTATGATATAATGAACTGGAGAAGAGTCAACAGCC
>ERZ772906.797-NODE-797-length-18042-cov-7.017735_pt1 | contig 18042 bp, 14 predicted proteins | sample MGYA00511338_ERZ772906 | MGnify/ENA primary metagenome ERZ772906 (study PRJEB29015, sample SAMEA2738076) | human oral metagenome | biome: human oral; feature: human-associated habitat; material: saliva | place: China | collected 2212 ... | reverse complement strand
AATATAAACATAACAAAACTTAATAATATTTTTTCATAATATATGGGGCTGATTATTTTATCGGCCCCTTTCTCCATTCTAAGTTGTATATGTGGGTAATTTTTTGTACAGATGATATGGTATAATAAATCTGAAAGGAGATGAATATTATGAATTCAGAAATTTTATTAGTAGTATTTTCATTGATATTCTGTATTTTTTACTTGATGGTATTCGGAATATCTAGAGAAATGATTAAAAAAGAGAAAGTACTTTTAGAAAAGTTAGTAGATGAAGAAATAGAGAGTATTAGTACGAAAAATATCAACTCAAAAATATTCTTGATGATAAGTCTAGTATTAACAATTTTGTGTTGTATCTATCTACTTATTTCTATAGTAAATAAAGGGCTATTAATAGGTTTCTTTGGCGAAACACTAAGTAAAGTGGTAAATCTAATTATTATTGTTATTATATTATCGCCACACTTATTGGAGCGTATTAATATTATTCGTCGCTATAATAAGATAAAACAAAGAATAGAGAATAAATAATCCTGTGTGATTTTAGATGGGAATTTAATAAAAATTTAAGACAATTGGTAAAATATTTACTGATTGTCTATTTTTGTGAAAACTAAATTATTGACAATCGTAGACTGTAAGAGTAAAATTACCATATTAGAATTTTAAAAATTACTAATAAGTTTTTTAATAAGATAATAGTCAAAAGATTTTACTAATTTAGATTAGCTTCTTTGTTTATATGAATAAAAATAAATGAAGTATAAAATTATATTAGAGGAAATGAAATAAATGTAAATGGAAAAAAAACAATTAAATCTTGTGATTTAGAGTCTGTTTATAATTATATGGATACTAATTATGGCTATAAGATAGGGAGTGATTATAAGTGAATAGTCTATTGAAAAACTCAAGTATGTTTTCTAGAAAAAAAGATGAAAACAACTCATTATATGAGTACTATGCTAGAAAAAATGGTTTGCAAGGTAAATCATTATTAATATTAACCTGTCTTTATTATACACAGGATGGTATAACTCAAAATACAATTTGTGAAAAAACATATTCTACGAAACAAGTAGTTAATGCAGCTATGAAGGCTTTTAAGGAAAAGGGATATATTTATTTTGAAGAACAAGAAAAAGATAGGCGAGAAAAAATAATTAAGTTGACAAAAGAAGGATATTTATACGTATCAAAAATTTTGGATCCTCTTAGAGAGGCTGAAGAAAAAGCAATTGGTCAACTTTCAAGTGAACAACAAAAATTATTTTTAGAATACTATACGATTTTTAACGATAATATGAAGAAAAATATTGAAAAACTAGTATTGAAAGGAGAAATATAAAATGATTAAATATAATAATGTTTCATTATGTTGTTCCACAAATGGTTTAATTCTTGATGAATTAAGTTTTGAAATACAAGAAGGAGAATTTTTTGTTCTTGTAGGACCAAGTGGAAGTGGAAAAACAACAACCATAAAATTAATAAATAGATTGATAGAACAAACAGACGGTGATATCTATTTTGAGGATAAGAGATTAAAAGACTATGATTTGAGAGAATTAAGGCTTAAAACTGGATATGTTCTTCAGCAAATTGCATTATTTCCAAATCTTACAGTTGCAGAAAATATTGCGCTAATTCCAGAAATGAAAAACTTTGACAAAAAAGAAATTAAAGAAAAAACAGAGGACTTATTAACAAAAGTAGGATTAGATCCTAAGCATTATATGAATCGACTTCCAAAGGAACTTTCTGGAGGGGAGAAGCAACGTGTGGGAATATTACGTGCGATAATTGCTAATCCTAAAATTTTACTGATGGATGAACCATTTTCTGCATTAGATCCTATTAGTAAAGTTCAATTACAAGATTTAATAAAAACTTTGCATAACGAATATAAAATGACAACAGTTTTTGTAACTCACGATATGGATGAAGCGATGAAACTTGCTGATAGAATTTGTGTCTTAAAAAATGGTAAGGTAGTTCAAATTGCTACACCAGAAGTATTAAAAGAAAACCCTGTGGATGACTTTGTTCGTGAATTTTTTGCAAGGGGGAATAAATAATGAATTTAGTAAGTACATTTTTAGAAAGAAAAAGTGATTGGATAACTGGTTTATATGAACATCTTCAAATTTCATTATTATCACTTATTATTGCAATTTTTATAGCAGTTCCGTTAGGAATAATTATCTCAGGGAATAAAAAGACAAGCGAATGGTTTTTACAAATTACTGGTATCTTTCAAACGATTCCTTCTCTTGCATTACTAGGTTTATTTATTCCATTTATGGGAATTGGTACATTACCAGCAGTTGTAGCATTAGTTATATATGCTATATTTCCAATATTACAAAGTACGATTACTGGATTATCGGAGATTGATTCATCATTAGAAGAAGCTGCAACGGCGTTTGGTATGACAAAACTAGAGAAGTTAAAAAAATACCAACTTGCTTTATCAATGCCAATCCTAATGGGTGGTGTTAGAACTGCGAGTATTATGATTATTGGTACAGCAACTCTTGCTGCTTTAATTGGAGCAGGAGGATTAGGTTCATTTATTTTACTAGGAATAGATAGAAATAATTCAGCATTAATTTTGATTGGGGCAATTTCATCAGCAATCTTAGCAATTGTATTCGGATTATTAATCAAGTTATTACAAGATAAAAAACCAAAAACAATTTTAGCATCACTGCTAGCTGCTGTAGTAGCCTTAACTATCAGCTTTTTCCCAATTGGAAAAATGTCTAATGATAAGTTAGTTATCGCTGGAAAACTAGGTGCTGAGCCTGAGATATTAATTAATATGTATAAAATACTTATTGAAGATGAAACTAAAATCGATGTTGAGGTTAAACCGAACTTCGGTAAAACTAGTTTCTTATATGAAGCTTTAAAAGGTGGAAGTATTGATATTTATCCAGAGTTTACTGGGACTGTTACAACAACATTATTAAAAACACCAGAAACTGTTCCTTCTAATGATCCTGATGAAGTGTATGAAGTTGCACGTAAGAAAATATTTGAACAAGATAAACTGGTATACTTAAAACCTACAAAATTCCAGGATACTTATGCGTTAGCCGTAACAGAAGATTTTGCAAATAAAAATAAATTAAATAATATTTCAGATATAAAATTAGTAGAAAATTCTTCAAAAGTTGGATTCTCATTAGAATTCAATGATAGAGAAGATGGTGGTATAGGACTTAAAAATCTTTATCACTTGAATCTTAGTGTTAAAACTATGGAAATAGCGTTAAAATATCAAGCTATTTCGAATGGTGATGTAAATATTATCGATGTATTCTCAACAGATAGTAAAATAATAACTAATAAGCTTAAATTATTAAATGACGATAGACATTTATTCCCACCATATCAAGGGGCACCGTTATTAAGAGAAGAGACATTGAAAAAACATCCTGAACTTGAAAAAATCTTAAATAAACTTGCTGGAAAAATAACAGAAAAAGAAATGACAGAGATGAACTACAAAGTTGATGTAGAAGGAAAATCTGCGTATGATGTAGCAAAAGAGTATCTGGAAAAAGAAGGATTAATTAAAAAATAATTTTTCTGTCTAAAATTATAAATTTTCATACGGAAAATATAAAAATTCTCAAGCTTTATGGCTTGGGAATTTTTTTCTTTCTAACATTTCCTTTTTGATGTGATTTTTGATAAATTATATTAATGTATAAACTTAAAAATATAAGAAAATCCTCAAGTTAGTTACTCGAAGATTTTCTTTTGATGTTTAATTTTTTTGTTTTTTATTGATATAATAAGGTTTTTTAATTTTTTTATTATTGTCTCGTTTAGAGTTAATATTAAGGTTTTGAATTATTTTTTTATCTTTCAAGTCTTCATTCTTGATTTATTTTTTCTTTAATTGTATCATGGAATAATATGCTATTATTAAACTTTATTCTTCAAGTGACAAATTATTTAAAAAAGTAATTGATATTATAAATTTTCAGCGTAATAATTACAGTAATAGAAATATATGGTAAGTTAGTAGCTGGATATTGAAAAGTAAGAAAACAAGAGGGAGGCTGACTCAAAAGTCCTAAATTTTAAAAAAAGTGTATATGATAATTCATAGACGCAGTTGTTTATTGATATCTAAATTCACTTTATGAAAGCTTTTTAGATATCTAATAAACTGTGCGGGGGTGACTCGACAAAATCGATTTCTTCGAAATCACGATTTTTGAGTCACTCCCATAATAAAAGATATTTCTACGTAGTATATAGCAAGAAAGGTAGGTCAAAATGAAAAATGAATCATTAAGAATAGCACTAGCTTATGTTGGTGTGATAGTTGGAGCGGGTTTATCATCCGGACAGGATATTCTACAATACTTTTTAAGTTTTGGTAGAATAGGATTAATTGGTGTTGTAGTTTTAGGAATTTTGAATATGATTTTTGGGAAAATTATATTGACATTAGGCTCTTATTATCAAGCTAATAATCACCAAGAAGTTTTTGGAGAAATAACTACACCAATTTTAAATAAGATAATAGACTGGACTTTAATAATTTCTAATTTTGTTATAGGTTTTGTCATGATAGCTGGTGCTGGAGCGAATTTAAAGCAACAATTTGGAATACCGAATTGGGCTGGAGCGCTTCTTTGTGCAGTTATGATAGTAATTGTGGCATTTTTGGATTTTGAGAAGATAACTAGTATTTTAGGGATTTTCACTCCGATAGTGTTTGTATTGATATTGTTAATAACAATTTATACATTTGTAGGGAAGAGTTATGATTATGGTGTGTTGGATGAAGTTTCTAAAACTATTCCATCTTCGATGCCAAATATTTGGATATCTGTAATTAACTACTTTTCTCTTTGCGTGTTAACTGGTGTGTCTATGGCATTTGTTCTAGGTGGCTCAGTCGTAAGAATAGGTGTTGCTAAAAAAGGTGGAGCTCTTGGTGGTATAATGGTAGGGGTTTTAATTCTGTTCGCAACAGCAACTCTTTTTGCTAATAGTGCTGATATAATAGATGCTGAAATACCGATATTAAAAATTGTAAAGGATATTAATCCGTGGTTGGCTGTTTTTTATGCATTAGTTATTTTTGCTTTAATCTTTAATACTGCTTTTAGTTTGTTTTATGCAACAGCGAAACGTTTTTCTTCAAATGATGATAAGAAGTTGAAAATTAATATAATTATAATAGTTGTTGTTGGATATCTATGTAGTTTTGCTGGGTTCAAAGATTTAATTTCTTATGCGTATCCCGCATTAGGATATATGGGTATTGTATTATTATTTGTATTATTTTTATCATGGACAAGAAGCTATCAAGATATAGTGAAGGAAACATTTTTACGTCGTAAAATGATAAGATTAGCAATAAAAAAACATGATGATAATAGACAATTTACTAAAAAAGATCAAGCTATCTTGGATAATTTAAGTAAAGATTCTGTTGTAGAAGGAAAATCTTTAAAAGCTGATGTAAAGGAATATGCTAAAGAAATTATCGATAGTGAACATGATGTGAAGGAATTTGCAGATAAAGAATTAGAGCTAAGAAAGAAAGACCCTAAATATAAACTTTAAGAACATGAATTCTAGATAGATAAGAAGATTTTTATTTATCTAGAATTTTTTGCATTTAACTTTATAATTTAGGTTTAGATATAAATTTAGAGTAAATAAAAAGGAAATGATTAACGAAACTAATTTTTTTGTACTAGTTAGATTTCGTTAATCTTTTTTAACATTTCCTTTTTTATATTATTTTTGATAAAATTAAAGGTAAGAGTTTTTTAGCGAGAAATGTAGAAAGTAGGTGTAAATTTGCAAGTTACAAATATAACAAAGCTAAAAGTTAAGTATAAAATTGAATTAGAAAATGGTAAACATTTTTATGTTTCTGAAGATACGATAATTAAGTATGGACTTATAAAAAAAATAGATTTATCAAAAGAGCAACTAAAAGAAATCATAGCTCATGAGAGTATCGAAAGTGCCTATAGTAAAGCAGTACATTATTTACAATTTGGTCTTAGAACTAAGCAGGATATAAGAGAATATCTTCAGAAGAAAGAGATTGCACCCAATGTTATTGACGAAGTAATAGAAAAGTTAATAGAAATTGGTTATTTGAATGATGATCACTATGTAGAAGCAGCGGTGACAGATTATTTTAACCTAAATTTAAAAGGTCCTTACTGGATACAAAGAAAACTATTAGAAAAAGGCTTAGATAAAGACGTTATAGAAGAAAATATCGCTAAGATTTGTACTGAAGAAGCAATGATAGAAATGCTTTATAAAATTATTGAACGCGAGTATAAAGTAAGAAGAGAAACGAAAAATAAAAAAGTTCAAAAAATAACACAAAAACTTTATACAAATGGCTTTACATCTGATATAATAAGAAAGGTGTTTGACATATTTTTCGAAGACTATGAAGATGAGAATGAAGACGAAATATTAGATGAGCATTTTAGAAGGGCTTATCAAAGCTATAGTCGCAGATATGAAGGATATGCACTTAAACAAAAGCTGATTGAAAAGCTGATAAGGGATGGTTTTTCGTATTATACAGCTAAAGACTACGTAGAAAAACAAGATTTGTAAAGGAAGAATAAAATGGATAAAAGAAATGAAAGGCAAAAGAAAATAAGGAACTTTTCTATAATTGCACATATTGACCACGGGAAATCGACTCTTGCGGACAGAATTTTAGAGAAAACAAAGGCGTTAGAACAACGTGAAATGAAAGCACAACTTCTTGACTCAATGGATATTGAGCGTGAAAGAGGTATTACAATTAAACTTAATGCAGTTCAATTACAATACACTGCTAAAAATGGGGAAGAGTATATTTTCCACTTAATCGACACACCGGGACACGTAGACTTCACATATGAAGTATCACGTTCTCTTGCAGCATGTGAAGGGGCTATTTTAGTAGTCGATGCTGCTCAAGGTATTGAAGCACAAACTTTAGCTAACGTATACTTAGCACTAGACAATAATTTAGAGATTATTCCTATTATTAACAAAATCGACTTACCTGCAGCGGATCCTGAGAAGGTTAAGACTGAAATTGAGGATGTAATTGGATTACCAACAGACGATATCGTACTAGCTTCTGCTAAAGCTGGTATTGGTATTGATGAAATCTTAGAGCAAATCGTAGAATATGTTCCAGCTCCATCAGGTGATGCGGCTGAGCCACTACAAGCGTTAATCTTTGACTCATTATACGATGCATATAGAGGAGTTATTGTTTCAGTTCGTATTAAGAACGGAACTGTAAAAGCTGGAGATAAGATTAAGATGATGGCTACTGGTGGTGTGTTCGAAGTTACTGAAGTTGGTATTCATACACCTAAAGAAAAAATCGTTGATGAACTTACTGCAGGTGATGTAGGATTTATCTGTGCATCTATTAAAAATGTAAGTGAAACTCGTGTAGGGGATACAATCACATTAGCAAATAATCCAGCTAAAGAAGCATTACCTGGATATAGAAAATTAAATCCAATGGTATTCTGTGGATTATACCCAATTGATTCATCAAAATATAATGACTTACGTGAAGCATTAGAAAAATTAGAACTTAATGACTCAGCTTTACAATATGAAGCTGAAACATCACAGGCACTTGGATTCGGATTTAGATGTGGATTCTTAGGAATGTTACACATGGAAATTATTCAAGAGCGTATTGAGCGTGAATTTAATATTGATATCATCGCAACTGCACCATCGGTTATTTACAAAGTTGAAAAAACTGACGGAACTTTAGTAGATGTATCAAACCCATCAGAAATGCCAGATCCACAAAAAATCAATAAGATTACTGAGCCATTTGTTAAGGCAAGTATTATGGTACCAAATGACTATGTAGGTGCTGTTATGGATCTTTGTCAGAAGAAACGTGGTATCTTCTTAAATATGGAGTATATCGATGATACAAGGGTTAATATTACTTATGATATACCTTTATCAGAAATCGTGTTTGATTTCTTCGATCAACTTAAATCTAATACAAAAGGATATGCATCATTTGACTATGAATTAACTGGGTATAAAGATAGTAACCTTGTTAAGATGGATATTCTATTAAATGGTGAACAAGTCGATGCTTTAAGTTTCATCGTTCACAGAGAATTTGCTTATCAACGTGGTAAAGTTATTGTAGAAAAACTTAAAAAACTTATTCCAAAACAACAATTCGAGATTCCTATCCAAGCTGCAATTGGAAATAAAATTATCTCTCGTGAAACTATTAAAGCGATGCGTAAAAACGTTCTTGCTAAATGTTACGGAGGGGATATTAGTAGGAAACGTAAACTATTAGAGAAACAGAAAAAAGGTAAAGAGAGAATGAAAGCTGTTGGTAGCGTAGAAGTTCCTCAAGATGCCTTTATGGCTGTTTTAAAAATGGATGAAGAATAATGAAGAATACACCGCGCGGAGTATATATTCATATTCCATTTTGTAAGTATATTTGTTCATATTGTGATTTCAATAAGTTTTATATACAAAGACAACCTGTCGACAAATATATAGATTGCTTAATCAAAGAAATCGAGAGTATGGAAAACATTCAAAATGTTGAAACTATTTATATTGGTGGAGGAACACCAAGTGCATTAAGTGACGAACAACTTCATCACTTACTAACTGCATTAAGAAATAAAATTCCACAACAACTGCGTGAATTTACTTTTGAAGCTAACCCTGAGGATCTTGTTGATTCTCGGGTTGCTTTGGTAAAGGGCTACGGAGTTGATAGAATTAGCATGGGAGTTCAGACTTTTAATAATGAACTGTTAAAAATTCTTGGACGCGGACATGTTGCTAATGATGTAGATATGGCGATTGCTAATTGTAAAAAACATGGGATTGAGGACATTAATGTAGATTTAATGTTTTCACTACCGAAGCAAACTATGGATGACTTATATGACAGTATGAAGAAGGTTGCAGAATACAATATTAGTCATATTTCATGTTATTCATTGATTTTGGAACAGAAGACTAAGCTTTATAATCAGGTGAGAGATAAGAAAGTTACATTGCCTTCGAATGAAACAGAAGAGAGAATGTACAATGAGGTTATTAACTTCTTAACAGAAAATGGATATGAACAGTATGAAATCAGTAATTTTGCTAGGCCTGGTCATGAGAGTGTTCATAACAGTAGTTACTGGAAGAATGTAGAGTACTATGGACTTGGTGCGGGGGCGCATGGATATATTGATGGAGTGCGTTATGCTAATCAAGGAGCATTAAAATTCTATATTGACAGTATGTTAGAAAAAGGACATGCAAGACGTGAAGAAAATACTGTAACACTTAAGGAAAGAATTGAAGAGGAAATGTTCCTAGGACTACGTCTTTTAGAAGGTGTTGATTTAGACATTTTTGAAGAAAAGTATGGAAAAAGAGCAGAAGAAATCTTCAAAGGTGTGATTGATAAAAACATAAGAGAAGGATACCTAGAGATTGAAGGTAATAAACTTCGTTTAACTAGAAAAGGATTATTCTATGGAAATGATGTGTTCTCTGAGTTTCTATTGGATTAATTTAGTTGTTGAAATAAGATAATGATTTTATGGGAGGAACTTGATCAATTTATGTAAAATTATTGAGTTTCTCCTAATAATAAAAGAAAGGAGAACTATTATGGAGCGAACATATATAGAAAGATTACTTAACAATTTAAATAAAGAGTATGGTTTTAATTTAAAATTCAGTGAAAATTTTAAAAATGCATTTTCTCATTCTTCTTATACTAATGAGAAAAGAATTGCGAAGCATCTGAATTATGAGCGTTTGGAATTTTTAGGGGATGCTGTTGTTGAACTTACAACAAGTGAATTCTTATTTAAGAAATTTTCTGAGCTTCCTGAAGGGGAACTTACTAAGCTACGTGCATCTATTGTTTGTGAAAAAACATTGGTTAAATATGCTTTACAACTAGGTTTAGATAAATGTATCTACCTAGGGAAAGGTGAAGAAAAGATGGGCGGAAGAAGTCGAGCAGCTTTACTTGCTGATATTTTTGAATCTTTCACAGGAGCGATGTACCTAGAGTCAAATCTTGAAGTTGTAAAAACTTTCTTAAATAATACATTATTTAGAGAAGTTCAAGATCTTGAATATCACAGTTTTGTAGACTATAAAACTATCTTGCAAGAGTACATTTCAAAAATTAAATTGGGTGAAATTGAGTATGTAGTACTAGATTCAAGTGGACCATCACATTCTAAAACTTTTACAAGTGCAGTTTTAATTGGTGGGAAACAATATGGAAGTGGGACAGCTACTACAAAAAAAGAGTCTGAACAGCTTTCAGCAAAACAAGCATTAGAAAAGCTTGAATATAAAGATATTTAAAATTAATGAAAGGAAAAAGAGATGAAATTAGCAAAGGTTGAAGTTACAGGTTTTAAATCTTTTCAGAAAAAGACAACTTTTGAATTTAAGAATAATTTAATCGGTGTTGTTGGGCCGAATGGTTCGGGAAAAAGTAATATAATTGATGCTATTCGTTGGGTTTTAGGGGAGCAATCAGCTAAAAATTTACGTGGTAGTAGCATGAAAGATGTTATCTTTTCGGGGACTGAAGATGCGAAAAGAAAGAACTTTGCTGAAGTAGCGGTAACATTTTCTAACGGAGAAGATAGTTGTGAAATTAAAAGACGTTTGTATAGAAATGGTGATAGTGAGTATTACATTGATAATAAACGTTCAAAATTAAAAGATATTACTGATATGTATCTAGACCTTGGTATTAATAAAGAGAGTTATAGTATTATTACTCAAGGTAAGGTAGAAGATATTATTTCATCTAAGCCTGTCGATCGCCGAGCAATTATAGAAGAGGCATCAGGTGTATTAAAGTATAAAAATAAGAAAAAAGAAACTAATCTAAAATTAGAAAAAACAAATGACAATTTAATGAGATTAAATGATATTTTCTCAGAAATCTCAGGTCGTTATGAAATCTTAGAAGATCAAAAGAATAAAACACAAAAGTATCTTGATTATTCTAAAGAACTTGAAGAAAAAGATATTTTATTAAATGTTTATAATATTGCTGAATATCAAAAAAGACTTGCAGATTTACTACAAGTTAAACATGAGAAAGAATCTGAAAAACTTGGACTTGAGAGTAGACAAGAAGAACTTATTAAAGATTTAGAAAGTATCAAGAATAGTTTAGTTTCACTAGATAGAACTTACATGAAATATCATGATGAGGAGTTAGAATTAGTTCAGAAGAAAGAATCTCTTCAATCACAATTGAGTGTTATTGAGGAAAGAAAAAATAATAGAACTCTGAGAAGTGAAAAAATTAATGATGATATTAAATATCTTGAGGAAAGAAAACAAAACCTTGAGAATAAGTTAGCAGAAAGAGAAAATCTAAACGCTGAAACTAAAAGTAAAATTCAAAAGATTAACAAAGAAATCTCTTCGTTAGAATCAGGTGAAGAGAGTAAATTAGAATTAATTGAAAGAAAAATAGAAGAATTAAAAGATAACTACTATAGCTTAATAAACGAAGAGACTAAATTAGAAAATAGTATAGAGTTTGCTAAGAAAAATCTAGAGAGTGCTGATGAAAACAGTAAGGAAATTCTAGATAATATAGAAAGACAAAAACAAGTTTTAGGTATAAAAATAGAAGAGCTTGCAGCTGCTACTGAAGAACAAAAAGTTCTAAATGAACAGCTAGCTAATCTACAAAAAGAACTTGATATACTAGCTGAAAAAAATATTTTAATTAATTCAAATGGGAAAAATATTGAGGAACAAATTCGCACAGGATACAACTTCAAGAGTAACCTGGAAAACCGTAAGAAGTTCTTAGAAGATCAGATTAATAATTTAAGTTTTTACAATATTGGAGTAAAAGAAATTCTTGCTAATAAAGACTCCCTAGCTGGTGTTCATAATAGTGTAGCAAATATTGTAGAATTTGATAATGAGTATGCTGTTGCAATTGATATTGCTTTAGGGCAAGCACAACAAAATATTATCGTTGAAAATGAGAATGTTGCAAAAGAGTGTATTAATTATTTAAAGAAAACTAATAAAGGTAGAGTTACATTTTTACCATTAAATAACATTAAAGCAAAAGCTATTGCGAATGACGTTTATAGAACAGTTGTAAATGAAGATGGATTTATCAATATTGCTGAGAATCTTATAACTGTCGATAGTGAATATAAAAATATAATATCGCATCTATTAGGGCTTGTTCTTATAGTGGATAATATGGATAACGCTAATAGAATAGCTCGTAAGATTAATTTTAGAAATAGAATTATTACCCTTGATGGGCAAATCATCAATAGTGGTGGATCTATCACTGGTGGTGCTATTAATAAAAATAACAATTCATCTATTAAACATAAGGCAGAATTAGATGAACTTTCACAAAATCTAGTTAAAATAAATGATAAGATTGAGAAATTAACAAGTGAGAAGAGTTTACTAGAAAGTCAACAACAACAGGTAATGAACGAAATTCTAAATTCTAAATCTGTTAAAGAGGATGCGATTTTAAAACTTAAGCAATTAGAATTAAGTATAAATCATAAAAACTCTGAAATTGCTGATATTAAAGTGAATATAGAATTAAATGAGAAGAAACTACTAGAATTCAAAGATACTGAGGATAATTCGAGTAATATTGTTGAATTAACTAAAAATCTCGAGAAAATTAGATTAGAACTACAAAAACTTGATGAGAAAATTAAGGAAGAAAGTAGTAAGAAAAAAAATGCTCAGAGTGCTGAAGAATTATACTTGGAGAAAATTGCCGAGCTTAAGATTGAAAAATCAAAATTAGAAGAAACAATTAAACATGGTTTAGAGTTAATAGAATCATTATTAGCTGATATAACAGATGTGAATGAGCAACTAGCAAGACTAGAAATGTCTAAAGATGCAGAGTCATTAAGTGAGGAAGATGAGCAAAATATATTAGAAAATAATTCTAAGATCATTGCTGAGTGTAGTGAAAGATTAATAACGCTTAAGACGTTATTATCAGATCTTGATATGGAAAAGACAGGGCTATTCAAGCGCGAAAAAGAAATTACCGTAGCTCAACAAAGAAATAATGAAAGTCTGCGTCAAAAAACTTCAGAATTTGAAAAACTAACTGTAGAACAGACGAAGATAGAAGTTAAGATAGATGAGTATCTAGAAAATCTTGTTACTAGCTATAATGTAACATATGAGAGTGTATCAGACAGATTAACTGCTGAGAATATTGAAGAAGTGCCTTCATATAAGGATGATGTAGTAAGACTTCGTAAAGAGATAGTGGACTTAGGGAATATTAACCTAAATGCTATTGCTGAGTTTGAAGAGATTAAAGAACGTTACGACTTCTATAATGAGCAAATTACTGACCTTGTAGAAGCAAAAGAAAAACTAGAAGAGACTATTGCAGAGATTGATAAAGAAGTAAAAGAACGCTTCTTAACGACATTTGTTCAAGTAGCAGAGAACTTCAATAAAATATTTAAAGAATTGTTCAAAGGTGGTTACGCAGATATGACTTTAGAATCGCCAAATGATATATTAAATACTGGAATAGTAATCGAAGCTTCACCTCCTGGTAAAAAACTTCAAAACCTTTCATTGTTATCAGGTGGAGAGAAATCTCTAACTGCGATTAGCTTATTATTCGCAATATTACAGGTTAAAAATCCTCCGTTCGTAGTGCTTGATGAGGTAGAAGCGGCACTGGACGAGGAGAATGTTAATAGGTTTGCAAAATTCTTAAAAGTTTATTCAGAGAATAATCAATTCTTAGTTATTACTCACCGTCAAGGTACTATGGAAGCTATGGATACTTTATACGGAGTAACAATGCAAGAAAAAGGAATTAGTTATATTTTAGAACTAGAGTTGAAAGATGTTATCGAGAACTTTGAAGAGGTTATAGAGTAAGTAGATAAATTTTCATAATAGATAAAAGACACGGTTAAGTTTGAACTTAACTGTGTCTTTTTGACGTTAATTTGAATAAAATAAATTCTTAATAAATCCATGCCATACATATATTACAATAACTATCGCTAGTAATTCAGTCAGATGAATTAAAATATTCAAAATAGAAAATTCAATTATTTGATAGTAAATTCCAGTTTTTTGAAATGCTATTGCACAAATCACTAACGGGAAAGTGAAAGCAGAAAAACTAGGGTAGAATTTTCTTTTTAGCAGATATGGTAATTGAAATAAGACAAATATAAACAATAATATTGTAAGTGGTATTAATATTGCTAATATCATATTACTTTTTTGTGAAACTCCAATCATATAACTAGCTAGTAATAATCCACCAGGTGCTGAAAATACAGTAATAGTAGGATAATCTCCATCTCTATAATGTTTATATTTATAAACTCTATAAAGAACAAAAGGTAATAATACTAAATAGTTTATATAAGAAAAATAAAAGTAAATTAATCCTAGTGTTTCTAAATTATAATTTATTGCTGTTACTGTCACAACAGCTGGTCCAACGAAGGTAATAAACCAGGTTGGATAGATATTACGTATATGTCTTTCCTTTATAATAAAATTATAAATTGCAAAACAAACAACACAAAAATCTAGAAAGATACCAATTATCCATACTGGCATACTTAATAGCCCTATATATTTTTTTGAAAATGAAGCAAGTAGCATAATGCTCATAGGGTATGTTGCCATTACTGTCGCTACAACTGGATTTTCCATTTCTTTTTTTAATTTATCAAATCCCAACACAAACTTAATAGTTAAAAGTACAATTATTATCAAAGACAATAGATTAAATAATAACTGTAGTGACGAGGAATATGGTTGTAATAAATTTCCTAATGCAACAGAACCAAGTGCAAGGCCTGCGATAGGTGTTGGTAAACTTTTAATAATAGTCATAATAGCTCCTAATAATTTTTTCACCTTTAATTGTATACGATTAAAGATGAAAAATCAATATAAAATCTCATATACATAAAAATGTATATGAGATTTTATAATAAAGTTATTTAGCTAAACCTTCAGAAATTTTATCTAAGTTCCATTTCATCATGCTGTAGTAGCTATCTCCGTTTTGTCCTGGTTCAGCGATTGAATCAGTGAAGATTTTTTCATAAATTGGAATGTTAGTATCTTTAGATACAGTTTGCATTGGACGTTCATCAACACTACTTTCTACGAATAGAGAAGGTACTTTAGTTTTACGTAATTTTTCTACTAGAGTTTTGATTTGATCTGGAGTTCCTTCTTCTTCAGTATTGATTTCCCAAATGTAAGCTGAAGGTACATTGTAAGCTTTAGAGAAGTATTTAAATGCTCCTTCACTTGTTACTATCATTTTTTTCTCTGCTGGAATATTGTTAAATTTATCTTTAGATTCTTTATCTAATTTAGATAGTTTTTCTAAATATGTTTTTAGATTTGCTTCGTAGAAATCTTTGTTTTTAGGATCTTTAGCTTCTAATTGTTTAGCAATATTTTTAGCGTATATCATACCATTTTCAAGGTTTAACCAAGCATGTGGATCTTCTTTACCTTTTTCGTTTTGTCCTTCAAGGTAAATTACATCAACACCTTCACTTACTGCGTAGTAATCTTTATTTTCTTCTTTTTTAGCATTTTGAACTAATTTTGTAAACCAAGCGTTACCACCAGTTTCTAAGTTTATACCGTTGTAGAAGATAAGATTAGCTTGAGATGTTTTTTTAACATCGTCAGGAAGTGGTTCATACTCATGCGGATCTTGACCGACTGGTACGATACTGTGTAAATCAATTTTATCACCAGCGATATTTTTAGTAATATCAGCGATGATAGAGTTTGTAGCTACTACTTTTAATTTAGTAGCATCATTAGACCCTGAATTTTGTTTAGCACTAGAACATGCGAAAAGTCCAACTGCCAAAGTAAAAATAAGGGCTAGAAAACTTAATTTTTTAAAACCTAAATTTTTCATATTATAGGCCTCCTTTATTTAATAATATTTTTCATTACAGATTACTTTATATAAGACATTTCGTAATGATAATTGTTATCAATTCAAAAGTTTATAATAATTTCCCCTAAAATTATTAATTATTTCAGAAGTATTTTGTATTTAGGTAGTTTTTATTTTGTAAAATAATTTTAGGGAATATTACTTTAATTTTTAAAATGACTACTAAGTATCATTTTAATCTTTAATTTATCATAAAGTAAGCTGTATATTTATGAACTTAGTTATTTTTTTTATGTTTTATAAATTTTTGCTTAGGCGCTATAAAGAAACTTATAGCGAATACTGCTGCGAGTGTTAAAACAATGCTAGAACCAGCAGCGATATTAAATGAGTATCCAATAAACAAACCTAATACTGAGCAAACTGCTCCAATAGTAGATGATAAGAATATCATTGTTTTAAGGCTGTTAGCGTATAAATATGCTGTTGCAGCTGGTGTGATTAACATAGCCACTATTAAAATAGTACCAACACTTTGCATAGCTGTAACGGAAACTAATGTTAAAAGTATCATAAGTAAATAATGATAAAAGTTAACTTTCATTCCCATAGCTTTAGCCAATAATTCATCAAACGAAGTAAGAAGTAATTCTTTAAAAAATAGTTTAATGACAAGTAAGACAAAAACTCCAACTCCGATTGTAATATACATATCAATATCTTGTACAGCTAGTATATTACCAAATAATATGTGGAATAAGTCGGTAGAACTTTTTGCAACACCTATAAGGATAACCCCAAGCGCCAAGAAAGAACTGAAAGTTATTCCAATGGCAGTATCACTTTTGATAATTGAGTTTCCTTTGATAAAGGTAATAATAATCGAAGCAAGTAAACCAAAAGCTATAGCTCCGATAAAGAAGTCAATACCAAGTATATAAGAAATAGCGACTCCAGGGAGAACAGCGTGAGAAATGGCGTCTCCCATTAAGCTCATTCCGCGAAGGACAATGAAGCATCCAACAGCCCCTGCAACAATACCAATGATGATTGCAGTGATAAGGGCATTTTGCAAGAAATGGAAGCTATAAAGCCCATCAATAAACTCTTTAATCATTAGTACCACCTCCTAGGAAGAATAAATCTGTACCATAAGCTTTTGTTAAATTTTCTCTTGTGAAGGTTTCTTCTGTTTTTCCATAGGCAATCAGTTTTTTATTAATAAGTAAAACATTATCAAAATACATGTGAACTTTACGAAGATCATGGTGTACTATCAAAATAGTGTGTCCTTTTTCTTTTAGTTTTCTCAATGTATCCATAATGATTTCCTCACTAACAGAATCTATTCCAACAAAAGGTTCATCTAAAAAGATATATTTAGCCTCTTGTACTAAGCAACGAGCGATAAGTACACGTTGGAACTGACCACCAGACAATTCACTAATTTGTCTATGTGAAAATTGTTCCAGTCCAACTAACTTAAGCGCCTCATCAACTTTTTCCCAATGTTCTTTTTTTAATTTATGGAATAATTTCACTTTAGGATAAACACCAAGTGAAACACATTCTCTAACTTTAATGGGGAAATTATAATCAATATTTATTTTTTGTTCTACATATGCAATATCGCTTAAAGCATCTTTAGACGGTAAATTATCAATTTCTGCTTTTCCTTTGAAAGGAATAATATTCAAAATAGCTTTTATTAGGGTTGACTTACCAGCACCATTAGGACCAATAATACCTATGATAGATGGCTTATCTATTTGTAAATTTATATTATCAATAGCAAGTGTATCTTTATATCGAACACTTAGATTAGTTATATTAATCATATGAACCACGTCCATTCTTTTCTATCTACACTAAAGTTTACCTTAGGAAACAATAAAAGTCAAGAGGAATGTTGCGTATAAGCAAAAAAATATCTTGAAGCAAAGTGTATATTATAATAAAAATGCAAGTAATAGTAGAGGGAAAAAGTGGTTAAAATAAAAAAACCTACCTTACAAAAAATATTGTAAGGTAGAAATAAGGGAGTAA
>ERZ772906.796-NODE-796-length-18051-cov-4.182818_pt1 | contig 18051 bp, 21 predicted proteins | sample MGYA00511338_ERZ772906 | MGnify/ENA primary metagenome ERZ772906 (study PRJEB29015, sample SAMEA2738076) | human oral metagenome | biome: human oral; feature: human-associated habitat; material: saliva | place: China | collected 2212 ... | reverse complement strand
GAATGTGGGTGCATTATTAACACATGGAGCCAAGATCATTGACAGAGGGCGAAAAGAGATCGATTGAGTTTCTTTTTGATGATGTTGAGATGTTCGACAATTATGCGAAGGTGCATTGGAAGGGGAAGGTGTACATCATGGCGCCTATTGGTGATTCAAATGAGTATGCGTGTACGTCGCCGGATGTGTTGTTGACGGGCTATTCGTTTTCGGTGATTAGGGAGCGGTTAGATGCTTGTTGATATGCAGGTTGAGGTTAATGATAGTGGTGATATGTTTATTGGCTGTGATGGTGAATGGTATTATGTTCACGATCAGACTATTTCCGACTTTCTTGATTGGATAATTCATGACATTGCGGAGGACTAGCATGCGTTCAATGCCGGACATTATTGATGATATGAAGGATTGGCGGGTTTCTGACTGGGTTGCTGATCAGTTGCTTAATGGGAAGATGGTTCGCTTTTATCGCGATAGTGAGTGTTTTCATGTGTCGACTGGTCGTTCTGGTTGGGGTCAGTATCGGATTGTGAGCTTGGGGGAGATTCTTGACGGAAAGAATTGATGGCATTTAAAATAACAATAGACGAAGTGAACAAAAAGATTGGTGTTGATGTGGGGACGAGGATGATTCTTGAGCGCACGGGGGATAGCCGCTGGTACATGAAGCATGTGGGTCTGTGTGCTTCTGTGGATGAGTGGTGGCCGGTGTTGAGTTACTACTTGGATGTGTTTGATGTGCGAGTCTAGTGAGCCTGTGTATGAGTTGGGTTCGTGGGGCTGGTTGTGTGAGTTAGTGGGGGTGGATCCTGATGAGGATGTCGGGCTTCCTTTGTCGGACGCGTAGGTGTTTGCGGGCTTCTGGTATGCGGGAGGCTGTGACTACTGGTGGTGCTCATATTTTGTATTGTGGGCCGTTGGCGATGCGCTTGATTAATGATTACACGTTGGAGACATGGAATCCGTACGAGACAAATTCGGGGACGATCAAACATTACGATACTCACGAGCAACTTTGCGATGCGATGCTGCTTATGGGTCTAGAGAGTATGGGGGTTATTTGAGGATGTTTTATTTGAAGGACATGGTGTCGCTGCTTAGTCTTAAGGATCAGCTACCTGGTTATAGTGTTGTGGCTACCGACGATTTTATTGGGATTGATGGCATTGACTATCGCATTAATTGTTATGGCTGGCCTAATAACCGTATTACCGTGGAGGATAAGATTACGGGGCTGAATAGTATTAAGTCGTTTGGCCCGAAAGGGACGGATAAGGCGAAGGCTCATTATCGGGAGGTGCTAGAGCGGTTTGGCGTGGACACGTGTGCTCTAGACCCCTCCACAGCGAGTTGACATCATTAGAACTCGAGCGCATTATTAACACATGAACGGAACAATGTTCACGGAAGGAAAGGAACTGAAATGAGAGTGAACGCGATGGACAGGCAGTAACTGAAGGGCAATGGCTGGACCGAGGTCTTTGATGGCTCTTTCGTCATTGTTGACGACGGGTGGCACTATGAACTGGTTGTTGATGAGGACGGTTTGTACACACTGACGAACAAGGATCTTCAGGACGTGTATGACTATTCCTACGACTTGAGGGAGATGATGATTGATTTCTATGCATGAGGGATAGTGGGTAGCAAGAAGCCCCGGGTGTGGTTGGTTCCACCCGGGGCTTCTTGGTTTATTCGTTAGGGCCTCTCTGCGTGGGCTGCGAGGTGCTCCCAGGCAGCTTGTGTGGTGGGGCCCCAGATGCCGTCATCGTCTACTCCGAGGGATCTCTGAATGGATTCGACAACCCGATCGTGAGCGGCTTCTGAGGCGTCACCCCAGATGCCGTCTGCCTCTGTGCCGATGATGGCCTGGGTGGCGGCTACTCCTTCGGGGAAGTGGTTGCCTGCCCAGGTGGAGGCTGCTACGACGAGGTAGAGTCGCCGTTCAGTGTCGGGCCCGAGGATGTTGTCGGGCTCGGTGCCGAGGGCTCGCTGGACGCCGGTGATGTCGCTGGGACCGGTCTCGGCTGGTCCTACAGCAGTATCGACGACGCGGATGCCGTAGACGACGTCTTCCATGTCGCGGGTGCGGGCTGCGACATACCCACCGTTGCCTTGGGAGCCGCCTGTGCCGGGGCTGGTGTTGCCTTCGTAGGTGTCGATGTATGACCCGTAGGGGGCGGTGCGGGCGATTCCGATGTGGTCGGATTCACCGTCTCCCTGCCAGTCGAAGGTGACGAGGTCTCCTGGCTGGACGTCCCATTTACTGATGAGGACTCCGCGTTGGCGTGCCTCGTTTTCGCGTCCCGGGACGTAGGCGCTGAGCCAGTTGATGCCGGATTGGAAGAGGACCCAGGAGACGAACATGTCACAGAAGGGGACGCCGCTGGCCCCGAAGTAGGCTCCTTTGTATTGGGCGTACCAGCGCCCGTATTTGGAGCCCGCTTCGGGGTCGTCCCAACGGGAGTACCCAACTTCTGCTGCGGCGGTGTTGAGTATATCTTGACGGGTTGTCATCAGGCTTCGTGCTTTCCGTCGGGGCGCTGCGGGACGTTGCCTGCGGCGACGCCGAGGACGGCGGAGATGACGAAGTTGAGTGCAGCGATCTTGTCGCCGTCGAGGAGGCCGAAGACGCCGAGCGCGATGCTGACGGCGAAGAAGATGCCGTAGAGCCATAGGCGGGTTGAGGGGCTGCCGAGGAACTTCGGGGGTTCAGGAGTGATGGGCTGGGACATTATTTGTTCCTTAGGTATGTGAGTATTTCTGCGATCTGACGGTTCTGTGCGTCTATTGATGACCCTCCATGATTAGGTTTTACGTGGTACTGCACGTCTTTTAATTTGTCTTCGATGTCATCTAGACGATCTAGAACGCCGGGGCGCTCGGGAGTTCCCTCCCAAGCATCTAGCATACAGGAGAGGTGGTCGAGGTATCGACTAGTGCGGTAGATGAGACGGCTGACGATGCCGATGATGGCTAGGCAGCCGGCGACTACTGCTATGTCGATTGTGAATTTAGGGAATTCTATCATCGCACAAATATTTCCGCGAACATGTTTCGAGTTTCAGGAGAATCAGAGAAGAGCCGGCCTTTTCGGTATACAGTGCGCATAATCGATAACACTTTGTCGCCATAAAGAAGCAGCCTTTCACCTTCTCGTAGGTCGGTGACCTTATAAGCCCATCTTACCTGAGGGCCCCGAGGAATGCGTTTCTGCGCAAACCACGTACCTCCGTCAGTCCAGATGGACACAGTGCCCTGCGGTGTGCGGAGCGTGAACTGGTACTGTGCCTTACCGGTTTTCTTCATAACGAAGTCGTCGTAGTTGTCGGCGAACTCATTTTTGATGGAGTAGTCAGCATAGTCCTCGGCGTAGTTGACGACGAAGGACCCGAACCGCGTATGCGCAACCTCGTTCGCGAACTCCTTGGAGTCCACGAAGTCGGTGACAATGAACCCGTCAGCGTGACGGCTGATGCCTTGCTTCGGCTCGATGTGGAACCGGACGAAGTATGGGTTCATGATGGACACCGAGTTAGAGAGCATCAGGCACCGGACACGGTCTTGGTAGCGGTCTACTGTTGAGTAAAAGTCCATGAACACCTTGGCCTCGTCAGGCAGGTAGCGTAGGCTCCCCTTGTCGATGATGAACTCGTCGAAGATGATTGTGTGCACGTTCGGGTATGCGATTGACTTGTTGGCCTGGGCGGTTGACAGGGGGATGAAGTACCCGATCGTCTCCCACTTCTTATCAACTCGGCGCTGAGCGAACTGTCCTTCCACCCGGAATTCCTGGTCGGGGAACTCTTGCTGAATGTCGGCGAAGAACGAGGTTCTGCCTTTGAGTTCTGTCTTGTAGCGGCGCAGGTAGATGAACTGCTGACCCTTCTCGATCGCGTTTTTGATGACGATCTTCTTGGCCCCATAGGTTTTACCGAGACCTCGGGCGCCCATGATCATGTTGTAGACGCCCCCGTATGAGAGAACGTTCGAGAAAGAGTAGTAACTGAATTTCTTTTTAACCATGCCGTCTCACCGTCCACCAGGCAGTTCCTGAAAGCATACTGATGTTGTTGATGTGTGGGCCTGGCCCGTCACCGCCATGCCCGATTGTTTGTCCGGGTCCTACGAACATTTCCACATGGTCTGTGTGTGGGTATCCCCCACCCCAGGACATGACAATAACATCGCCGGGTTTAAGCATTGCCTGTTGAGCAGCACTCATAGCGCCTCTCCCTCGGGGGATAACGGCAGTGCCCCTGTTATACATGTCCCCCGTCCACGTGCCAGGGTTGATGCCTGACGTGTCCATGTACGCTCTGTAGATGGTGGAGGAGCAATCCCCAAAGCCTGATCTATCGGGGTCGAGGCGGCCAGGCGCTTGCCGGTACCGGAACTTCATGATACGAGATTTCATCCAGGCGAGTGCTTTGGCGCCAGCAGAACCATCACCTGCGCCGCCACCGCCACCGCCACCGCCACCGTCACCGCCACCAGCGTCAGGGGTAACTTGAGGGACGTTGACGTCGAGATCCTCGATCGCCCCGGGGATAACGCCCTGCCAGTAGTAGTGCCCATTGGCACTGTGGGCAGGAACGTATGTCTGCCCTACCCACAGATCCATCTGGCCATAGTTACCTTCCTGAAGAACAAACTTGCGGTCAGACGTGCGGATTCGTTGCTGACCGTTAGCACCAACCTGGATGCCGTTTCCTGCTGGCTGCGTGCTTCCCGACAGTTGCGACCCCACACCAGACGTGTCGCCACTTTTGATGATCGCTAGGGCGGTGTTGTATCGGTTCGCGTACCTGCCGAGGACGCCGTCAGCCATGATGGCTTTGTGCATCTGGTCAAGATTGAGTGATGGGCCGTAGTTGTTGATGATGCGCATGGCTTGCCTGGGGGACTGGTGGTATGCGCACGCCCACATGATGAACGCCTCGGTGTTGTTGTCAACATCCATGCCTAGAGACTTTGCGGTGTTGAGATATTTGTCCAGGTCAGCAAGCATCAGATTGTCTTGCAACACCGGCAGTTTGACTAGGTAGGGCTGTAGCCAGGCGCCGTCGGACCGATACACATAATATGAGTTCCACGAGGAGTCGGTTGCGGGCACTGTTTTGATGCGGTTGACAAGTGTGTTGTTGACGCCGTCCCAGGTTGCCTTGTTCCGCTGGTAATACTCTGCGAGTAGACCTGCTGCGCGAGTGCCGAACCATTGACCAATGCCAATGGTGATCGGATCGTTGTAGTTAATTGCGTCATACTTGAGACCTGATTCTACGGTCCCAATGACTTTGATGGCTATTTTCTTGTTCTTTTCGTTCCAGGTCATAAGTAGCCTCCTGCCACAATTGTAGCAGGAGGCTACTTAGAACTACCGCGTCAGTTCGGGAGCCCGACGCCAGCGATACACCTTGTCGACATATGTTTTAAGTGCGTTCGCCTGAGACTGCCCAATGTCATACTTCCACCAGCCAACATAGTCGATAGTTCCCTTGTATGGCGCATATAGCGAGTTGTCAGACTTTGCATACCCGTCACCTACAAGAAATGCTGCAGGTTTCGAGTCAAACCCTGAAACGCTAACGTTCTGGGTTTCGTTGTTTAGCGTGATGGCTGCACCACCAGCGTTTCGACGGATAGCCAAGAAGTTCGGAGCACCTCGGAGCAGTTTCGTGAAGGTTGCAGTTTTCACACTCTCTTCACCGTTCCCGAAAATCTCAACAATGCAGTTATTACCCTGGCACTTGACGCGGAAATACTGTCCACCACCCTGTTCACGCCATCCGATCGGATCGATCTCGCTGCTTACAACGTCCGGGGTGAACATGAGTGCGAGCGTGAAGGCGTTGTTGATGAAATGGCTTGCCGCCGGTTTCGTATACGACCAGTCGTTCGTAGCAGAGACGTTCGACACCTCACCGCCTGCGTAGAGCGCAGAACCGCCCACGATATTGCGGTTCTGGATCGGCACATAGTTCGACCCCAGACCGTGCACGCGCGCGTTGGCGTTGTACTTAGCACCACCCCACCCGTTCATTGGGTACCCGTTGAAGTTAGAGTCCCACAAGGGACTCATAATCCACTCGGCGGTATTCTCCACGCCCGACACGAAAACCTTATCTGTGGATGCAGACCACTGACGATTAATCAGGAATGACACCATCACGCTATTCGTAAAGTCATTCGGCACACTCTCGCCGGGCGCACTGTCAGCCCATCCACGGTCAGGTCTCCACGTCTGCGTCTGGGTCACGCCGAGCGGCGTCTGCCAGTAAAGGCGTCCATTCTTATAACCGACGATCGTACCCTGCGCCTTGCCACTAGCCCGATCCGCCATAGCACACCCTAGCGCGCGAGCGCCACGCGCAGAATAGTGGATACCAACCTGCTGGTTACCGTCAATGCCGTCCACGTCATGCGTGTGCCCGTAGGGGCCCGCAACCCACAGGATGTCGGTGCCGTTGTCCAGGCCCTTCTGGGCCTGGATGATGTCGTTGCCGCCAGGGGCGATCTCGGCCCAGTCGGGTGGGATGCTCCCAATCAGGACCTTCATGTTCGCCGCCTCAGGCAGCGTCTTGATGGTGTTGATGATGGTGTTGGTGTTCTGGGTCCACTGAGCACCACCACCGCGGGAGATAGCGTCCGCCTCGCCTTGTACGTACAGTAGGTGGCTGATTCGCACAGTGCCCTGCGCGCCAGCCTTGTCAATCGCCGTACGCAGGTGCTTCTTGAACTCACCCGCCCAGCTAGCAAGACTGTTCGAGTTGGCACCACCCCAGGCTCGGTTGACGATGAGGTACTTGCGCCCAGGACTCAGCTGCTCGTTGGCGATCATGCGCTTGGCGAACGAAATGGCGGGACCGACACCATAGGACTCACTGAAACCGGCCGTGAGTGGGTCGCGAGCAATGTCGAAGCGCCCATCAACGGTCGCCGTCCCTTCCGCGTAGTAGGCGAGGATGCGAGAGTCTCCCTGGTCGAACTCGGTGACCGGGTAGCCGCTGCCTGCGGCGTTGGACTGGCCGTAGACGGCGATGATGTCGATGCCCTGTTTGAGGTTCTCGGCGATCGCGGTGTCGATCTCGCGCTTGCCGTTGGCGATGTTCTTGGTGACCTCGGTCTTAAGTTCCCCGAAGGCCTGGTCGCCCCAGGCCTTTGTGGCAACGTCTACGGTACCCCCACCAGCTAGTGGGGCGGTGATGGTGCGACCATCTGCGCTGCGCGTGAAGGTAGCTGTCACAACCTTGTCCTGCATGGCCTTGATTGCGTCGAGCATGTTGGCGCGCTTTGCCTCAATCTCCTTGTTCCACCCGTCGTGAGTTTTCTCCATCTCGGCGATGAAGGTGGAAACTTTCTCGTTCATCTGAGCGATGATCTTTTTCTGCTCCTCACCAAACACGCCAACATAGTCGATCGTCTCGGACACGGCGCCGCGAATTCGCTCGAGAACTTCTAGGTATGTAAGTCCGTCGCGATAGGTAAATGGGGTGATGTTGTTGACGCGAGAGTCCTGAATTCGCCACATCGCCCGATCGATCTGATTGATGATGTCGTTAATATTAGGCATAGTAACCTCCGTAAAGTGGTGAGTGTGTAAGTGGACGGTCAACATCCCACACGCCAAGGAAGAGATCCCGCAACTCCTCAATGACAAAGTTGTCTACATTAACTAGTGTACCTCGGTACTGAGCGATCATCTGAGCCTTGCTTCCGCGCTGCTGAGACTCGCTGCTCTGGTTGTTGTCGTAGTGGCTACGGGAATTCGTGCTACCCGAGGATGTGCTTGTGCTTTTATTGGTGTTCTCGCTCGTAGCGTCAGACAACGATGATGCGTAGTCGGCGTTACCGGCAAGGCGCGTCTGGGGCGTGTCTGAGGCTACGGTTCGACCCTTGCTGGTGCCCGATCCGGTGCCGTTGCTGGCGTTGGTGTTGGTGCCGTCGTTGCTAGAGTCTCCCCACTGTCGAGTTTTGTTGGTTGAGATGCCGCCGTCGAGTGGGTCAACATTTTGGAGTTCTGCCAGGTACATACGATTGTATCGAGGCATAATAAGGTCCATCCTGAGTTCGAGGCGCCAAATGAAAATGTCGATCGTCTCATGACCTATTTCATTGAGCCAGAACTCCCGTTTAATGCGGGAGTTCAGTTTCTCGCGATAGGACTCATCAAAAATCTCGTAATTATCCAGTCCCCAGTGCCCCTTGGTAATGGCGTCAACATCTTTAAGCCTGAGCGTGTGCGTCGGCATCGTCTCCTCCTAACTGCGTGATGTTCTGCATGGCAAGCATGTCATTCAGGTCGGGTGTTGCGTTATCGTCTACTGCCCAGGTGCAAGACACATTGAGGCCAAACTTAGCGTTGATCTGTTCACACGCCAGTTCGCGAGGCTTCATGAACTGCTCTCTAGAGGCAAGCACCTGGCCAGAGTTTGCCGCTGCTTCCTCGACAACCATGCGCTCGCGCTTCTCAGAGTTGACGTTCATGATTCCCAGCATCGTGAGGGCCTCACCCCAGATCTTTGCCTTAGACTCCATATGCTTGATCGAAGAAACCGCGCCAGCACCAGCGTTCTGGTTGAGTGGGAAAACCCCGATCGTGTTGGCGAGGTTATCCATCGCAATGCTCTCAGTCCCCCAGACAACGGGTTCACCGTCATATATCTTGGAGATTACGTTGGTTATGGTTTGCCTCTGGTCGTTGCTGCAGGCAACAATCATGGGGTTGCGTTCGTTGAGTAGATCAATCTCGATAGTCCTGTCCACGAGAGCGAGTCGCTCGGAGTAGATGCGGACAACATCGAGATCACTGACCCTTGTTTGGTTTCCCCAGATAGTGACACTATCGGCGGCGGCAACTTCTCGTGAGTAGATGCCGTTGCGGGTGACAATATACTTGACGGGGTTGTCCTGGATGTCGAGTATGCCCGAAGGTGTGGCGGGCATAGACATAAAGAGTTCCAGTAGGGTGTCAAAGTAGAACACACTGAACCCATTATTGAAAATGGTTTTCTCAATGAAGCGGGGGTCAATGTCGTTCGGTAGTCCCTCCCACGTAAATCTTGACATGCACTTCCCCATCAGTTGGCGAAAGTACATGTTCTGCAGAATTGCTTGTCGATTCTCTGCACTACTTGATGTTAATGCGCCCGGCTTCCCATAAAACTCTCGAGACACAAAATCACCCTGCTTGCTCACCTAACCACACCTCCACACTACTGTCGATCTTATTTTTTCGTACATTAGCCGTTCCAATATAAGAAGGGTCGCGCCACACCGTGACACCTTTCTCAAATATACCACGCACCGTGCCTTTAAAAGACTCAGGCATGTCAGCCCTCTCCAAGTAACATTCCGTCAGTTTCCAGTACGTGAAGTACTTCATAAGCGACAGGTGAGTGATACGCACCCACGTGTTCATGGCATACCCATAGCGCATCCAATACTCACCAATACGAGTCATAGCATTGCGGGACAACTGACGAACACGACAGTCAAGATGAATGCCATACGCAGTCATAGGGGTGACCGTTCCCTGAGTCTGCCCAATAACGCTCGGGGGGATCACCTGAGTGTCCTGAACCTGAGCATTAATCGCAGCCACAGCGTTCTCATAGTCACCATTTGCCGAGAATTGTGCCAACTCATAATTCGTGTCGCGCACAGTTCTCTGTTGCTGCTGACTGATCTGAGACTGTCCCGAAGCCAACTGATTCTGGATGTTTGCCTGAGACTGTGCCTGAGAGTTAGAGATCAATGCGTTCACATGCGCAGTCGCCATCTGGCCGAGACCACTACCCACGGCTTGACCGTTCAGACCGATAACTCCACCAAGCGCCTGCATGCCGCCCTGTGCTGCCTGCACGGTGGCGCGCATGTTGTTGTATCGGGACTGCGAGTCGGCACTCGCACTGTTGCCCCACATGTGGTTCTCAGCCCCGGCCTGAGTCGCAGCAATGCCTGCGTTGGCAATGTCTCGGCTGGCTGTTGCCGCGCGCTGTGCGCGCCGCTGCTGCCAGCGGGCGCCGTTGTACTGCTGGGCGATCGTATGCGCGTTGGACGCCAGATTGTTAAGCGCGCTGTTGTTGAGCACCGCGAATGTTGGAAGACTCTGGTATCCGGTCGTAGCGTCAAACTCCTCGCCCGTTAGGCGCTCATACTTGTTTGGGTCGTCAGCGTCAACCACGTTGCTGGTAACGAGATAGTTGTTCCAGTTAACTGAGAACAAGATCTGCGGGTTCGGTGGCGCGATGTGCGCCCACATAGTGATGCCAACATGTACATCATCAATCGCCTCAGGCATGACCTCAAGAGGGTTCCCTGTGTATGTGGTGAGTTCAAGAATTGCGTACGGGGAAGTCGCGAACTTTTTCAACTCACTAAAGTCGGGAGACAACATGTTCATGATCGCCTGACGGAAGTCCTCGTGCGTCATATAGAACATCTTCTTATTGTTAATCGACTTGGGGCAGCGCCACACAGCGGAACCCAGGTTCACGCTACGAACGTCCTCACTACCAAAAAGACCTTTGGGAACTAGGTACACAGACCCAATCCCCTGAGAGATCCACGGGTACGATGACAGGTACTCCATCCCCTGGAAAAACCCATCAGCCGTCGTCGCCCAGATGTCCACCGCGTTCGGCAACCCCTCAAGAGCGGACCCCGTCGCCATAGAAACACTCGGATTTTGCTTGTCTCCGTACGGAGCATCCAGTTTGATCGTGGACGTCACCAAAACATCGTAGTTCTTCTTCGACACGTCACCAAGCACCTTACGGTACGCACGAGTCACCAGATGCTGACCCCCAAGGTCGATACCTTCAGGCTGATTCAGCCACTTGCGACCATACTCCTCAAACGAATTCTTGGCAGCAATCCCCATGTGCCCACGCTCAAGGTACGCACGACCAAATCTCACGCGGTCATAGTATGTCGTCCACACATCCAGCTGAAGCGTCAGCAACGTGGTCCCGGGATTGACGTACTGCACATCGGTAATGAAGTAAAAGAACCGTGTTGGAACATAACCATCATCAAATGCCGACGAAGGCCGCCCAGGGTTTGTCGCCATTGCATAATTAAACTGCACCGCCCGAGAAAATGGTGTAGGAATCCGCACAGGACGACCCTGAGATAGGTACGTCATACCATCCATCCGAACCGTCTGCGAGCGCTCAAACGACTCCACATAGTCCTTCGGAGACCCGTAACGCCCCCAGTCAATAATGTCACGATATGTGTTATCGAACGGGACATTAACCAGCCTAAGAACCGACCCGGCAGACCACACCGAGTAGTCAAACGACAGCCCCGCCCCAGTCTCAGGGGGCATCTCATTTATCTGGCTCATAATTCCTCCACAAGCAAATGGAAGCCGCCCACCACCCCATTTGGGATGATGGGCGGCTTATGAACACAGTCTATCAGGAGACTGTAATTGTGGTCGAGGCGGTCAGCGGCTTATTGCCGTCCGCCCCCGGGTTATCTACAGTCACCTTCACTACAATCTCGGTGTTCTTCTGCTCATCATCACCAATCACGAGCGTGTTGTTGAAGATGCGAGTCTTCTTGCTCTTCTGACCAGAGATCGACCAACCGATCGCCGGGTGAATGCCCGTGGCCAGCGGCGTCTTCCAGTCAATCTCTAGCGAGCGAAGATCGCCAGGGGCCGGAGTCACATTGTGCTTACCTTCCTGAGTACCAACCTTGATGCCCTGAATCTCCGCGTTCTTAGCGGTCTGAACCGTGATCTTAGTCTCAGGCTTGGTGCCGAACGCGATCGCAGGCGTAAAGGGGGACAGGCTCAGGATGGAGTGGTGGTGTAGCCAGTAGTTGTTGTAAAGCCCGTCAGGGTTCTCCATCGACCGGTTCTCAACGAACACGTCCTTGATGAGGAAGAACTCCTTCGTCGTAAGAATCGCCGAGATCCCATCCAGCTGAAGACTCTCGTTCGGGACCGTGATCACATGTGACGGCACGCCCGCACGCTCCTGGTTGAATGCAGCTGCCAGGGAGGTGACGTTAATATTCGCTTGGAACTCCGGAGTCGCAATGATAACAAGATTCTCGGGCTTCGCGAACGAGGGCACTCCCTGAGAGTTGTACGCCCGCGTTGGGTACATCATCTTGTTCGCAGCAACCTGAAGTGCCTTAATAGCGCTGTCAGTCTGGTTCTTGTCAGAAACCAGAACATTCAGGTCCGGGATCTGAATGTGGAAGAACCCATGAGTTTCCTCATACTCACGAATCAGGGAGCACATCTCAAGGAACTCGGACCATTCGTCAGAGGTGGAGACCGCCGCCATCATCCCGGACACGAGGTTGGACAGCCCGCTCTCGTTGAGGAAGGCACGTCGCAACTCGACATCATTGATCGTAATCTTGAACTTCTCCCGCCGGTTCGTAGTGTGGAAAGCGGAGTACGATCGTGTCCGAGCCTGCCCAAAGACGTCCTTTTCCAGAGAGTCTCGGTTGGGGTCATAGAGCGTGGGCTTCACCAGGTCGAGGTGAACCTCCTCGATGGTGTCTGCGAAGTCCATGAAGCCCTGCTTGAAGATAGCGAGAGGGTTCTTCCACACCATGTCGCGCACGATCGTGGACCCGATCCTGTTGATGAGTGAGTCCATGAAGAGGTTGCGGGTGATGTTGTCCGACATGATGTTGGACAGTGTGTCATGAATGTTGGCCTTAGTCGCCTCAGGCACCATCTCCTGGTACTCGCGTCGAGCATCCGAGCGAATCGCGTTGACAATGTCGACATTGTTGAGGCCGTCGCGAAGATTAGACATAATTTGTTTCCTTACTTAAAAAGGTCGTTAATTGACTTAGGCTTCCAGTTCCCATCAGGAACCTTACTCTGCGAAGAATTATCTGTAGCGAAAAGCCCTCCTAGCCCTGACAAGGACTTACCAATAGATCCCACGTCCTTCAGCGTCTGCTTGGCATCATCTAAGTCTTCACTATCATACCCCATCTCATGCGCAAGAGCTTTCCCCGCATCCTTAACAGCAGTTCCGGCAGTCTTAGCACCCTCAATACCAATATCAGCCACCCCACCAAGAACCGCCTTGGCGTCATCGATGTCTCCCTGAATAGCACCCTTCATATCCGAATAACCCATCTCCTTCGACGCCGGAACGTCGTCACCAGCAAAAGGATTTCCCGTTTCACGCTCAGTAGGCGTAGTCATCTCACCAAGACGCCCCTCCAACTCACTTTGAAGTGCCGAGACCTTCTCCCCAAACAGGTTAGTCAGATGCTCCCACGCCGCCTTCGTGTCCTTCCACGGATCCTCGTCCTCCTTCTGCGCGCTCTTCGGTGCACCCTCATACAAGTTGCCGTCATCAGGAGAGACAGCCCTCCCGTCGCCATCACTGTCACCAGGATCGTAGACAGCAGTGCGACCCTCCTTCGGGACACCCAGACGATCCATCTGCTCATCCGTCAGACCCTTAAGAGCTCTGTTCTTCCGTTGGGCCATTTCCTGCTGGTAGTCAGGGTTAGCGAGCCGGTCCTGTTTAGCTTGCTGTTCCTCAGGCGACATCTTGTTTCGCTCGCTACGAGCAGCCTGTTCCGCCTTGGCCCTCTCCATACCCTTGGCGTTCTTTTCATCCTCAGCCGTCTGCTCGGGAGTCTTGCTCTCGAATAGAGACCCGATGTTCCTGCCAATATCCTTGAACGTGTCACCCCAGGACTTGTTGTTTACGTGAGAGTTGGTTTTTGCTTCAGTTCCGGCAGTATTGCCGTTCTTCTCCCTCTGTGCGTTAATCTCTTTAACGAGATCAGCATTCTTTCCCATGTTTCCTCCAATGGCGATAGGCTGGAAGCAATACGCTTCCAGCCTATCACAGTACCCAATATCCAGATAGTGCTAGCAGGGGGTGCTAACCCATTCCGCAAACGGCCCAGTTCATTAGGTCGCATCCCGTCCGCGGGCCCCTAGTCACGCCTCCGGCTTGGGAGCACGCTTGGCGACATAGTCAATAATCGCCTCCTGTACGAGGTCTGCCGTGTCGCGGCGGAGAATCCAATGCAGATCCTCGATGTCCTTAGCGACAGCTTTCTCAATACGATACTTAAAAGTAGCCTTAGTACTAACCGGACGAGCCATCTTAACCAACCCTTTCACATGGCTTCAACGTAAATGTTGTGTTTCTAAGAACTGTTCCACCAGGAACTCTTACAGGAATAAGTTTACCATCCCACTGTCCCCCAGTCAACATGTCATCAAATGTGAGTTTCGCAGCAACGTTGCGAGGTAGTCCCGCAATATGCACGTCCATCTTACCATCAATCTCCTCAGCATACTGCTTCGCCCTGACATACACACTACGCGTAAAGATGCCCTCATGCTTCCACGCACCTAGTTCAACGGGATCCACCCAAAGCCCCTCAGGGGGAGTGGTCGGACCAACTAGATGCAGCGAATCAGTGTCCGCGTACGCGAAAACTGGGTACACACTCTGTGCTGCTGAGATTGTCTTCAATCTCGCATAAGCCGTGATGAAAACGCCCATTGGCGTGTAGACAGGATCGCGAAGTTCCATCTCATTCATCTTCAGACTCACCCGATCGTCCTCCATGACGGGATGCTTTCCTGTGATGTCGGGGTTAGTCGCGAACTTGCCGTACAGGCTGTTGAGGTGGAGTTTCGCAATTTGCCTCAACCCTCCCGTAGAGTTCTTTTTAATCTCCATGAAATGATCAACATACTCATCAAAGAACCCGTGTGAGCCCCTGAACTCAAATGTACCATTCCAGGAAAGAATTTTAAGGTCATAGTGCTTCTTCCACAACTCAATATCAATATTTGTCGCCACCACTGTTGTAGGGTGAGGAACCTCAGTTAGATATTGCGTAGGATTAAAAGAAAGGTTCTTCTTAATCTGAATGCACGGAATATGATCAGGCTTAATCCTCGCCATGAACGTGATCGATGAAATGTACAAAGGCCTATCAGTAATCGGAGGGCCCGCGTTAAACACTGGCTCCCCATACGGCAACAACGCCGTCCGCATCACACTCGGATACAAAGAGTTCACGTCATACACACTACCCTCACCATTCAATTTCCCTGTGTAGCGCTTATCCGCATACGTAAAACCACCGCGATAAGCCTTCCGGATCTCACCATCAATCTCAGGGGAGAGGATCGGAAAACGCCGCACAAACAATTTGCCGGTCATCTTCTTGTACGTATAAAGCGAGTCAGAACCCGCCGTCAGACGCGTCATCTTCTCATTGAACTGAACCTCGAGCGCCTGAGCAACGATCGCCACGTCATTACGCTGATACCGCCTCTCCTGCTCTGTAGGTATATAACCCACAGGCCTGAACGCCTCATAGTCAATCTCCAATTTCTGATCATGCAAGTTAAATGCTTTTGCAATCGCCGCCACCGACATTGGGAGTTTCTTGTACGAATCACGAAACTCAACGCGATACCCAGTCTCAAACACCACTGTGACGCTATAAAACTTACCCATGCGAGAGATTAATGACGTGAACTGCCCAACGCCTGGCGCGTCTTTCGTCCAGGTGTAACCATTCCGCAGCAGCCAGTCAATAATGAAACTACCGTCGAAAGCAAGATTGTGAAAGTAAATATTCGCCGCGCGCCCTGCCACATGGTGCATAAACCCGTCAATCGTCGTGCCATCAAAATAGTTGTCAAGTTTGCCAACCTTAATGATACCCCAAGACCATACCCTACAATCCTCCTCTCTCGTAGTAGTCTCAAAATCAGCGACAAAATTAGGGACCCTCTTGTGCGAACGCTTAACGCCGCTTCCCCTTGCGCCGCTTGTTGACTGGCGAGGCACTAAAATCGTCCTCCGGTTTAATCTTAATCGAATTAATTTCCTTCAACAGTGACTTAATAGACGAGTTCGCGTTCTCATACTCGTCATACCAAATATCCTCACCCTTCGCCTTGCGATCGTTATACCCCTCTTTCGCTGCTTCATACATGAGCGACATCTGATTAGCAAAATCGCCGTTTACCGTCCACATTAACCAAAGCACATCATCAGGAATCTCTGTCAAAATGTCATACAGTTCAGGATCCCCAATCGCATCCAGCATCGCAGCAACCTGCTGTTTCGCGGAAGTCAATCTCTTGGCCTTCGCTGCCTTCGTTAATGAAGTCTCAACAACCTTCGTCTTAGCCATCATCGCCTCAACGTTCTCAAAGTTCGAGGGTCGCTTATTCGGATTCATGCGCTCAAGAGCATAATGAGAACCACCCGGCAAATACTGCTTCTTCGGTCTAAAGTCGCGGATCCAGTCCCCAACAGTCATATCACCCATGTAAGGGAGTTTTGTGCCACTAACGCTTCGTTCATACCGATCAATATCAGCATTATAACGTAAAACAGCCTCCCGGTATCTTCTAACAGTTTTGGCTGGAATAACACCACCATTCTTATCACGATAATACCAGACGCTACTAGAATTATTAAACTCACTAAGACGTTCCAGTTCCTTCGTAGCATTCTTCAACGTCACCCTTCCAACAGCAGACTTCCCAATAGGATCAAACTTCGTACCCCGAATATCAGCACCATCATCCGACGTTGCCATCTTATAGATCTTCCGCACCGCACGATCACGCTCAACCTGAAGCAAATCCCGCGCCCTCTCGAGATCACTCCGATGATCCCCAGACCTAGACGCCTTCGCCGACCGAACCCTCTCCCTCGAAGCCTCAGCCCCCAAAATATCCGGCACATCCGGAACACCCAAATCAATAGACGAAACAAAATCCCGAATCGCGCCAGCAGTATTCCGCACATGCTTAGCGCCACGCTTAAACTCCCGATAATGTTTACCCCAATGAGACTTAACCAAAGCACCAAACCCCCCGCCCCCTGATAAGGGGCAGGGGGCCTAGCAATTCTACCTCAGGACCTCACGCCAGCGACACAGTCGTGTACTCACGACCACGACCCGACTTCGCAGTCCCAACCTTCACAGCAACCGGCTCAGGCCACTCCTCAACCGGACCCAGAATATCAATCAGGCGCTGAACCTGAGACACAACCGTCTGAGAAGAAGTGCCATAAGCGTTCCCCTCCTTATCCAGAACCGTGATCGCCTTACGAGTCTCAACCTCACCAGTGTCAATATCAGTCACATCATCCTCAGTAATCACAACATTCGCGATCTCCACAGTCTTACCGCGCAGCTCCTTAAAAGAAACTGCAGCGTTCTGAGCATTGAAGAAAGCTTTCTTACCAGCGAAGTCATCCTTGAGAGAAGAGTAAACAATAGCCATGATCGTTCCTTTCGATCTAATTGATTTCTATTTCTGTCCTGGTATTACCCGTCCAGCCGGGATTCTCAAAAAAGAGCCAACTGCTCTTTATCGTCCGGTACCAACCAGCGATTAGTATCAGTGAACCCAGAACACACCACATCCTCAATGGGCGTATCCAAATCAAAATACTGTCGATTAGGTTTAACCTGCGAACTAAAGAACGTAAACCCCTCACCAGTATTCCGGACAGTGCACTTCAAACCCGTCCCCTCCACATGATACATAACCGCCGAATTATCCGCGGTCCGATAAGCCGAAACCATCTTCACCGACGACTCAAGCGACTCATCATAAATCCTCACGCGAAAACCAAGCAAACCACAACCAACAAAGCCATCCACAACAACCAACTCCCAACCCTAGGCACAGCCTTCGCAACAATCAACCCGCCAGCCACACCGACAGCAATGTCGCCCTTACTAAGCCGACGCCCAGCATCACGCACATCACCGTAAGTGTAAGATTCAAGACCGTTACGAGCAACGAATCGCTCACGCTCAACCTCCTCAAAACCCATCTCCTGATCCATCCAAAGCCACTCGCCATTAACGTTCTGCCACATTTCATCTTCACTCCCCAACAAACCAGTCGTAGATGTAACCAAGAGTCACCGACTGATCAAAATATCTGACCTCATCAGAACTCGACACCCAATATCCACCGTACTGTTCGTCCTTCTCAATACTAATCATCTCAGTCCCTTTCAGTTCCGTGCGGTTCGTTCCCGCTCC
>ERZ772906.793-NODE-793-length-18092-cov-4.799911_pt1 | contig 18092 bp, 17 predicted proteins | sample MGYA00511338_ERZ772906 | MGnify/ENA primary metagenome ERZ772906 (study PRJEB29015, sample SAMEA2738076) | human oral metagenome | biome: human oral; feature: human-associated habitat; material: saliva | place: China | collected 2212 ... | reverse complement strand
GCTATACGGATGAAGCGCTAGCCATTTTGACCAACAAAAAGAAAAACTTGCGCATCCTTGCCTTGCCATTTGATGCACAAGAAGCCAGCGAAGTGGAAGCAGAATACACAGGCGTGGTTGGTGGACTTCTGGTGCAAAATCAAGACGTGGTCAAGGAAAGCCCAGCTGACTGGCAAGTGGTGACCAAACGCCAACCAACCGAGACAGAAGCGACTGCCCTTGAGTTTGCATGGAAAGCAATCAAATACGTCAAATCAAACGGTATCATCGTGACTAACGACCACATGACACTTGGTGTCGGCCCAGGTCAAACTAACCGTGTGGCCTCTGTTCGTATCGCCATTGACCAAGCCAAAGACCGCCTTGATGGTGCTGTGCTTGCCTCTGACGCCTTCTTCCCATTTGCGGATAATGTGGAAGAAATCGCCAAAGCAGGAATCAAAGCCATCATCCAGCCAGGTGGCTCCGTTCGTGACCAAGAGTCCATCGAAGCAGCGGACAAATATGGCTTGACCATGATCTTCACGGGAGTGAGACATTTTAGACATTAATTTTTTGAAATAGTGGAGCATCCTAACCGGAAAGTTAGGGTGTCTTTTGCTTTTCTGCGAATAATTTGGTAGAAAAGTAATTTTGACAAAAATAAAAGAGAGGTTTATAATGATAATAAATACGATGTATTCAAGGAGAAGAACAATGGCTACAATGACTTTACGAATTAACGATCAAGACAGTGATTTGATAAAAAACTATATTCAGGTGCATGGTTTGACTATTTCAGAGTTTGCTAGACAATCCATGCTAGAAAAAATTGAAGACGAATATGATTTACAGATTTTACGTCAAGCGATAGCAGAAGATGATGGTGTGAGAATCTCGCATGAGGATGTGATGAAGGAATTTGGACTATGAGTTATCAAGTGACTTATACGAAGCAGGCTCTCAAACAACTTAAAAAATTAGACGCCTTTACTTGCTCCACCATTCTTTACTGGATTGATAAAAACTTAGTGAATACAGCTAATCCTCGTCAACACGGCAAAGGACTAACAGCTAATCGTTCGGGAGAGTGGCGCTATCGTGTTGGAAATTATCGAATTCTCGCTCATATCAAAGAAGATGAAATCGTGATTGAAGTTTTTGCTGTAGGGCATAGGAGAGAGATTTATTAAAAAATTTGGGAGATTTGTTTTATATTGAATCCGTAGTCTCTTTCGAAGTTTTAAGGACTAGTTTTGAACGTAAGATTTCAAAATTCCATAGAGTTATGGAAACCCTTAATTTGAGGAGAAAATCTAGTAAATCTTTCCATATTAAAAAGTATGATATCTAAGTTTCTAATACCTGTTATTATGAGTTTTCATAATCTTAAAGACCTTTTGCTCATCTTCTTTTCTCATGGCAGAAAGGTTAGGTATATGCTCGAATGACTTTAATAATAGAAGTAATTTTCTACAAATTTATTAAGCTGTTTCATATTAAGAAATAATTCATAAACGTTTTGAAACAGGCAACAAGCCTTGTTTTTTGGTACAATTGAAGAAAAAAGAAATGAAGACCATGAAAAAATTTCAAATTTTTACTCCTTCTCAGTATGTTGAGCAGATGTTAGATAGCATTGACTATCAAGGCGATACAATCTTAAAAAAATATTTTCTTGAAAACTCGGTTGGTGAAGGAAATATACTATTAATAGCTGTAGAAAGATATATAAGGTCAGCGCAAAGTGCAGATATTTCTCCAAGAGAACTGAGGATAGATTTAGAACAATATTTTATTGGGTATGAGGTAGATAAGTCTGTAATTAATTCTTGTATATCTAAGTTAAATCATCTAGTATTAAAATATGGATTGAAAGATGTAAAGTGGGATATTCGAAATGAGGACTATCTTAAATCTAATTTAGAAGTTCAGGCTGATTATATTGTAGGTAATCCACCATATATTACTTATCAAGAGCTTTTACAAGATCAAAGACAATATTTAAAAGCAAATTTCCTTGCTTGTAAAAGAGGCAAATTTGATTATTGTTATGCCTTTATTGAAAAGAGCATGAGAGATTTGTCAAAGGATTCTGGGAAGATGGCTTACCTAATCCCAAATAGCATTTTTAAAAATGTGTTCGCTCAAAACTTGAGAGATATGATAGTTACCAATATTAAAAATATTATTGATTATAAGCACACACATATTTTTGGAAATGTTTTGACATCGTCTGCGATTATTATTATTGATAATAGTGAGATATACGATAAAGTTTTCTATAATGATATAGACAATAATGCAAAATTTAAAATTGATAAAAAATTTTTATGTGGTCAATGGTATTTTGGAATTGATTCAAGAAAATATGAATCAGATTTTAAGTTCGGTGATTTATTCAAAGTAGCGAACAGTGTTGCAACTTTATTAAACAGAGTGTTTGTGATACCAAATGATTTAAATATTGAAGATGGAGTGGTTAGACCAGCGGCTAGTCCTAGGCGACTATCTAAAGGACTTGATGAAAGAATAATTTTTCCGTATGCTTATGTTGAAGGTCAGTTAAAGAGATATTCTGTTGAGGAGTTTAAAAAAAGCTTCCCTAAAGCTTTTGACTATCTGAAAGATAATATGAGTGCTTTGAATAAGAGGAAATCAGATGGGAGATGGTTTGAATATGGAAGAAGTCAAGGTCTTCATTTTTTAAATCAGAGAAAATTAATGATTTCATCAGTGATAACAGAAAAGGTAAATGTCTATGATTTGGATGACAGAACAATCCCTTATTCTGGTTTTTATATTATTCCAACAGGAGACAGAACATTAGAATTTGCTAAACAAATTTTAGAGTCAGAAGGATTTTATAAGTATATAGAAACCAGAGCAATTAATGCAAGTGGAAAATCACTTAGAATTTCTGTAAATGACATAAAGAATTATCCAATAAAACTGTAGTGACTTTCAAGGGGGGGGAGTATGATTAAAGAAGTTGCATTTAGTGTTAGTGCAAAAGCTGCTCGGTTAATAGGACGAGAAAATATAACAGATGTTAGTGGTGCTTTGACAGAATTAGTGAAAAATTCGTATGATGCAGATGCGGAATCAGTATTAATTAACTATGATATACCTTTTCCTATTATTGAGGAGGGAAAAGATATAAGCGAAAATATCAACATTCTATCTTCCAGAGATTTTGAGTTTTTAAAAAATGAACAATGTATAAAAATTGAGAATTCAACTATAAAAATAAATTTTTTTCATGATAAGGAGTCTGAAATAGATTCTGATGAGGAAAATAAAAAACCAAACTTAGAAATTGTTAAAGAAATTCTTTCTAAATATAACCATATTTATATTATTGATGATGGAACGGGAATGACTGGAGAGATTCTTTCTACAGTTTGGATGAATATAGGGACTAGTGATAAAGAGAAGAATACAACAAGTAAAAAAGGTAGGCAGAAAACAGGAGCAAAGGGGATTGGAAGGTTTGCTCTTGATAAGTTATCTACTGCTACTGAAGTCTATACTCGTCAAAAAGATGATTCTTTATATAGATGGAGTTTAAATTGGGAATTATTTGAAAACTCTGAGTTTATTGATGATGTAAAAGCAGAATTAGATATTATTGATGATAAGACTATGGGTCAGATTGCAGAAACATTTATCAAGTCGAACGATAATAGATTTATTGATTTTGAAAATAATTCTGGAACTATAATTCATTTGAATCCGATTAGAGATAATTGGTTTAATAGAGATTTTCGGAAAGTAAACAAAAATTTAAAAAGTATTAATCCACTGACTAGTACAGATCGTTTTGAAGTAAATGTATTGAACAATTATGACCATAGTCTGGATTTTAAAACCTCCCAAGACCGTTTTGATAGAAAAAGATATGATTATAGAGTAAAGGCTGAGGTAAAGAATGGGGAGCTCAGTTTGCTTTTTGATAGAAATGAGCTTGATTTGTCATTGAAGACCATTGAAGTAACTAAAGGAGGTGAAAATTTTTCTATAGATCTAGATTCTGAATTTTGGAGCGACAGTGCTTTTCAAAAGAAATTAACAAATAAGTCTAGCTTTGATAGTAGCATAGAATATTCGTTTAAAATTTCAGATATCATAGATTCTAATAATTTCTCTATTAGAGATATTGAAAGTATTGGTAATTTTACTACAGAACTCTTCTTTCTAAAGAGCGCAGCAAGTTCTATACCTATTTTGAAAAGGTTCAATGCTACTGAAAGAAAAAAGTGGTCTGAAAATTTTTCGGGTATAAAAATATATAGGGATAACTTTAAAGTACGCCCGTATGGAGATGATGGCAGATATTTTGATTGGTTGAGTCTATCAGAGAGACAGCAGAAGAATCCAGGTGCACCAACTAATAAAGCTCCTTGGAGGGTTTTGCCGTATCAAATTTTTGGAGAAGTACTAATTTCTAGAGAAGGAAATCCAAATTTAACAGATAGTGCCAATCGAGAAAGTCTAGTAGAAAACAGAGAATATTCTCTACTAAGAGAAATATTATTATTTATTATTGAAAAATTTGAAGAAGATAGACAATATCCATTGCAGATATTAGGTAATCTGATTGATCGCCGCTATGAGAAAATTCGTTCAGAAAAGAAAAAAGCATTTATGAAAGATATCAAAAGAAATTTATCAGAAGGAAAAGGGGCCGTTTCTGACGATAGGTCTAGTGATACTGATACTTCTATTGATAGTAAAAATAATGCAGAAGATGAGTGTAATACTGAATTTAAAGATAGCGACATAGAGCAGGCCTTAGACAGAATTACTGGTGAATTTGAACAGAGTGAAATAATAAATATACTGATGTCATTGAGTTCATCCGGTGTAATGGCTTCAACTTTTGCTCATGAGATAAACGGAGTTGCAACTGATTTAGGTACTCGTAATGACCATTTAAAGATGTGCATAGAATCAATATTACCTGAGAGTGATTATAGTGGTAAAAGTTTTTTGAACCCATATAAGTTGTTGAAAAACTATTCTGTAACTGATAGGTTATTGGCTGCATGGTTATCAGTGATTATTACTCCTCTTGAGAAAGAGTCAAGAGAAAATACTATTTTTAGCTTTGATTACGAATTACGCCATATAATACAATTGTGGAAACCATTACTAGATTCTAAATTTATATCAATATATGAGGATTTTACTGAATCAAAAATTACCCTCGACAATTTCAATCAATTAGATTTATTTTTAATTTTAAATAATTTTATTTTAAATTCAGCATATTATTTGGAAGAGAAGGACTCTGGTGAAAGGCGAATAAATATTTCTCTTGTTGAAACACAAAATTTAATAATTCTTGAACTTTCAAATAATGGTAAAGAATTATCTGAGAGATATAAAACAAATCCTAACTACATTTTAAAACCAGGTATTACTACGAAGCCTGAAAATGAAGGAACTGGATTAGGTTTGTGGATTTTAAATGAAGCAGTGGAAAGAAATGGTGGCAGGACAGAAGTAATCGCGGATTTTGAAGGTTTCAAAATTAAGATAATATTTAGTAAACAAAAGGAGCTATAGTAGTGATAAATATTGGAATTGTTGAAGATAAGGAGTCTGAACTTGAGAATATAAAGAGGACTTTTTATAGTTTTTATAAAGAAAAATGTGATTTTCAAGATTATATCATTGATGAATATGGGAAAAAAGAAGAATTAGTTAATGAAATTTTAGATGATATCTCAAGTACTAGAATTGATGCACTAGTGGTAGACTATTTAATTTCTACAGAGGGTTTCAAGATTGAGGGAAATGAAGTATATGAATCAGTAAAAAAACACATTCAAAATTTTCCTGTTGTTATTCTTACGCAATACGTTGACGATTCTCAAAAAAGTGAAATTATAGACCCTGATAAGGTTTATAGAAAAAGTATTTTTTTTGATATAAATACTCAAAAATCAAAAGATTCTTTGAAAAATATAGATATAAGTATAAGAAACTTTCAAAGACAAAAAGAAGAAATAGAGCAAAAAATTTTATACGAGCAACAGAAAATTAGAGATAGCGAAATCGATGCATCAGTTCTTATCAATCTATCCGAATTGGAGTTTAACTTAAATAAATATATAGTTTCTGATAACGCAACTGAACTAGATAAATTGTTTAATACTAGTCAGTTAGAATGTGCAGTAAAACTTATAAAAGATCTAGGAGAACTATAATATTAATGGATAAAATTGGAGAGTTTCGACGTCATAAAATTATACGGACTTGTCAGAAAAAGTATAAAAGATATAAAAGTTATAAAAAATATTTAAAAAAAGATTTCAATAGCAAGTGTGCATATTGTAATGTTTCAGACGAGCAAATTACGACTCCATTTGAAATAGACCATTTTGTACCAAGTAAAATTTGTGAGGAATATAATAGGCATGATTTGATTACTGATTATAGTAATCTGATATACTCTTGCAAGAAATGTAACTTAGCCAAGAGCGATTTGTATAATGGGAGCAGAATCCCGGAAGAACTTTCTAATGATAGATTTTATAATCCTATAGATGTTGATTATAATAATATATTTTACAGAAATATTATAGGTGGCATTGATTCGCAAGATATAAAAGGTCGAAATATGATTGTTGATTTAAAACTGTACCGAGTATTTCATAACTATGCTTGGATTTCAGAAGAACTGTTTAGAGTACGTTCTGAAATAGATTCTAAAATTGATAAAATTCCAGTTGGAGATGCAAAGCGAATAAAATTATTAGAAGTTCAGAGAATCATAACTAATGAAGCTATAAAGTATAAGAAATTGTTTCAAAAAGTTTACAACAAGTGATTTTTATCGCATCACACCCGTGATGCGGTTTTTCTAGCTATAAGATGGCAAACATTTGTCTAGAGGAAAAAAGTACAAGGCTTAGTGGAGGTTGAGATTATGGTTGCTGATGCTTGGGTTGAGTTAGGAGATATCCCTAAGGAAGATGTAGGCTTGATTCGCTAGAAGGCGGATTTTGTTAATATCCCGCTATTTGTAGAGCAATATCTCTGTTACAAATTAGCTATCAGTGCTCTTCATTTTGAATACTTCTCAGCCTTAGCCTTGATTGCGACATCTATCGAGCGTATGGCGACCGAGATCTGCGGTCTGCAAAAATCAGAGCAGCGCGAGGTTGAAGAGTTCTTTGCCAAGGGGCAAAAAGGTAGCTCAGCTATGCCACATAAGCGCAATCTAATCGCCTCTGAAAACATGACTGGTTTGACGTGTGTCATTCACGGTCATATGGTGACAGCCTTTGAGAATGTCTCTCTAATATGAGAGCGACATTTTCCACTCATTTGCTGAGTGGATTATCGTACCAGAAACGACCATCCTAATCGACTACATACTCAACCGCTCTGGTAATATTGTCAAGAACCTGACGGTCTTCCCAGAAAACATGATACGAAACATGAACTCAACCTTTAGTCTTATTTTCAGCTAGCGGGCTATATTAACCTTGAGCAAGAAAGGTATGATGCAGGAACAGGATTATGACTTGGTACAACCAAATATTGCCCAGTCTTGGGACAATCAAGTGGACTTTAAGTCTCTGCTCGAAGAGGATCCAGAAGTCACTTCTCGTCTGATTCAGGAAGAAATTGATGAAATCTTCAATCCAACTTACTACACCAAGCCAGAAGATGATGCTTTTGAATATATCAGATTTGGTGTTTAATCAGTTTATCATAAATCTTGATTTTACAATATAAGTGCTTAAAAAAACTCCCAAAAGGATGAGTAGTTCATCTTTTGGGAGTTGATTTTTATAGGGGCTTAACAGAATTAGAAAGAAAGTCCACTTTGGAAAGCGCTGAGTTTTTGCTTAGCTACTTCGTTGATTTGATCGATAGCAGCATTGATAGCTTGGCTAGTCAGATCAGACAGAGTTTCTGTATCTTCTGGATCTACGATAGCAGGCTGAAAGTCAATTTTGACAACCTTTTTATCACCAGTAAGAGTTGCTACAACTAAATCTTGGCTAGATTTTCCAACAAATTCAGTTGCGGCTAATTCTGCTTGAGCAATGTCCATTTCTTTTTTAAGTTTTTGGGCTTGCTTCATCATGTTTTGCATATTCATCATAAGATTTTCTTTCCTTTCTCTCGCAAGGGCTGAGCCCCTTGGTAATCTTCACTCTTTAATTATATCATTTTTTAGAAAAGTGGCAAGAAGAACATTTCTAAGAGGTTTGACAAAAATTTGTCATTTATAGTAGAATGGTCATGAATCTATATACCAAGGAGAAGACAACTTGAAAAACAAGAAGATAAAAGCTTTGCTGTTGGTAGTGCTCTCATCCCTCTTCATCCTAATCGGCTGTAGTGGTAGCCCTAAAATTCAGGGGAAATGGAATGTTCAGGATGTTAGAGGAGAACAAATGACCATTGAAATAAAGGAGAAAACCATCATTATCAACGAAGAAGAGTATAAGTATACTCAAAATGCTGTTGGTTTTAAAAATGGGGTGAGTTATTATGGCCTGACTCGGAAAGATAATGGCAAAATATTTTCTATCGTCTTTCCTGAGAAAGATAAAAATGTTGCTATTATGCTAATTCCTGATTCAGACGAGGATTATCTCACAGGCAGTATGCTCTTTGCTATGAACCGCAAGGAAAAGCCAGATTATAAAAAATATGCAGAGGAATATCTCAATCTACAATAAAAGAAAAGCCCTTAGAAACTTCTGTTCTTAGGACTTTGTCTTCAATCTGAAGCGCTGAATTTCAGCGTCTTTTTCTTTTATTAATGTGATGTCATTGTTGGCAAATCCAAACTAGATTGCTCCAAATCTACCGTCAGCTGATAGTCTGTCTTATCACGGACGGTGTGTTCGAAGTCAGTGGTGTAGAGGACGAGGCGTAGTTGGTCGCCTTTTTTCATCTTGTAGATGGTTGGCTGTAGCTCGAAGGAACATTCCATCCATTGGTCAGGAGTGATTTCTTCGACCGTCAGTAAATCTGTCCGATTTTGCAGGTTGAGGAAGCCTTTGGTGATGACACGGTGTGGCGTTTCGGCAAAAGGCAGCTCAAGCAGATTGTCCAGCATATAGTAGCGGCCATTGTCCATGACTCGAGGCTCAAGCGGTGTCGGAATCGGAGTGAGGCGTTTGGCTAGTCCAAAGTCCAGTAGCTGGGCAGAAATCAGCCCCTTGCCCGTGCTGGATTTAAGGCGCAGTTTGAGCTGGGTGGCTCCGTTAAGGAAGAGGTCGTCTTCCAAAGTCCAATCCAGAGTAATCTGGTTAACCTTGCCGTCAAAGAGTTCGTTTTTAAAGCTTTGATAATTTTTGGCAAAGCGATTATAATCTTCTTCTGAATATTGGTTTTGAATCTCTTGAGTGCCTTCACCTAGTTGGAAATGAGCGTAGTGCTCTTGTCCGCCGAAGTCTTCCAGAGTTAGCCAATTTTGAGCTTGATTGTTGTCCTGCCAGATGACTGGTGGCAGTTCGAAGTCTGAAGAATGGCCTAGCAGTTTCTTGCTGAGGAGAGCGTTCATGGCTTCGCGGAAGTCGATGGACTGCCAGTTGTTCATGTAAACATGGGCACCATTGTGGAAGAAGAGGTGCTTTTTGATGTGAGCTGGCAGAGCTCGGAACATATTATAAACATGGAGGGGCTTAACGTTCCAGTCTTGAGAGCCATGGGTGAAGACGACTTCGGCCTTGACCTTATCTGTATGGAGCAGGTAGTTGCGGTCGTGCCAAAATTGATTGTAATCTCCGGTTTGCCGGTCTAGGTCCTTACGCTGTTGCTCTAGGCTTTGCTGATAAGCGTCGTTATTACGCAGATAGTCACCAGCCCTCAGATTGCGAGAGTAAGTCAATTCGGTCAAGGATTCAAAATCCTCTCCTGGGTAACCTCCGGGGCTTGTGACGAGGCCGTTTTCGCGGTAGTAGTTGTACCAAGAAGAAATCCCGGCTTCTGCGATAATGACTTCCAATCCATCTACACCAGTCGTTGCCAGCCCGTTGGACATGGTGCCCAGATAGGAGATACCGGTCGTTGCGACTTTGCCGTTGGACCAAGTGGCCTTGATTTCCCGCTGGCGTGTGTGGTCAGTGAAGGCTCGGCAGCGGCCGTTGAGCCAGTCGATGACATTCTTGTAGGCCTCAATCTGCTGATAGTCACCACTTGTCATCAGACCGTCAGAATCTTTGGTTCCCACGCCAGACACATAGAGATTGGCAAAGCCGCTGGGCAGCAAGTAGTCATTGAGCGTGTAGGTGCCGATATGACCCAATTTTTCCTCGGCTTCAGAGACTTCTTGGGCAGGAGCCGGCGAATCCAGCTGGAGCAATTTGAGCTCAGGATCTTGTACTGTGATGTGATGTGGCTCTTTTTTTGCTAAGTCCACATTCATATCATGGAGAGCCTTGTCGCTGGCAGGGTCGTTGGTTCCCTGATGATAAGGAGAAGCGGTCATGACGGCAGGGATTTTCCCTTGGTAACGAGGACGGATAATGCTGACCTTGACCAGATCTGGCAGGCCGTCTCCATCAGTATCCACGCGTGATTCCACGTAAACTACCTCGCGGATGGCATCGTGGCTGGAAAAGGTTGCCAGGCTCTTGCCGTTGAAGTAGTGGTGGGTATTGTCCTCAGGAATCAAACCCTCGCTGACTAGCTTATCAACCAGCAAATTGCCGTTTTTTGTCCGAGTGTTGAGCAGCTGGTAGAGGTTTTCTAGCAGATTGCCGTAAACGATAGGGAAGTTGCTTTCCGTCCGAAATTTCTCAAGATCTGTGAAATCAACAAAAGGCACAAAGTCCAAGAGCTGAAAGGCAGTCATATAGAAGACCTCAGCTGTTAGTTCGCAGTCTGACTCGAAGAAGGTCAACAGGTCGGTTTCGCTATCAGCCACCCAAGCTCGAAGCAAGTAGTCGGTATCCTGATAGAGAAAGAAACAGCGTCTTAGAAAGCTTTGGAGATTGTCTTTGTCAGAAAGGCGTGGCTCATAAATAAAGCCCAAGTCGGCTAATTCTTGGCGCATGGTATCTGGATTTGTCTTGATATAACTATACTGATTGAAGCGCATATTTTTCCCTCTTTTTCTTATTTTTGTTTAAAATGACCTTTACATTATCCATTATACTTGATAAAATATAGATTGTCTAAAAAATTTTAAAGGAGAAATTAGATGGATTTCAGTTGGGCTATTAAATATGCCACGGAATTTTTAGGAACAGCCATCCTTATCATTTTGGGGAATGGTGCTGTTGCCAATGTTGAATTAAAAGGAACTAAAGGTCATCAAAGTGGCTGGTTAGTCATTGCCGTTGGTTACGGTATGGGGGTTATGATTCCAGCTCTGATGTTTGGAAATACCTCAGGTAACCACATCAACCCTGCCTTCACTTTAGCACTTGCGATTAGCGGTTACTTCCCATGGGCTCAGGTAGCTCCTTATATTATTGCTCAAGTTTTGGGTGCGATCTTTGGACAGGCTTTGGTTGTAGCGACACACCGTCCTTACTATTTGAAAACAGAAAATCCAAACAATATCTTGGGTACTTTCTCAACCATTTCAAGTCTAGATCACGGAACAGCTGAATCTCGTAAAGCAGCAACAATCAATGGCTTTATCAATGAGTTTGTTGGTTCCTTTGTTCTTTTCTTTGCAGCGATGGGCATGACTAAACTTCACTTCGGTGCGGAATTGAAGGTTCTTATCGAGAAGAATGTACAACAACAAGCTCTTCAAGCAGCTCAAGCTGGTCAGAAAGTAGCAGAATCAGATGTTCAAAGTCTTATTCACAATACATTTGCACAAGCAACAAATGGATCATCTGCTGTCGCTCACTTGGCGCTTGGTTTCCTTGTCATGGCTTTGGTAACTTCACTTGGAGGTCCTACTGGACCAGGTCTTAACCCAGCCCGTGACCTTGGACCTCGTATCCTGCACTTTATCTTGCCAAAATCAATCCTTGGTGAACACAAGGGTGATTCAAAATGGTGGTACTCTTGGGTACCGGTTGTGGCACCAATTCTTGCAGGTATCACAGCAGTAGCTTTGTTTAAAGCGATTTACGGATAATATCTATCGAAAGACTGAGAGCAATCTCGGTCTTTTTTGTCAGCCTTTGAGCAGTGGAGAATTACCATATATTTTATACTTCCGGCCTTGTTTGATTAGGATTGTGGAAATGTTCTGAAAATTGTTGGTTTGCGCATAATTTCTTGTAAAAAATATGAAAATCTATTACAATAAAATGGTTCGGAGGAAGTTATGAGTGTAAATCATGTTGCAAGAATCGTTCCAGTAATAAAAGTAAATAATCGGAACCTAAATCAAGATTTCTATGTTAAAACGCTAGGGATGAAATCCCTATTAGAAGAAGGAGCCCAGTTGTCTTTGGGCGATCAAACCAGAACAGAAAGATTGATTTTAGAAGAATCTCCAAGCATGCGCTCTCGTCGAGTTAAAGGAGCAAAGAAATTGGCTCGCTTAGTAATCAAGGTGGCAAAAGCGGCAGAAATTGAGGCTTTACTGGCTCGAGGAATCCAAGTTGACAATTTGTATCGTGGGGAGAAAGGATATGCTTTTGAAGCAACTTCCCCAGAAGGTGATCGTATCTTGCTCCATGCGGAAGAGAAGTTGACTTGTCTGCAACCAGTCCAAGAAACTCCTGCATTTGAAGTGCAGGACGATTTTATTGGCTTGAGTCAATTTGATGTGGAAAAGATCGAGCTTCGTGCTCTAGATTTGCAGGCTGTCAAGGACTTCTATCAGCCAGTAAGCAATGTCTTGGATTTCCTAGATGTGCAGGAAGCCCAAGGAGAAGATTTGACAGCTGATAATACGAAAACTTGGGATTTGGCTATGCTCAAATGTTTGGTGGCGGATTTTGATGTGGAACAACTGTCATCGATTTTTGCGGAACATGAGTTTTTTGTCCCTAAATCTAAAAAATTCTTGGTTAGCCAAGATCAAAGTAATATTGAACTATGGTTTGAGCAACTATGACCCAGCGGATTTTAGAAAAGATAGATCAGCAGCTTGCTGTGGGGCTTTATCCTGGGGCTAGTTTGTCTCTTTATCGAGATGGGCACTGGCAGAGTTTCTATCTGGGCTTGGCAGACCCAGCCAATCAGTCAGAGACGCGATCTGGTCTGGTTTATGATCTAGCCAGTGTCAGCAAGGTTGTCGGCGTAGGGACCTTGGTGGCATTTCTGTTTCAGAGTGGTGACTTGGATATAGATGCGCCTTTGCAGCGATATTATCCTGCCTTTCATGATGATCGGGTGACCCTGCGCCAGCTTTTGACCCATACTTCTGGGCTCGATCCCTTTATTCCCAATCGAGATAGGCTCGATGCTCAAGAATTAAAGGCGGCTCTCAATAGCTTGACAGTGCTGGATGACAAAACCTTCCATTATACAGATGTCAACTTTCTCCTGCTGGGCTTTATGCTGGAGGAGATCTATGGGAAGGATTTGGACAAGTTATTTGAAGAAAAGATTTTTCAGCCATGGGCGATGCAGAAAACCAGCTTTGGACCAGTAGCTTCTGCGGTTCCGACTGTTCGTGGTGTTAAAGACGGTGTGGTTCATGATCCCAAAGCGCGTGTCTTAGGTCAGCATGCTGGGAGTGCCGGGCTTTTTTCAACGCTTGAGGATTTGCAGATCTTTTTAGAGCATTATTTGCAGGATGAATTTGCAGAGAAATTGAGCCAAAACTTTGCTTCAGAGCCGGGCAAGACACGCAGTCTGGCTTGGAATTTGGAGGGGAAATGGCTGGATCATACTGGCTATACGGGTACTTTTATCATGTACAATCGGGCGGAGCAGAAAGCTGCAATCTTTCTGTCCAATCGCACCTATGAGAAGGATGAACGTGCCCAGTGGATTTTAGACCGCAATGAACTGATGGATTTAATCAGGAAAGAGTGGTAGTGGCCGCTCTACCGAAGCTAAAGGCTAGTCACTGATGATGAAATAGGATAGAACTCCGGCACTTGCTTGGAGTTTTTGACTGTTCGACTTGCCTTGGCCGATCAAAACAGGAAAAAATCGCTTTTTTTCCAAAAGTATATTAAAATATAGAAGATAGAAGGAAGAAATAGAGAGAAAGTATGACGAAAGAGAAGGGTGTCGGCAAGGCACATAGCAAGATTATTCTGATGGGGGAGCATTCGGTGGTCTATGGCTATCCAGCCTTGGCTTTGCCTCTCAATAATATCGAAGTGACTTGTCAGGTATTTCCTTCCGAGAAGCCTTGGACTCTCTACGAGCAAGATACCTTGTCCATGGCTGTATTTGCCTGTCTGGAGCACTTAGGGAAACAGGGCGCTCAGATTCGTTGTCAAGTGGATTCTATGGTGCCAGAAAAGCGGGGCATGGGTTCGTCTGCCGCTGTCAGCATTGCAGCCATTCGTGCGGTTTTTGACTACTTCGAAGAAGCCTTGGATCATGAGACGCTGGAAATTCTGGCTAATCGGGCAGAGATGATTGCCCATATGAATCCTAGCGGTCTGGATGCCAAGACCTGCCTTAGTGATGTAGCCATCAAGTTTATCCGCAATGTCGGATTTTCAGAGATTGAGCTAGATTTGGGCGCTTATCTGCTGATTGCGGATACGGGTATTCACGGACATACGCGAGAAGCCATCAAAAAGGTGGAAAGTTTGGGTCAGGAGGCTCTGCCCCTCTTACAGGAACTGGGAAATCTGACAAAAATCGTTGAGAAGGCGATCCAGCTCAAGGATTTGCTAACCATGGGTCAGGCCATGACCAAGGCGCACGGCAAACTAGCTCAGTTGGGAGTTTCCTGCCAGCTATCTGATGACTTGGTTGAGCTGGCGCTTGAAAATGGAGCTCTCGGAGCTAAAATGAGCGGCGGCGGTCTAGGTGGCTGTGTGATTGTGCTAATAAAAGAAAAGAAAGAGGCGGAAGACCTAGCCCGTCTTTTGAGAGAGAAAGGAGCCAGCAATATATGGATAGAAAGTCTGTAAGTGTCAAGTCTTACGCCAATATTGCTATTGTCAAGTATTGGGGCAAGGCGGATGCCGAGCGGATGATTCCTGCTACCAGCAGTATTTCCTTGACTTTAGAGAATATGTACACCCAAACCCAGTTAAGTCCGCTTGCGGCTGAGGCTGCTGGCGATGAATTTTATATCGATGGGCAACTGCAAAGCCCAGAAGAGCATGCCAAAGTCAGTCGAATTATTGACCGTTTTCGGACGGAGCCAAGTGATTGGGTTCGGATTGACACCAGTAACAATATGCCGACAGCAGCAGGCTTATCCTCTAGTTCCAGCGGCTTATCTGCTCTGGTCAAGGCCTGTGATGCTTATTTTGGAACTCATTACAGTACCGAGGAGCTGGCCCAGTTGGCCAAGTTTGCTTCAGGTTCGTCAGCCCGCTCCTTTTTTGGCCCTTTGGCAGCATGGGACAAGGATAGCGGAGCAATTTATCCTGTGCAGACCGACCTGAAGCTAGCCATGATTATGTTGGTGCTTCATGATGAGAAAAAGCCGATTTCTAGTCGACTCGGTATGCAACTTTGTGCTGAAACTTCCAAAAATTTTCAAGACTGGATTGATCAGTCAGCTCAGGACTATCAGGATATGCTGGCCTACTTAAAGGATAATGATTTTGAGAAAGTTGGGAAGTTGACCGAGGAGAATGCCCTGCGGATGCATGCAACGACAGAGACAGCTACGCCTCCATTTACTTATCTGGCAGAGGAAAGCTATGCTGCGATGGATTTTGTTCGCCAGCTACGAGGCCAGGGACACCGTTGCTATTTCACCATGGACGCTGGTCCTAATGTCAAGGTCCTCTGTCTTGAAGAGGACTTGGAAGACTTGGTGCCCCTCTTTGAGAATCAGTACCGTCTGATTGTCTCCAAAACCAAGGAATTGCCTGATGAAAACTAAGATGCAAGCCCAGACCTGCGGAAAGCTCTATCTAGCTGGAGAATACGCTGTTCTGAGTCCTGGTCATGCGGCTTTGATTAAGAATATTTCCATCTATATACAGGCAGAGATTGAGGCGGCGGACAGCTATGAGCTAGATTCGGATCTCTTTAGCCACAAAGCTAGTTTAGCACCAGATGCGGACTATGCCTTGATTCAGGAGACCATTCAGCTGATGCATGACTATCTCAGCTTGCTACAACGTCCATTGCACCCCTTTGCTCTGATCATCAGAGGAAAAATGGAGAAAGATGGCCGCAAGTTTGGGCTGGGCTCCAGTGGCAGTGTGGTTGTCTTGACGATTAAGGCTATGGCTGCCTTTTATCAACTGAAACTAAGCTCTGACCTCCTCTTTAGACTAGCTGCAGTAGTGCTTCTCAAGCGGGGGGATAATGGCTCCATGGGTGATTTGGCCTGCATTGCTTATGAACAACTGGTTTATTATCGTTCTTTTGACCGGTTGGCAATCCGCCAGCGATTGGTCGACACAAGTCTATTAGAGATTTTAAAGCAAGATTGGGGCTATGAAATCAAGCCCATCCAGCCTGCTTTACCCTGTGATTTTCTGGTTGGTTGGACGAGAGAACCAGCTATTTCGAGTGACCTTGTCAAGCAGGTTAAGTCGAGCTTGAACGAAGACTTTTTGACTCAAACCCAGCTTCAGGTGGATTGTCTGAAAGAAGCTCTTGAGTCTGCGGATAAGACAGCTGTAAAAGATAGTCTATCGACTGCCAGCCAGCTTTTATATAGGCTCAGTCCGCTGATTTACACGGAGCAATTACAGGCCTTAAGAGAAGCGAGCCAGGGTTTGGATTGTGTCGCTAAAAGCAGTGGGGCAGGCGGTGGAGACTGTGGTTTCGCCCTGTCTTTTGCTACCGAAGATAGCCAAACCTTGATCCAACGCTGGCAAGAAGCTGGTCTGGAATTGCTCTACCAAGAAAGGATAGGTGCTCATGAGCCAAAGTCGTAAAGATGATCATATCAACTACGCCCTAGAACAGCCCCTTGGCTACAATAGCTTTGATGATATAGAATTGATCCATCGCTCTTTGCCAGCCTATGATTTGGCCGAGATTGATTTATCGACTCATTTCGCTGGGCGTGATTGGGATTTTCCCTTTTATATCAATGCCATGACAGGTGGAAGTCCAAAAGGGCGAGAAATTAATGAAAAACTGGCTAAAGTGGCAGAGGCCTGTGGTATCCTCTTTGTGACAGGTTCCTACAGTGCAGCTCTGAAAAATCCAGATGATGATTCTTATGCTGTGGCAAAGGATAAGCCTAATCTACTCTTGGCCAGCAATATTGGTCTTGACAAACCAGTAGCGGCAGGCTTGCAGGCGGTGTCGGATTTGAAACCTTTGTTTCTCCAGTTACATATTAATGTCATGCAAGAATTGCTAATGCCTGAGGGAGAGCGGACTTTCAGAACTTGGAAGCAGCATCTGGAAGCCTATGGAAAAGATTTTCCAGTCCCCCTTGTCCTCAAGGAAGTAGGCTTTGGCATGGATCGGAAAACGATTGAGGAAGCTCAGGCACTAGGGATTTCAACCTTTGATATTTCTGGTCGTGGTGGAACGAGCTTTGCCTATATTGAAAATCAGCGGAGCGGTCAGCGAGACTACCTCAACGGTTGGGGGCAGACCACAGCTCAGGCTTTACTGGCAGCCCAAGACTGGGTGGACAAGGTGGAGTTGCTGGCAAGTGGTGGCATTCGCCAGCCTCTAGACATGGTTAAAGCCTTGGTTCTGGGTGCAAAGGCAGTTGGTCTATCTCGGACTATGTTAGACTTGGTTGTAAAACATCCAGTCGAAGAGGTCATTGCTATCGTAAACGGCTGGAAAGAAGAATTACGGCTGTTGATGTGTGCCCTGTCCTGCCGCAACCTTGAAGAATTGAAGTCAGTCCCCTATCTGCTCTATGGTCGCTTAAAAGAAGGAGCTGAACAGGTACAATAATCACTGGATGCTATGCTTTGTATAGCTGATAAAATGCTTTGGAAGATCATTCAAAGAAAAGCGAAAATTATTCTTGCTATTTGCAAGGAAATCTAGTATAATTATTATTTGTGAGTGAACCTCACTTACCCCTTGCAGCGACTTGGGGTCATTAGACCAAAAGGAGGAACATATCAATGGCTAAATACGAAATT
>ERZ772906.789-NODE-789-length-18103-cov-44.947861_pt1 | contig 18103 bp, 10 predicted proteins | sample MGYA00511338_ERZ772906 | MGnify/ENA primary metagenome ERZ772906 (study PRJEB29015, sample SAMEA2738076) | human oral metagenome | biome: human oral; feature: human-associated habitat; material: saliva | place: China | collected 2212 ... | reverse complement strand
GATTTATGTTAAAGCTGAGGTTCAAGGTATGCTTTTCCTCAGCGTCCGGGCGCAGACCTACAGGCTCCCGCATCCGCGACACACACATCCCCCCATCTGAATAAAGGGCATACCATGTCTACTTCCCTGACCCGCCGCAAGCTCGTCGCCGGTGCAGCCTGGGCGGCACCCGTCGTCGCAGCCTCCGCAACCATCCCATCCTACGCAGCATCCGTCGCCGCAGACTGCACCTTAGCCGCACACCCGGCGTACAACATCTCCGGCACCGAAGAAGGCACCAAGACCGTGCAGAGCTTCGCCGTGCCCAACAACGTCCACAAGCTCCGCTTCGAACTGGTCGGCGGCGCAGGCGGCACCAACAACCGCATGACCCCCGCCGGTTCCGGCGCGAAGGTCAGCGGCATCATCCCCGTCACCCCCGGCTCCACCGTGCAGATCATCGCCGCAGCAGGCGGTATTGGTGACGGCTCCCTCACCCCCACCGCCGGCGGTGAAGGCTACGGCAACGGCGGCTCCGTACCCGCCTACACCATCCCCGGCAACATCACCGCGCAGGTCGATGCCAAGTACGCAGACCCGGCAAACTCCAAGAGCCAGGTCTATGCCGCATCCGGCGGCGGTTCCTCCGCACTGCTCATCGACGGCGTCGTCGTAGCTGTAGCAGGTGGCGGTGGCGGCGCGGGCATGACCACCTCCGGCGTGTCCTACGCAGACCCCTGGTACTCCAACCTGAACGGCCAGATCGACGCCGGTGTGGCGCCCCTCGGCTCGGATGCATCCCCGCAGTTCGACGCGGCGGGTAGCGCCTCCGCAGCGGCAGGCTCCAACGGCACCCCCGGCTCCGAAACCTATAAGGCTGAACGTTCCAAGGTCCTGACCTACAACTCCGGTTTCGGCGGCGCAGGGGGCGTAGGCGGTGCAGGCGGCGCGGCAGGTACCCTGCCGGTCAGCGGCCCCGTCATCGGCTTCGAAAGCATCAACAACCAGGTGCTGTTCAGCCAGTTCGTTGCCGGTAATGCGGGCACGAGCGGCTTCGCGGGCAACGGCGGCGACGGCGCGGGTGCGTACTCCTACCAGCTGGATGAGAACCCCGCCAGCGTGCACGAGAAGGGCACCTACGAGGACCGCAGCTGGGACCTGGACATCTACAACGACGAGGGTGCGTACGCGCAGAACTTCAACGGCTACCAGTCCGTGGTGTCCGGCGGTGGCGGCGCAGGCTACGGAGGCGGCGGTTCCGGCGCGGCGCAGTCCGTCTCCTCGATTGTGCTGACCCAGAAGTGGCTGAACAGCCCGACCGGCGTGCGTCAGGGCATCGGCTACACGATGCAGGGCGGTGCAGGTGGCGCGGGCGGCTCGTATATCGCCCCGTCGGTGAGCGAGGGTACGATTGTTTCGGCTGAGAACGCGCCGCAGTGGATGCGCGAGCGCGGTAACGGTTCGGTGACGGTGACCTTCTGCGAGGCGGCACCCTAACAACCCCGACCTAGAGGTGTTTGAGGGGCGGTGCGCCGCATATTTCCTCAAGCGGCTTGGGCTGCTTGAGGGGCGGTGATCCTCCTCGTTCCTACAGGGGCACCCGCCCTCGCTTCGCTTCGGGCACCCTGATGTCACTACGGAGGACACCGACCCCTCTGCACGCTCTTGCCAGTTCACAGGTGGGAGGCGGCTATGCCTTCCGGAAGCGACATCAGGGTGCCGTCCCGGGCGCTCTCCGCAGCGAAGCGAGGAAGAGCGGAGCGTCCGGGGCGGCGGGTGCCCCTGCAGGAGCGGAGGAAGTGCATAGCTTGCCGACCCACAGGGCACTGAAACCCATAGATACGAAAGAGCCCCCCCACACGAGGTGATCGTGCGGGGGACTCTTTGTATTACCTAGCGCTTGATGGCGTCCAGAGCCTCACGCTGAGCCTTCGCAATGCGCTTCTCAGACACCGTGTAGGCGGTACCAAGCTCCTGGGCGAAGAAGCTGACGCGCAACTCCTCAATCATCCAGTTCACGCGGCGGAGCGCATCCGGCACGATGGTGCCTGCCGGGAGCGACTTCACCGCGTTATCGTAGGAGTCTTCCAGATTCTGCACGGTGAGCATGAGCTGGTTGTCGCGGTGCAGGTTCGGGCCGAGCTTCGTCAGGCGCACCTGGGCGGCCTTGAGGTAGCGCGGGATGTGAACCAGCTGGTCGTAGCCGGTTTTCGCCACGAATCCGGGGTAGACGAGGTTCTCCATCTGTGCCTTCACGTCGGAGACGGCGTGCATGGTCGTCAGCGAGGTTGCCTTCTTGATGGCCTTCTTCAGCGCGGTGGCTTCGGAGAGGATTTCGGCGACGAGCTTGGTGACGTCGAAGACCGTCTCGATGAGTTCGGCACGTACGTGCTCGTAGAGTTCGCTGTATTCGGCGTACGTGAAGATGGGGGTGTGCGGCACGAGGTGGTCGAGTGCCGCGACGGTACAGTCGCGGATGAGTTCGTCGATGGAGCCGTGCGGGTTCTGCGTGAAGACGATTTTCTCCTTGTGGGAGAGGTGTTCGCTCACGTAGCGTACGGGCGAGGGCACCTGCAGTTGGAGCAGGCGGATGATGCCGCGGCGCTGGGCGTGGAGCTGTTCGGCTTCGGTGGGGAAGATGCGCAGGCCTACGCTGGTTTCTTCGTCGACGAGGGCGGGGTAGCCGTTGACCGCTTGGGTGGCGATGATGCGCTGTACCTTGCGGGGGATTTCTCCGTTGGGGAAGAGGTCGGCGGGGAATTCGGTGAGGCCGCTGATTTCGCGTACCTGCGAGCCGGGTGCGTCGGTCGGCTGTGCCGTCTGGGAGGTGCCGCCTTGAGCGTTCTTCGCGCCCTTCTTGGCGGAAGCCGCGGAGTTGCCCGAGTTGCCCGAGCCACCCTGGGCGAGCGCCACCATTTTTGCCATGGTGTCGTCGGATGCGCCGAGCGAGTCGGCGAGGGCGCTGCGGATTTCCTTGTGGAGCTGCTGTTGCAGGGCGCGCAGGTCCTTGCCTTCGCCCAGGATTTTGTTGCGTGCGTTGCGCACCTGGAATCCCATTTTCAGGTGTTCGGGCACGGCGTCCCAGTTGAAGGCTTCGGGCTCGACAACGACGCCGCGCAGGCGGCGTAGCACGAGTGCCAGGGAGGGGATGAGTTCGTCGGTGGCGGGGGAGTAGTCCTCTTCCAGGGCGGCACAGGCGGCGCGTGCTACGTCGGGTGCGGGCACGAAGTTGCGTCGAATCGCCTTGGGGAGCGATTTGATGAGTGCGGTGACGAGTTCGTGGCGCAGGCCGGGGATCTGCCAGCGGAACGGTTCGGGGCTCAGCTGGTTGAGGAAGAGGATGGGTACCTGGACTGCTACGCCGTCGCGCTTGGCGGCGTCGGTGCGGGCGCCTCCGATGCCGGCGGTGGGGGCGTATTCGTAGCGCAGGTCGAGGGTCAGTTCGCCGCTGTCGGTGCGCTGCACCCACTGGCGGGGGAACTGGGAGTCGTCGTAGTCGGCGGCTTCCTCGTTGATGAGCTTTTCGGGGTTGAAGTCCAGGTAGTTGTCGTCTTCGAGACGTGCCTGCTTCCACCACTTGTCGAAGGATCGAACGTCGGTGACGTGTGCGGGGATGCGTGCGTCGTAGAAGGCGAAGAGTACGGAGTCGTCTACGCGCAGGTCGCGGCGGCGTAGGCGTGCTTCGAGTTCTTCGACTTCGGCGAGGGCGCGCTGGTTGCGCAGGTAGAACTTGTGCTGGGTGTGCCATTGGCCTTCGACGAGGGCGGACTGGATGAACAGTTCGCGGGCTGCGGCGGCGTCTACGCGGGCGTACTGCACGGGGCGGTCGGCGTAGATGGTCAGGCCGAAGAGGGTGCCCTTGGCGTAGGCGACTGCCGCGCCGGAGCTGAGCGACCAGTGCGGTTCGGAGTATTGCACGCTGATGAGGTGCTTGCCGATTTCTTCGATCCACTGCGGGTCGATGGAGGCGTTGGTGCGCGCCCACAGGCGGGAGGTTTCGACGAGTTCGGCGGAGAGCACCCAGTCGGGGCTCTTTTTGAACAGGCCGGAGCCGGGGAAGATCGCGAACTTGGTGCCGCGTGCGCCGAGGTATTCGCGGGGGCCGCGGTTGCGTCCCTTGGAGTCTTTTTCGCGTTCTTCCTTGACGCCCACGTGGGAGAGCAGGCCGGAGAGCAGGCTCTTGTGGATGTCGATTTCGTGGGCGGAGGCGTTAATATCGCGACCGCCGCTGGCGTGAATGTTGGCGGTTCGGCCCATTTCGCGCAGCTGGGCGAAGAGGTCCTGCCATTCGCGGATGCGCAGGTAGTTGATGTATTCGCGGTGGCACATTTTGCGCAGCTGCGAGGAGGACAGCGCCGCCTGCTGTTCGTTGATGTAGTCCCAGAGCAGCAGGAAGGAGGAGAAGTCGGAGGTGTCGTCGATGAAGCGGGCGTGCATGGCGTCTGCTTCGGCGCGTACGTCGGCGGGGCGTTCGCGCGGGTCCTGGATGGTCAGGGCGGCGGCGAGCACCATCATTTCCTTGGCGCAGTTGCGGCGGCCGCCTTCGATGATCATGCGGGCCAGGCGCGGGTCCACGGGGAATGCCGCCATGGCTCGGCCGATGGCGGTGAGGGTTGCGCTGTTACCGCGGCCCTTGCGGGGGCCGCGGGGGCGTTCGGTGAGCGCGCCGAGTTCGCGGAGCAGGTTCACGCCGTCGTTGATGGCGCGGGATGCGGGCGGCTGCACGAACGGGAAGCGGGAGATGTCGCCGGGTTCGCGGACCACGCCGATTGCGATCATCTGCAGGATGACGGCTGCGAGGTTGGTGCGCAGAATTTCGGGGTCGGTGAACTCGGGGCGCGAGTTGAAGTCTTCTTCGGAGTAGAGGCGGATTGCGATGCCGTCGCTGACTCGGCCGCATCGACCGGAACGCTGGTTGGCGCTTGCCTGCGAGATGCGTTCGATGGGCAGGCGCTGAACCTTGGTGCGTGCCGAGTAGCGGGAGATGCGGGCGGTGCCGGTGTCGATGACGTACTTGATGCCGGGCACGGTCAGCGAGGTTTCGGCAACGTTCGTGGCGAGCACAATGCGCGGGCGCGATCCGGGGGAGAACACGCGGTGCTGCTCGGCGAGCGAGAGGCGCGCGTACAGGGGCAGCACTTCGTAGTTCAGGCGCGGCGACTTGGCGACCATCGCCTCGATAGCGTCCCTGGCGTCGCGGATTTCGCGTTCACCGGAGAAGAAGATGAGGATGTCGCCGGGGGCTTCCTTGGAGAGTTCCTTGATGGCGTCGAGGATGCCGTCGGTGGGGTCGTGGTCGTCTTCGATTTCGTCGTCGCTGAGGTAGTCTTCCTCGTCGAGCGGGCGGTAGCGGATTTCCACGGGGTAGGTTCGGCCGGACACTTCAATGATGGGCGGCGCGTCGTCGGGCAGAATCGCTTCGGCGATTTCGCGTTCTTCGGCGCTGAGGTTTTCGTCGACGATGCCCTTGCCCGGCACGTAGCTGGGGGAGAAGTGGCGTGCGAAACGCTCCGGGTCGATGGTCGCGGAGGTGATGATGACCTTCAGATCCGGGCGCTGCGGCAGGATGCGCTTGAGGTAGCCGAGGATGAAGTCAATGTTCAGGCTGCGTTCGTGCGCCTCGTCAATGATGAGGGTCGAGTAGCGGCGCAGCAGCTTGTCGTTCTGAATTTCGGCGAGCAGAATGCCGTCGGTCATGAGCTTGATGGCGCTGTGCTCGCCAACTTCGGAGGTGAATCGCACCTGGTAGCCGACGGTTTCGCCAATTTTCTGTCCGAGTTCTTCGGCGATGCGTTCGGCGACGGAGCGTGCGGCGAGTCGGCGCGGCTGGGTGTGGCCGATGAGGCCCTTTGCGCCCAGGCCCAGGTCGAGGCACATTTTGGGGATCTGGGTGGTTTTACCGGAGCCGGTTTCACCCGCGATGATGACGACCTGGTTGTCGCGGATCGCGTTCATGATGTCTTCGCGGCGTTCGCTGACGGGCAGCTCTTCGGGGTAGGTGATGACCTCGGGGATGAGCGGCTCGTAGCGGCGCGGTGCCGGGCGGTTCTGCTGGTTGCCGCCCTGCTGGTTGCCCTGCTTACGGGCGCGGTTGTTACCGCCTCCGCGTCGGTTGGAGCGGGAGGCGTTGGAGTTGCGTTCGGATGCGCCGCGGGAGGAGTTCTGGCGGTCTGCGTTATTCTTCGGGGCGCTGTTCTTCTGCACACCCTTCTTCGGGGCGCCGTTTTTTACCGCGTTGTTCTCAGCGGTTTTATCTGCGGTCTTTTCGCCGGTTTTTGCACCGGTTTTTTCGGAGGATCGTACCTTTGCCGCGTGGATTGCGGCTGCCATGCTCGCCATGGTGGGGGCGGTGCGGGGGGCCTTAGAAGTATCTGCGTGTTTCTTCGTGGATTTCTGCTCAGACATATCCTATCCAGTGTACTCGCCTTGCCTGCGGTGGGCTTGGGGTGTGCTTTGTTTGTCATATTTGGGTTTGTTCGCGGGAACCCTGTGTGGGTAGCGGCGGAATGATGGCCCTCAAAAGAGTAGTTAAGATACAATAAATGACATCAAATGCTATCTATATAGCTAATAAATATTCATCTGAATTATATGCACTACAGATGCGAATTAACTGCGCCTCTTAACTTTCTTTCGATAGTTTCGTTCAACTGCTACAGTGGTGAATAACACAGTAACGAAGGAGTGACTATGCCATCACCAAAGACGTACCCGGCAACACGTGCTGCAGTGTTGGATTGCTGCGAAGATGGGCAGCAGGAAGAAATTCACCACCGTTGCGAAGAGCTCTTCCAAGCCCTCGTTCACGCGAGTCTGCGCACCCACTTCGACCGCCTCAGCGCCGAAGAAACCCTCTACCTGGTGACCGGCGACGGCGAGCGCGTACAGATTTCTCCCGAAATGTACGGACCCCTCACCTCCGTAGCGCGCGCATTCGCCGACCGTAAGGATGTCTGCGTGGTACGCCAGGATCGCCTGATGACCACGCAGGAGGCGGCGGACTACCTGGGCGTATCCCGCCCGACCGTTGTTCGCCTGCTGGAGCGCGGAGATATTCCGTTCGAGCGCATTAATACGCACCGTCGCGTTGCTTTTGATGACCTCGAACGTTACCGCCTTGAGCACGAATACGTGAACCGCCGCGTTCGCTAAACCCGCATCTGGTCAATCACCGTCTGAATCATTCACCGTCGAATCAATCACTCTGATGAGACAGCACGGTTCAGAAATTGCAGCATCTGCTGAACAATCTCGGGGCTAAAACAGCGCGAATCCCCGTGTTCGGCATCCGGAACCAGCACCAAATCGGTAGGCACCTGCCGCGTGCGCAGCGCCTGATACACCCGCACCGATTGCTGGTACGGCACACACGAATCACTAATACCGTGCACGAGCATGAGGGGCGTGGCACCGCCGCTCACGCCCTGTGCTAAGGCACTTTCGAACTTATTCACTCGTTTCAGGTTCACTCGCTTCTGGGGGCGTACCGCATCAATAGGATGCGCACGCTCCCAGTTCTTTTGGGCGCGCTCGATGCAGACACCCGGAACCGCCCGCTCACCCGTGGAAGCGTCGATAGTAGACGCGTCTGCGGGCACCGGGTAGGTGCTTCCCAGCAGTCGCCATTCGGCGCCATCGTCCTCGGGATGATCGAGAGCGTAGCCAGCCAGAGGACGATCGGTGAAGATGGTCCTCAAATCGCTGACCCCGTAAAACGAAGCCGCCGCCGCCACCTGCGAACTATGGGACGGGTAGGCGCTCGCCGCCCTGCCTTCAAAATATTCCTCGTGCTCGGGTGCGCTCGCAGAATTCCCAAACGCAGAGTCCCCAAGGACAGAGTCACTGGCGGCGGAATCTCCCGTATGCGCAACCATCATGCTCAGGTGCCCGCCGGCGCTTCCACCCGCTACCGCAATGCGCTGCGGGTCGATACCGAACTCGTGGGCGTTGGCGCGGAAGAAACGCACCGCCTCCTTCACATCGTGCAGGGCGCCCGGGAAGAGCGCCTGATGCGAATACCGGTAGTTGATGGACGCGACCGCCCAGCCTGCCTGCTGAAAAGCGGCGCGCATGAGCGCCTGGGTATTGGGCTGCTCCCCGTCAGGGGTGCGCAGGATGGTGTCGCGTAGGGCCTGGTTGGTGCCGAAGCGCCAGGCGCCACCGTGAACCCACACCAGCAAAGGTGCGGGGGAAGAGGCTTCAGCAGCTGCGGGGAAGAAATCGTAGGCAAACGCCTCGCGAGTTACCGGCGACTGCGCACCGTAATCGGGTAGCGAGTGGGCGTCGTAAAAGCCCGCCTCGCGGTAAAAACCGGAGCGGTACTCGGTATTCTCAGCGTTCATTGCTCCCTCAGTGTTCAGCGCGCCCTCAACCTTCGGCGCGTTCTCAGAGTTCAACATAAATCAGCGCCGAGTTAGGGAACCAGCACGATCTTGCCGCGGGTGCGTCCCGTTGCCACCAGGGCGTGAGCCTGCGCAGCCTGCGAAAAATCAAGCACCTGATCCACGTGCACCTTCAGCAGGCCCAGGGACATCAGCCGGGCAATCTCCTGCATCTGCGTACGGTCCGGGTGAACCGTCAGCCACTGCGCCTCGAAGCCACGCTCACGCGCAACATCCAGCGGGTCGGGGCTGGTCAGGGTGACAATGCGGCCGCCGGGAACCAGCACCTCCAGCGAATCGAGGAAGGTCTGCTGACCGGTGGAATTGAGCACCACATCCATGGTCTGACCCAGTACGGTACGGAAATCCTCGGCGCGGTAATCAATGGGCTGGGCACCCAACGAGTGCACAAACTCGTGGTTTGCCGCGGAAGCGGTCGCAAAAACCTGAGCGCCCGCCTGCGCCGCCAGCTGAACGGCGAGGTGACCGACGCCTCCGGCACCGGCGTGAATGAGCACGCGCTCGCCCTCCTTCAAGCGCGCCACCTCGAAGAGCGCCTGGTAGGCGGTCAGCGCCGCCAGGGGAGCGCCACCCAATTGCGCGCAGGGAACATCGGCGGGCACCTTCACCAGCTGATGCGCCGGGGCGAGAACATACTCGGCGTACGCACCGGCGGGGGAGGGGAAAGAAACAAGACCAAAGACGCCGTCGCCCACCTTGAAACCCGTGTAGTCACCGGCGGTAGCCACCACGGTGCCTGCAACATCCCAGCCGGGCACGAAGGGCTTGTACGACGGATCTGCCAGCTGAGCGGCGGGACCCAGACCCTTGCGAGTGGTCACATCAATCGGGTTCACACCGGCGGCAACCGTCTTGATGAGCACGTGACCGCGCACCGGCGAGGGGATGGGCACGTTTGCTTCGTGCAGAACGCTTTCATCGCCCCATTCGGTGAGCTGAATCTGGCGCATGGTGGTCATCGGGTTACCTCCGCTGTCGTGACTTGGGCCGTGCTGATGTGAACGGTGTGCGCGTTTCCCCATTCTCTCAAGGCGGTTAGCGTTGCCACAACAGGGAAGCGGGTAGTGTCCACCCTCTGAGGTTGAAGAGAGAACTGCCCGGCATGGGCGGTTAAATAAAAAGGAGCCGATACCCGAACTATGCGCCTCGGATATCGGCTCCCGTGTTCCCTCTCGAATAAGAACATCGTGCCCCTGAAAGGATTCGAACCTTCGACCCCCAGTACCGGAAACTGGTGCTCTAATCCGCTGAGCTACAGAGGCAACCTCACCATGGTATCAGATAAGCACTGGATAAAGGGTCAGTCACCAGCCAAGGCTTGCTAGAATAGTTTGTTATGACTCCTGAAGAACTCTCCGAAGCCATTGCGCTTGCCCTTGAAGAAACCATTTCCTCCGGCCAGCTGACCCTCGTGGAGGGCGCTGAACTGCCCGCCGTCCGAGTGGAGCGCCCCAAGTCCCGCGAACACGGCGACTGGGCAACCAACGTCGCTCTGCAGCTCGCCAAGAAGGTGGGCAAGAACCCGCGTGAGGCAGCAGCTCTTCTGGCAGAGAAGATTGGTGCCATCCCCGGTGTTGCATCCGTAGATATTGCCGGCCCCGGCTTCCTGAACATCACCCTGGACGCCGCAGCAGCCGGTGAGCTTGCCGCCACCATCGTTGAGGCTGGCGAAGCATACGGCCGCAGCGACAAGTTCGCCGGTAAGACCATCAACCTTGAGTTTGTCTCCGCGAACCCCACCGGCCCCATCCACCTGGGCGGCACCCGCTGGGCTGCCGTCGGTGATGCGCTCGCCCGCGTCCTTGAGGCTGAGGGCGCTAACGTCGTGCGTGAATACTACTTCAACGACCACGGCACCCAGATTGACCGTTTCGTGCGATCCCTGATTGCCGCTGCCCGCGGTGAGGAGACCCCCGAGGACGGCTACGCTGGCGAGTACATTGTCGACATTAAGGACCAGATTCTGGCTCAGCGTCCCGACGCGCTCGAGGCTGAGAACCCCGAAGAGATTTTCCGCGAAATCGGTACTCACCTGATGTTCGATCAGATCAAGGAGTCCCTGGCGGCGTTCGGCACCCACTTCGACGTGTTCTTCCACGAGAACTCCGTGTTCGAAGGCGGCAAGGTGGACGCCCTGCTTGAGACCATGCGTGAGAACGGCCAGCTCTTCGAGGCTGACGGCGCATGGTGGATGCGCACCACCGACTACGGCGACGACAAGGACCGCGTGGTCATCAAGTCTGACGGTAACCACGCCTACGTGGCGGGCGATATCGCCTACTACCAGGACAAGATGACCCGTGCGGTAAACCCCGCCGACGTGGCGATTTACATGCTCGGTGCTGACCACAACGGCTACGTGGGCCGTCTGAAGGCTATCGCCCAGATTCTTGGCTACCGCGCCGACCAGATTGAGGTCATGATCGGTCAGCTGGTGAACCTGGTCAAGGACGGCAAGCCCGTCCGTATGTCCAAGCGTGCCGGCACCGTGGTCACCCTCGAGGACCTGGTCGAGGCTGTTGGTGTTGACGCGGCACGCTACGAGCTGACCCGCTACTCGGTGGACACCCCCATCGATATTGACCTGGGCCTGCTGACCTCCAAGAGCAATGAGAACCCGGTCTACTACGTGCAGTACGCTCACGCACGTACCGCCGCTGTGGCACGTAACGCCGCGGAGGCTGGCGTGAAGGTCGAGGACGGTGTGGACACCTCCCTGCTCGACTCGGCTGCTGACGGTGAGCTGCTGGCTGTGCTCGGCCAGTTCCCCGCTGCTGTGCGTGATGCCGCGAAGTTCTACGAGCCGCACCGCGTGAACCGCTACCTGGAGCAGCTCGCTTCGGCGTACCACAGCTGGTACGGTGTCTCCCGCGTCGCCCCCAAGGCTGATGAAGAGGTCACCGACCTGCACCGTACCCGCCTGCTGCTGAACAACGCAGCACAGCAGGTGCTGGCGAACGGCCTGAACCTGCTGGGTGTGAGCGCACCCGAGCGCATGTAATACTCTCGTTTCAACCCCCGACCCGGTGCTACCGGGGCGGGGGTTGAGCGTATGCCGGCAAAGATAGCTAAGAAAGAAACACGATGAGCGAAGCCCGCGCCCTCTACGCCCCCGAATGGCTCACCTACCCCGAGCACCCCGAGGCCCTGTCCCGCACCATCTGGACTGATTCCTTCACCCGCAATGAGCAGGGCGAGCTCTGCATTGATGGCGTGACCGTCAGCGACCTGGTCGCTGAGCACGAAACCCCGCAGTACGTCTTCTCCGAGACGACTTTCCGTGCCCGCGCCCGCGCCTACCGCACCGCTTTTGAGCAGGCTTTCGCCGCGCACGGCGCGAAGGTGAGCGTCTACTACGCCGGCAAGTCGTTCCTGTCCACCGCGGTGGCGCGTTGGGCGACCGAGGAGGGGCTGTGCCTGGATACCGCCTCCGGTGGTGAGTTGGCGTTGGCTCTGCGCGCGCAGGTGCCGGGTGCGAACATCGCCCTGCACGGTAATAACAAGTCGGAGGCTGAGATTGCCCGCGCGATCCGTAACGGCCTGGGCCGCGTGGTGGTTGATTCGGTGGATGAGCTCAAGCTCATTGAGGACGTGTACGCGGAGCTTGCCGCTGAGCGTGTGGCTGAGGGTGAGGAGCCTTACGCCCCGGTTCCGGTGCTGATTCGCATCACTCCCGGCGTGCATGCCTCGACCCACGAGTCCATTGCGACCGCGCACGAGGACCAGAAGTTCGGCATGTCCCTGCAGCCCGGAACCGCCGCGCTCGCCGGTCTGGAAGAAGCAGAGATGGAACACTGGGGTGTTGAGGCGACCGATTCTTACGCGGCGCTGGCTGCCACGATTCTGAACGCGACCGATTCCCTGGATTTCCGCGGTATTCACTGCCATATTGGTTCGCAGATTTTTGAGGCGGAGGGCTTCGAACAGGCGGCTACTACCGCCCTGGAGTTCATGAACCGTCTCAACCGTGACCTGGGTGTAACCCTGCCGGAGCTGGATCTGGGCGGCGGCTACGGCATCGGCTACACCGAGGCGGATCACCCCCGTTCCATTACCGAGGTGACCGAGTCGATTGCCGCTTCCGTTGCGGCGACCTGCGAGCGTCTGGGTATGGCGATTCCGCATATGTCTTTCGAGCCGGGCCGTTCCATTTCCGGTCCTTCGGGCGCGACCCTGTACACGGTGGGCACCATCAAGAACGTGAGCATTGAGGATGAGAACGGCGAGATTCGCGTGCGCCGCTACGTTTCGGTGGACGGCGGTATGAGTGATAACGCCCGCCCGGTGCTGTACGAATCGGATTATTCGGTGACCCTGGCGAATCGTGCCCCGGCGGGGGAGCAGGTGCTCTCTCGCGTGGTGGGTAAGCATTGCGAGTCCGGCGATGTGGTGGTTCGCTACTGCTACCTGCCTGCTGACCTGCAGGCTGGCGATATTCTGGCGGTTCCGGCGACCGGCGCGTACTGCTATGTGCTGGGTTCGAACTATAACTTCTTGACTCGCCCGCCGGTGATTGCGACCGCGCAGGGGCAGCCTTCGCGCGTGATGATTCGCCGTCAGCGTGAGGAGGATATGTTGGCACTGGATATGGGTTCGGATATCTAGAGTCTTTAGCTCAGAACCTCAGAACCTGAGAACCCTGAGAATCCCAGAACCCACCAAAACTTCAGCACCCCAGAAACCGTGAAGCTCCCGTCTCTGCACTGCACACTGCGAGGTGGCGGTTGCGGGCGGGGTCTTCACGGTTTTGTGTGTTCACAACATGACAGAAGATAAGGTTCACCTCATAACTGTGAGGGATACCTCATCTCAGAGAGTAAAAGTCGCACCTTGAGGCTGCTGAGCCGTCCCCGCCTCTTGATAAAGTGGTTGTTGAGTGCGTGCTCTGCGCCGCATCCACGCCGTAGCCCGAAGAGATACCGGGGCGAACCCGGAACAGACCGTAGAAAGAGACTATCGTGGCTGAAAAGATCAAAGTAGCACTGCTTGGTGCCGGTAATGTCGGTTCCCAGGCTGCTCGCATCCTGGTCGAGGATAACGCCGTCCTTGAAAAGCGCATTGGCGCCCCCGTGGAGTTGATCGGTATTGCTGTGCGCGATACTAATGCATCCCGCCACTGGAATGCGGACCCCTCGCTGTACACCACCGACGCTGAATCCCTGATTGATGCGGCGGATGTGGTCATCGAGCTGACCGGCGGTATTGAGCCGGCTCGCACCCGCATTCTGCGTGCTCTGAAGGCGGGTAAGTCCGTGGTCTCCGGCAACAAGGCGCTGCTGGCTAAGCACGGCGTGGAACTGCAGGCTGCTGCTGATGAGTCCGGTGCTCAGCTCTCTTACGAGGCTGCTGTTGCGGGTGCTATCCCGATTCTGCGCCCCCTGCGTGACTCCCTGGCTGGTGACCGTGTGACCCGCGTTCTGGGCATTATGAACGGCACCACCAACTACATTCTTGACCAGATGGACACCACCGGCGCATCCTTCTCGGACGCGCTGGCTGAGGCTCAGAAGCTCGGCTACGCGGAGGCTGACCCGACCGCTGACGTTGAGGGCCACGATGCCGCGTCGAAGGCTGCGATTGTTGCTTCGCTGGCGTTCCACTCTGACTTCACCATCGATGATGTGCACACTGAAGGCATTACCTCCATCACCGCTGATGATGTTGCGGCTGCGGATGCTGATGGTTACGTCATCAAGCTGCTGGCTATTTGCGAGCGTGAGGGTGAGAACGGCGCTAACATTCGTGTGAACCCGACCCTGATTCCGCGTCAGCACCCGCTGGCGGGCGTGCACGGTGCGTTCAACGCTGTATTCGTTGAGGCGGAGAACGCTGGCGAGCTGATGTTCTACGGTCCCGGTGCGGGTGGCGCTCCGACTGCTTCGGCTGTTCTGGGTGACTTCGTGTCCCTGGCTCGTCGCCTGGTGCTGGGCGGTCCCGGTGTTCCGGAGACTTCCCACGCTCAGCTACACGCAACCAGCTTGGACAACGTGATTTCCCGCTACTCGGTGGGTGTTCTGGTGGAGGACCGCCTGGGTGTTCTGGCGAATATTACCCGTATCCTTGCCGAGCACGGTATTTCGGTGGATTCGCTGCGCCAGTCCACCCCGAAGGAGGGCGCGGCTCAGATTCGTATGGTGACTCACTCGGCGAAGGATTCTGATCTGCGCCGTGCGATTGCTGTGATTGATGCTCTGGACACTGTGCGTGAGGTGAACTCGGTCATCCGCGTGGAGTCCGAGAAGCATTAAGGCTCAAAAGCATTATCTATGTGCGGCACGCGCCGCTCACTAAACGTGCGATGTTCGCTTGCGGGTGCATCGCTCACTAACTAACCCGCGTACCCGCTACCGCGCCGGACCTATGGGAGGTCCGGCGGGCGGGGCGCCAAGATTGAAGGAGAAGCCAATGGCACACGTGTGGCAGGGCGTTATCAATGAGTACCGTGACCGTCTGCCGTTCGCAGACGATGTGAAGGCTGTGACCCTGGGCGAGGGCGGTACCCCGCTGATTCACGCGCCGGCACTGTCTGCTGAGACCGGTAACACCGTTTACCTGAAGTTTGAGGGTATGAACCCGACCGGTTCGTTCAAGGACCGCGGTATGACCAGCGCGATGACCGCAGCTAAGCGTGACGGCGCGAAGGCTGTTGTGTGTGCTTCGACCGGTAACACTTCCGCGTCGGCTGCTGCGTACGCTCTGCAGGCTGGTATGCGCTGTGCAGTGCTGGTTCCGGACGGCAAGATTTCTATGGGTAAGCTGTCTCAGGCTATTGCTCACGGTGCTGACATCATTCAGATTGACGGCAACTTCGATAACTGCCTGGAAATTGCTCGCAAGCTGAGCGAGAACTACCCGGTGTTCCTGGTGAACTCGGTCAATCCCTACCGTATTGAGGGTCAGAAGACCGGTTCGTTTGAGGTTGTTGACACCCTGGGTGACGCTCCGGATTACCATCTGCTGCCGGTTGGCAACGCGGGTAACATTACCGCGTACTGGAAGGGCTACAAGGAGTACTCGGAGCCTTACACCAACCGTGACGGTAAGGTTCTGGAGCCGGTTGCGACCAAGCGCCCGATCATGTGGGGCTTCCAGGCTGCTGGTGCTGCACCGATTGTTGCTGGTCACCCGATTGAGGCTCCTGAGACCATTGCGACCGCAATCCGTATCGGTAACCCCGCGTCGTGGGAGAAGGCTGAAGCTGCTCGTGACGAGTCCGGCGGCGTGATTGAGGCTGTCACCGATGAGGAGATTCTGGAGGCGCACCGCTGGCTGTCTGCCCGCGAGGGTGTCTTTGTTGAGCCGGCTTCGGCTGCTGGCGTTGCGGGTCTGCTGAAGAAGCACCGCGCGGGTGAAGCTCCCGAGGGTAAGACCATCGTGATTACCGTGACCGGTCACGGTCTGAAGGACCCGCAGTGGGCTCTTGAGGCTGTTAACGGCGTGAAGGTTGAGCCGACTAAGGCTCCCTTCGACGTGGTTGCTGTGGCAGATATTCTTGATTTGAACTAGTCTGTTCATACTACGATGTGCACTCCGTCCCGTGTTTGCGGGGCGGGGTGCACCTGCATGACAGCCCCTTTTTGTATCTTTCACCTATTCACTCATTACGTCACCGATCGCGAGGTTCTTCTCATGTCTTCCCTGCATATTTCTGATATTCCGGTGGGCGCGTCCGTTAAGGTTCGCGTTCCCGCTACGAGCGCTAACCTGGGTCCCGGCTATGACAGCATGGGGTTGGGCCTTGGCTTCTATGATGAGCTGGTTGTTGAGCGTATTGAGTCCGGTCTGGAGTTTGAGCTCAGCGGTGAGGGTAGCGCGGATGTTCCTCGCGATGAGAGCCACCTGGTTTTGCAGGCGATGAAGGCTGGTTTTGCGGCGGCTGGTTTGGATGAGCTGCCGCCGGTGAAGCTGATTGCTGATAATAAGATTCCGCATTCTCGCGGTATGGGTTCTTCGGCGTCGGCTATTGTGGCGGGTGTGGCTGCGGCGAGCGGTCTGCTGCCGGAAGAGCACCGTCTGAGCCGTGAGCAGATGCTGCAGGTCGCCTCCGATATGGAGGGCCACCCGGATAACGTGGCTCCGGCGATTTACGGCAACCTGTCGGTGTCTTGGGGCGAGATGGGCAATTGGAAGTCCCTGATTATTCCGGTGCATCCTGATGTTCACCCTGTGGTGGCTGTGCCCGATTATGAGGTGTCGACGAAGCTTGCTCGTTCGCTGATTCCTGCGCAGATGCCCCACGGTGAGGCGGTGGCGAACTCGGCTCGTGCGGCGCTGCTGGTGCGCACCCTCTCTGATGCTCCCGAGTACCTGATGGATGCGACCGTGGATTACCTGCATCAGGGTTACCGTGTGACCGCGATGGAGCCGTCGGCTGCGCTAGTGGCGTACCTGCGCAGTCAGGGTTTTGCGGCGGTGATTTCTGGTGCTGGCCCGACCGTTTTGACCTTTGCGCACGGCGATGAGCAGGTGCGACAGGTCCAGGAAGCGATTGCCGAGTTTGAGGCGACCCACCCGTGCAGCGCTATTGAGGATCGCCGCCTGAACTGGCGGGTTCTTCCCCTTGAAATTGATACTGAAGGTGTTATAGTTACTCAGTAGGACGTTATTAGTTCGTCCTACGTTGAGGTTCGCCCGTCGTTCAATGTAGACCGTCGATACTATCCTTCGTAACGTATTTCCGTTTCCCCTAATACCTCAGATGCTTTTGTATCTGGGCGGGAGTCGGCAAGGTTCGGGGGAGTGCCTTTGGGATTCATGTCTTTCTTTATTTCTGACGCATAGGGGAAGACTTTTCTGGAGGTTCGGTTTCGCGGCGGGTGCCTTTTCAAAGTGACCAATCCATCCTCTTCATCTCGCGTAGATGGTTTGTATAGATGATGGTTTGGGCTTGCCCACATTTGTGATAGAGCGCCTTATCTTCCGTGTGTGCTCGCTGTGTCTGAATCAGCGGGTACGGTAAGAGACGCGAATCGCCTCCAGTGCGGTTCGAGGGAGTCGAAGGTGCAGACTGCTGTTTTCTTTCGGCAGTGTCTAAACCTTTGACCGCGCTATAGCGCCCGCCCGATCTTTATTCTGAAGATTTTTCAGGGCTTATAACCAAAGGAATTGTAGTTGGCAAAGAATATTGTTGTCACCGATGAGTACGGTACGGCAGCTGCCGCACCGGAACTTGCAAACTTGAAGGTCGCGCAGCTGCGTGTCCTCGCCCAGCAGCTTGGTATCCGCGGCTATCTGAAGTTGAAGAAGGCTGAGCTGGTTCAGGCTCTTGAGGAGCATCAGCGTGGTGGCGCCGTAGCCGCTCCTGCTGCGCCCAAATCTGAAAAGCCTAAGTCTGAAGCACCCAAGTCTGAAGCGTCCGCTGAGGCCGCTGAAGCCCCCGCTGAGGGTGCTGAGAAGGCTGAAGAGTCTAAGCCTCGCCGTACTCGCCGCACTCGCGCCCAGAAGGACACTGAGGCAAAGGCAGAGAAGACTGCTGCGAAGGCTGAGAAGACCGAAGCTGAGGCTGCTGAAGCCCCCGCTGAGGGTGCTGAGAAGTCTGAGAAGCGTACCCGCTCTTCCCGTTACGAGACTCCCGCTCAGAAGCGTGCGCGCGCTCGCCGTGCCGCTGAGGGCGAGGACGCATCGGCTGAGAAGTCCGAGAAGACTGAGGCGAACGAGAAGTCGGAGAAGCGTACCCGCCGCACCCGCACCCGTAAGGATGAGAAGCCCGTTGAGCTTCCTCC
>ERZ772906.782-NODE-782-length-18247-cov-3.767480_pt1 | contig 18247 bp, 16 predicted proteins | sample MGYA00511338_ERZ772906 | MGnify/ENA primary metagenome ERZ772906 (study PRJEB29015, sample SAMEA2738076) | human oral metagenome | biome: human oral; feature: human-associated habitat; material: saliva | place: China | collected 2212 ... | reverse complement strand
CACCGGGGTCATCGACGGCGACGCCGAGGCGCCGGGACTGCGGCTGCCGTCGGGGCAGGTCATTCATGGCCGCCCCCGGGAGGACTCCACTGACGGGCATGTCGGCGAGCAAGGCCACCGGGACGACCGCAACGAGGTGCCCCGGCCCGGAGCACCGGGGATCGCGCTGGTGCCGCCCGACGCCGTCGCCCTCTACCGGCAGGCGCCGCACGGCAGTCCCCGCAACGTCCTGACTGGTCGGGTGACGGGTCTGGAGCGTTCGGGGGCGCTGGTGAGCGTGCGCCTGGAGCTCGAGGAGGGGCAGCGGCTGTCAGCGGCGGTCACCGCGGGTGCCGTGGCTGAGCTCGGCATCACCGAGGGCCGGGAGGTCTGCTGCGTCATCAAGGCGGTGCAGGTGCGTATCCTGACCCGCCGGGGTTGAGGACCACGGCACTGAGACGTTGAGAGAAGGACCGGGTGTAGATGAGGGAGGGCGAAGTGAGCGCTGTTGAGGGAAGCGATCGTGATGGCGTCTGCGGATCGGTAATCGCTGAGGAGCGTCTACGACCGCTGAGTCGCGACGAGCTGGAGCGCTACCACCGCAATGCGCTCGTGCCGCAGGTGGGGCTCGTGGGGCAGCAGCGCATCCGCGCGTCCCGGGTCCTGCTCATCGGTGCCGGCGGGCTCGGGGCGCCGGCGGCCCTGTACCTGGCGGCCGCCGGGGTGGGGACGATCGGGCTCATTGACGACGACGACGTCGACGTGTCCAACCTGCAACGCCAGGTCATCCATGCCACGGCCGCCGTGGGGCGCCCCAAGGTGGACTCGGCGGCCGAGGCGATCAGGGCGCTCAATCCTGACGTTGAGGTCGTTGCCCACCGGACGCGGTTGACGGCCGATAACGCCCAGGGCCTTCTGGGCGGCTGGGACGTGGTCATTGACGGCACGGACAACTTCCCCACGCGGTACCTGGTCAATGACGCCGCCGTCATGCTGGGGCTGCCGCTGGTGCACGGGGCGGTACTGGGGTTCAACGGGCAGGTGGGGGTTTTCGACGCGCGCCGGGGCCCGTGCTACCGGTGCCTGCACCCCACGCCGCCGCCCGCGGGTTCGGTGCCCTCCTGCGCGGAGGCCGGGGTGCTGGGGGTGCTTCCCGGGATCATCGGGACGATGCAGGCCGCCGAGGCGCTCAAGCTGGTGATCGGCGGCGGGCAGCCGCTGCTGGGGAGGTTGGCGTTGCTCGACGCCTGGGGGGGGGCGCACCTGCGGGAGATTCCGGTGGCGAAGAACCCGGCCTGCCCGGTGTGCGGGGAGGACCCGAGTATCACGACGCTGGTCACGGAGGCTGATGCCTGCTTGGTTCCCCGGACTCCCGAGGCCGACACACAGCCGCAGGAGCCCGGATCCGGGGGTGAGTCCTGTCAGCAGGTCGGAGGCTCTGAGTCCGGCCCCGCCGCGTCCGCCCAGGCTCAAGGGGCTGGTGAGGCCCTGGGGGCGGGAGTGGGGGTTGTCTCTGCGGCCGAGCTGAGGAGGCTCCTGGAGGGCGATGTGCCGCCGGCGCTGCTGGATGTGCGTGAGGACATCGAGGTGGCGCTCGAGCCGATGGAAGGAGCGCTGCACATTCCGTTGCGTGAGGTGACGGCACACATGGACGAGCTCGACCCGGGCCGGCTGACGGTGGTGGTGTGCGCCGCTGGGGTGCGCTCGGCCCGCGCCATCGAGGCACTGAAGGCTGCGGGCTACCCCGGCCGGCTCCTCAGCCTCGAGGGCGGTATGAAGGCCTGGGCGGCTGGAGCGGCCGACTGACCGAAGCTCGTGAGCTGCAGGGATCGACGGATCTTTCCCTGTGTCTGACGGCGAGGGAGTACAGGGCTTAGTGGCCTTGGGCTTCTTCGGCGTCGTCGGTGAGGTAGGAGGTGATGCGGACGAGGTCCGTAGGGGTGGAGGTCTCGGTGGTGGTGATGGTGCCCTCGATGGGCCGCCAGGTGGTCTGGGCGTGCATCGCATCAGCAGTCACCACCACCCCGTCCAGGTCGACGGGCTCAAGCAAGTCCCTCAGGGTCGGGACCTCTGGTTGGACTTGTCCGCCACCCGCTGCTGGGTCAGCACGGCGCCGGTGGCGTGGTCCAGCTCCTGCAGAACCCGGCGGATGGTCGACTCCGACGGAAGAGTCTGGCCCTTCTCCAGCCCCAGGGCCTCCAGGTCGGCACCAGTCAGGTCGGTGGCGTGCTCCCATATCACTGTCAGGTTGCGACAGCCCGCCAGCACTCCGGTCACAGCCAGAGACAAGACCGTGAACAGGCTGTGGCGCGCTCCGCGTCTGTCGCGTGGGTCAGTGATGTTCCTGAGAACCTGGACCAGGGGCTGGCGCGACAAGGCGTTCGTGGTGGAGGATGACATCAGCGCGGGCTCCCAGGACGAAGGGATTGATTAAGCACCGCTCATCGTCCCCACGGGGCCTGCGCCCTCGTCCTAACGACACACCGCCCCATCAAACCAGCTCAGACACCCTCACCCACCGACTTTGCCGACCCCTGAGCTCCCTACCCATGACCGACGCCCAGCCCGAACAGGTCACCGTCTGGCTCCAAGGGCATTGGAATATAGAGAACCGACTCCACTGGGCCAGAGACGTCGTCACGTGCGAGGACCACCACCAGCTGCACACCGCTAACGGTCCCCGAGATCATGCCCGACCTGCATAACCTGCCCATCAGCGTGAGCCGACTCTTTCACAGCCCCAGCATATTCATCGCCTCAACCGCCAAATCCACGTCAAGACGACCAAACGAGCCATCAATTTCATCACCCAGCCAAGCACCTGAACCAACTTTGCCAGCCCCACCTCAAGGAGTGCTACTAATCTTCGTAATTATTTTTGTGCATATCGTATATTGTTCTGGAATTGCAGCATTCTTTGGAGTGTGTTAATTTAACTACAATTAGATCGAATCATTTGCATCCAGATGGGCTCCACATGAGGTGAGACTCAATGAATTGGTTGCAAACACAGAAGGAGATTACCTTGGGAGAATACGCTGGCAGTGATGCACAGTTGGTGATGTTCACGGGTGGACGCGATAGCACTCTTGCAGCCTGCTCCCTGATGCTGAGAGGTATCCCAGTACATCTGTACACAGCAAATTCTGGATGTTCTCTACACAGAGATGTCCTTGAGGTACGGGTGCGAGAGATGAGGAGCCGCTTTGGCGGACTGGTGCTGAGACACGTCAAACAAGATATTTCTGGAAGTTTCCGCTCTCTCGCTATTGCCGACCTTGAACAAGACATCCTGACCTACAGGAAGAATCTTGTACTGCTGGGAGAGAAAATAGCAATACACTGCCACGTGATCGACTACTGCAAGCGGAACGACATTACTATAGTTAATGACGGTATCGCTGTCTACCAGAAGGAGTTTCCGGAGCAGCGTTCCGTGTCCAAGGACTACTTTGTGGAGTTCATGAAGGGTTACGGAATCACGTACGAGAGTCCCATCTACGACTGGGCGCAGTCGTCTGATGACGTTAAGTACAAGTTATTACAGTTAGGGTTGTCCACAAAATCGCTCGAGGGCCTGTCGGTGTTCGCCGACAGTTTTACCACGCCGAGTGATGAAGTTGTTTTACAGTATTTGCGCGATAAGGAGCGCAAGGCTGTCGATATTATCGACTTCCTTCAGGGCAGTAAAGTCAACTCTTCCACCTCCTTAGAGGGTTCTAGGTATGCCAAATGATCCAGCCTCAATAAATCCTTCACTAAATCCTTTCTTGAGTCGCGACCGATCGAGAGAGTCATATTACGGACATACTTCCAGAAGTCGGAGCGCTCTTGCTGACATGCTAGGCCACGACCTAGGCGTAGACTCTAACTGCATTCATTTTGTCCCGAACACCTCTACCGCCCTGGCTGTGGTGCTCGGGGGGATTATGGCAGAGAATTTAAGATTGAGAGGGGCAGGTCCACTATGGAGGCACTACAGTCCCTATCAAGGGGTAGTCAGATCTATGGAAGAGGTGCTCAACGGCAGGTGGGTCGGTTTTCATACGCATGTAGCCCCAGTGGACGTTAGCGTCGATAACAGCTTCCGTGAACCAGGGGGCGCGACAGCCTCTGTCGTGGACGGAGCACAGTCTCTTGGCACTTCCCTTACCGAGGAACTGGTGTCGAGTGGCACAGTCGTAATTGCGCCGCTTCATAAGCATCTGGCGCTCGCACCGGGGCTGGGTATAGTGATACTAGATGCCGTTACAGGGCAACAGTTGCCGTCGATTGCGAGTTTTTTGTCACTGACTGAGGGCGGCTGCCCGTCACTTGATCTGCTTGAACAGGCGCTTGATAGAATGAGACGCGGAAAGGTCTGGAACAAGGCGCAGCTCCTGTTCTCTCAAGACCTTGTCGACTGGGCGGCCTCGGAGGGATTAGAGATCGTGGGAGGTGGCGGCGGACTCCCTATGGCGGCGGTAAAGATGTCCAGAGGAGGAGGCGACGCGAACGTGATGGTACGAGAACTTCCACCCAGCGCCAAGTACTTCAGGCGTCAGGGAATCATTCGCTACTCGTACTCGAGCCTGGGGTGCAAGGATGATTCCTGGGTCGATGCTACTGAAGCCTTCTGCCGTGACCTGGAGGAACTGATCAGATGCCGGGAATGCTAGATAACCGATACGCTCGGGGCGCGGTGGTGGTGTTCGGTGGGGTCCTGCTCATGTCCTTTGATGCAGCCCTCATCCGCGCTGTAGACCAGCCGGCCGGGGTGTTGTCGTTGTGGCGCGGTGTGCTGATATGCGCTGCCATGGTGCTGGCGGCAGTGGTCTGCCACGTTGCTGGGGTAAAGCAACGCTGGGACAACGAGTGGGCTGCCTGGGGTAACGGGCTGATGTTCGGGATAGCATCAGTGGCATTCGTGTATTCCATCGAGAGCACTTCCGCCGCTAACACGCTCTTTATCATGGCGACCATGCCGGTATGGTCGGCAATTCTGGGACGAGTGTTTCTCCGGGCCAGTATCGACCGGCCGACGGTCCTGGCGATCCTGGCGTCGCTGGCCGGTATGACGGTCATCTTCGCTTCACAGCTGTCCAGCGCCGCAGGCCGGGGGGAACTGCTGGCCCTGCTGGCTGCCGTGTCGATGAGCGGCGGCTTCGTGTGCTCCTCCAAACGCCGCTCCAGCCCCTTCCTCACCACAGCGGTCGGCGGTGCGCTGTGCGCACTCACCGCTGCTGCCCTTCTGCACGGGGTCAAGGTTCCTGACGAGTCCTCCTCATGGCTGCCTCTGGTAGCCGAGGGCTTCGTGGTCATGCCGGTCGGTCTGGTCTGCTTATCCGTTGGGCCGAAGCTCCTGCCCGTGCACCATGTGGCAATCTTCGTGTTGGCGGAGACAGTGCTGGGCCCGGTGTGGGTGTGGCTGTTCTTCCGTGAGAATCCCGGGGCGGCCTCACTCCTAGGCGGGTCGGTGGTCATCGGAGCGATCATCGGCCTCAACATGCACTACATTCGCCGCTCAAGGAGGGAGAGAGCGGGTGCGACTTGATAAGCGTGACATGGGGGAGAGTCCGCCAATTGTCAAGTGTGCTGCGGTCGTTCTCCGCGGGAATAGCATGCTGCTTGTCCGCAAGCGTGGTACGACCGACCTCATTTCTCCTGGAGGCAAGCTGGAGAGAGGGGAGTCGCATATCGCCTGCCTCGGCCGCGAGCTTGATGAGGAGCTCGGGGTCTCGTTGGTGTCGGCCACTTACTTCGGTACCTATGAAGATGTCTCCATCTTCGACCGGAGCCGGATGATCACCCTATTCGTCTACATGTGCGATATTGTGGGCGACCCGGTCCCTCGCTCTGAGATCGAGGCCGTAGAATGGGTCCCCGTGACCTGCTCGCCAGGTGATGGGTCAACCTTTCAGAGCAGGGTTATTCCTGATATTGCAAGGATGCGTGGCCAATGCTGAGCAGCCCGGTGGGCGTGGTGACAGACCTGGACGGGACCGTCGTCTTCGGCGGAGTCGCCGATCCCCGGCTGGCCCCCTTTCTCAGGCGGGCCGCGGGACGTGAGGACATATCGGTCATCGTGGCGACCTCACGTGCGCCCCGAGGAATGGCCGAGGTACTGGGAGATGCCGTGACCTGCCTGGAAGGCTCGGTCTGCCTCAACGGGGCTCTCTTGCGCCTAGGAGACAAGGAGAGGCGCTACCCCATGAGGGCGGATCACGTCCGCGCCGTCGTGGACGCCGCCTTCCGCGCGGGCATGCCCCTCTACGTGGACCAGGGCAGCTCTTTCACTGCACTGGCGGGCCATGACCCCGCCGCAGATCCGTGGTCGGGGGAAGTGTCTGAAGCGGTCTCAGATTTCGCTGAGTCCCCAGAGACAGGGGTGAAGAAGAAGTCCCGGCGAAGGGACAGCCAAGATTCCGGGACGGCACAGGGCCTCTGGGACGGCCTGGAGCACATGCGGGACTACCCGGATGGCACATGGTGCACCGACCCGGCGCAGGTACCGACTGAGGATGTGCTCAAGGTGACGGTCGTCAGCAAAAGGTGCCGGGGCCGTGCGGGGCAGGACAGCATCAGGCAGAGCATTACTGATCCGCTACAAGGAACGGCTGGTCCGGGTACGAGGGCTGCCGACTCGCAGGAGACGGGCGGCCCGGAGCCCGCGAGCACTCTCCAGGACTTGCTGGGGCTACGCCTCGACGGCGTCGTCGCCTACCCGCACGAGGACGGCGTGGTCGATATCTGCGCGGCAGGGGTGGACAAGAGCGTCTGCATGAGGCTGCCGGCCGCCTCGGGAGGTGCGGGTACCGTGGGAGGGACAGCCATCATGGGGCAGTCACCGGCCCTTCGCCATCGCCCCGTCTCCACGTGGGTCGCGGTAGGCAACGACGCCAACGACGTGGAGATGATCCGCGCGGCAGACATCGGTGTCATTGTCGGGGACGGGCTGAAAGAGGTCAGGGCAAGGAGGCAGACGGTCCGCGTCCCCTCACGCCCTGGCGCGGTGGTGTCCATTCTGGAGCAGCTGCTTGAGCTGCACCACTGACGTCACCACAAGCATGTGTGGAGTGCCTGGCGTTTCTCGGACTTGGGGAGATTCTCCTTTCATGAGTGGATATGGGTGGAGACCGTGCGAGCAGCGAAGTACTTAGAGGAACTGCTGGACACAGATTGAGCGTGAAGCGGCCTGTGGAGGGCCACCACAGCGGAGGTGACCGAGTCCTACGATCTTGTGAGCCACAGACGTGGGCAACCGGGCCGCACGGTGCAGGAAGGAGCACGCCACCGGCCTGGACAGTCAGAAGACCTCCGAGTCGGCTTGAAACTCACGAAGCTCAAGGCGGAGGTCCATCAGTTGCGTGGCAAACACGAGTTCCTAAAATGCAGCAGCCTGGCTTGCGAAGGAACAACGTCGGCGACCAAGGTGCTTGCGAGGGCACAGAACGCGAAGGCGTTGGTGTAGGTGATGCTCCTCTCGGTACGGGCCACGGTCGCAGACGCGCTGGCACTCACGCTGGCCTCAGCCGGCCCGCTCCGCACTCCCCAAAGGAGCCATGAGCAGCCAGACGAGGTAGAGCCCGCCCAGCGCCGCACTGACCAGACCCACCGGGATCTGGAAGGGGCTAAGCAGCCGTTGCGCCAGAAAATCAGCCCCTCCCAGCAAGAGCGCCCCCATGGCCGCCGAGGCGATCATCGTCATCCCAGCCGATCTGCTCAGCCGGCGCGCCAGCTGCGGTGCGGCCAGGGCGATGAAGCCGATCGGTCCAGCCGTTGCCACACAGATCGCCGCCAGCACGACGCCGTAGCCGAGCATCGCGCCGCGCACTCTGCCAACCCGCAGTCCCAGGCTGGTTGCGGCGTCGTCGCCCATCTCCAGCAGACTCGCAGGCCGCACGAGCCACACCACCTGAATCAGCAGCACCGCGGCTGCCAGAGCCAGGGGCTTGACCTGCCCCCAGGAAATCGCGTTGAAGGAACCGTACTGCCAGGCCTTGGCCGTCTCGGCACTAGGCAGACTGGCTTGGGAGATGAGGTAGCTGTTGGCCGCCGAGAGCATCTCGGAGATGGCGACCCCGGTCAGGATCAGGTTGTCGCCGCCCACGCCACCGCGCCGCGACACAAGAGCAACCACCGCCGCGGTCGCAAAGCCTCCGAGGACCGCCCCCACCGAGACCTGGAGATCACTCGCCGACGCCACCAGCAGAAGCATGAACAACCCACCACTGGAGGCGCCGGTCGTGAACCCCACAATGTCGGGGCTGCCCAGGGGATTTCGTGACAGGCTCTGGAAGACCGCACCCGACAGCGCCAGCATCGCCCCCACCAGCACCGCCGCGACCGCACGCGGAAGCCGCTGGTTGAGCACGAAGAAGCGATCCATCCTGCTTCCAGAGCCCGTCAGCAGTGTGTGCAGCGCGTCGGTCCCGGAGATGTTATAGGCACCGAACAGCACCGAGACAGCCACCACGGCCAGCGCCGCAGCAAGCGCCAGCACCGTCACCACAGCGGCCCGCCGGTGGACGAGGAAGGCCCTGCGACGTCCAACGGGGCATCGCAGCTGAGAGGCCGGGGCCCCGAGGCGGGGCCCTTCGGTCTCCGACTCCGAGCTACCGGCCACGTCCCGAACCCGCTTCACCGCCCTTTCACCCCCATCCGCTGGATGACCATGAGCAGCAGCACCGGACCTCCGATGAATGCGGTCACGACCCCCGCCTCCATCTCACCGGAGTCCAGGATGACCCGCCCGACGACGTCGGCGGCCAGCAACAGGACCGGTCCGGCGACGAGGGAGACCGCCAGCAGCCTGCGCTGGTCAGCCCCCAGGGCCAACCGCAGCACCTGCGGGACCACCAGCCCAACGAAGGAGATCGGCCCGACCGCCGCCGTCGACGCCCCACACAGCAGAGTGATCGAGATCAGTGCCAGCGCCCGAGCGCGCCTCGGGCTGACACCCAGCGCCTTGGCCTGCTCCTCCCCAAGCGCCAAAGCGTTGAGGGTGAGCCCCGAGGCCAGAGCCAGCACCAGCCCGACGACGAGGAAGGGCGCCACCCACACCAGCAGCACCGCATCCCGGTCCGCCAACGAGCCCAGAACCCAGAAGCGATAGGAGTCGAAGGTGACGGAGTCGTACATCGTGATGGTCCCGGTGATCGACCGCAGACTCGCCCCCAGGGCCACCCCGGCCAGCACGAGTCTGGCGGGGCCGGCGTCGGCACTGCGCACCGACATGAGATGGACGAGGAAGGCGGCCAGGGCGGCCCCCGCGAAGGCGAACCAGAGGAAGTCACTCACATCTGTCAGCCCCAGCAGAGACATCGACAGGACCACCGACAGCGACGCTCCGGCATTGATGCCGAGAATGCCCGGCTCGGCCAGGGGATTGCGGGTCAGCCCCTGCATGACGACTCCCGCCACGGCCAGCGAGGCTCCCACCATGACCGCCAGGACGGTCCGCGGCATCCGCAGCTGCCAGACAATGACCGAGGCGACCGTTGTCCTCCCCGGCACGAAGGCACCGGCCACTTCCTCCAGCGTCAGACTGTGCGACCCAACGGCCAGGCTCACCAGGCACAGAAGCACCGACAGCACCCCGAGAACAAGGACGGTCCCACCCACCGGGACCCCCACTGACGTAGGGGCGGACGTCCCGGCAGACTCCTCACCAGAGCCACGGCGGCGCTCCCACCACCGGAGGATCACGCCAGAGCTCCCGGCTGCGACTGACGAGCGACCTCCGCCACGTCCCCACCTTTCCTCAGGATGATTCTTGATAAAAACGCTATGACTTAGGTTAGCCTAAGGTCATGACATCCCACTACAGCCGCCGCAGCGCTCTCGTCTTCGCAGGGTTGGCCACCGCCATCCCCGTCCTCGCCGCTTGCTCCGGTAAGAAGACGGACTCCAGCGCCTCCTCGACTGCCAAGGCCAAGCCCACCTCATCGGTGCCCACCGGCATGCCCGAGGGCAAGGGCTCGGGCAAGGCCGACGACGTCTTCCCCCGCAAGGTCGTCCACTTCAAGGGCACCACCGAGATCAAGAAGGCCCCCACCAAGGTCGTCATCCTGTCCACCGGTCAGCTCGACGTCGCCCTGACCCTGGGCATCGTGCCGATCGGCTCGACCAAGGGCGACGGCGCCGCAACGGTCCCGGAGTACCTCAAGAAGGCCTTCCCCAAGCAGGCCGACAAGCTGGGTGCCATCAAGGACGTCGGCTCTCGCAAGTCCCCCAGCGTCGAGGACATCGGCAACCTGTCCCCGGACCTCATCCTCGTCAACCAGGCGGGCAAGGACGATATCGACACCCTCTACAAGTCCCTGTCCGAGGTGGCGCCCACCGTCGTCACCCAGGGCAAGAGCGAGGCCTGGAAGCAGGACTTCCTCCTCGTGGCCGACGCCCTGGGCAAGCCGGACACCGCCAAGAAGTGGATGGAGACCTACCAGGTCGACGCCGCCAAGGCCGGCGAGGCCATCGACGGCAACCCCACCGTCTCCCTGCTGCGCAAGACCAGCGACAAGCTTCGTCTCTTCGGGGCGGTCTCGCTGGCCGGCTCGGTCCTGTCCGATATGGGCGTCGCACGCCCCAGCACCCAGACCTTCACCGACAACGGCAACAAGGACATCAGCTCCGAGACCCTGGCCGAGGCCGAGGCCGACTGGATCCTCTACGGAGCGCAGAAGACCCCAAAGGATGAGAAGGACAAGGATAAGAACAATACCGAGCTGACCGCCATGCCCCTGTGGGCGGGGCTCAAGGCCGTCAACGACAAGCACGCCGTGCGGGTCGACGACGACGCCTTCTTCCTCAACGCCGGCCCCACCGCGGCACGGCTCGTCATGACCACGGTGGCGGACACGCTGCCGAAGAAGAAGTAGTCCGTGCCCGTTCCGGTCTCATCGGAGGCTCGTTCCGACGCCCAGGTCCCCACTGCGGGCCTGGGCGTCCGGGGCATCTGCCTGGCCTACCATCCCAGCCATCCGGTCATCGAGGACCTGAGCACGGCCATCACCCCGGGCGCGGTGACAATGATCGTGGGCCCCAATGCCTGCGGGAAGTCCACACTGCTGCGCGCCATGAGCCGGGTCCTATCCCCGAGCTCCGGGCAGGTGGTCCTCGACGGCCGCGACATCGCCACCCTGGCCCCCAAGAAGCTGGCCCGGCGAGTGGGCATGCTGGCCCAGTCCTCCATCGCCCCGCCCGGGATCACCGTCCACGAGCTGGTGGCGCGCGGGCGCTACCCGTATCAGTCGCTCCTGCGTCAGTGGTCGGCCGACGACGACGCGGCCGTCACCAAGGCGATGGAGCGCACCGACGTCGTTGGTCTGGCCAACCGGCACGTGTCCGCACTCTCCGGCGGGCAGCGCCAGCGGGTGTGGGTGGCGATGGCCCTGGCCCAGCGCACCGACATCCTCCTGCTCGACGAGCCGACCACCTACCTGGACCTGGCCCACCAGGTGGACCTCCTCGAGCTGTGCCGGGACCTGAACGCCGAGCTGGGCACCACCATCGTGGCGGTGCTCCACGACCTCAACCAGGCCTGTCGTTACGGGGACGAGGTGATCGCCATGCGCGCCGGCAGCATCCTGGCTCACGGGCGGCCCGAGGAGGTCGTCACCGCCGAGATGGTCGAGGAGGTCTTCGGCCTGGCGGTCCAGGTCATTGCCGACCCGCTCACCGGGACCCCGCTGGTTCTGCCGCTTCCGCGCAAGACCCGGGACACGGCGTCGGGCGGCAAGGCCGGGTAGGGAACGGTGGCCCCACGCCCCGGCTTCGGCCGAGCGCGATCACCCGCGACCGCCTGTGAGCCTTACTGCTCCTTCACCGGCGCCGGTCTTCGCCCGCGCTCGGGCCGAAACGCACCTGCCTCACGCGCCAAAACCAGTCCCCCACACCCTCACGGCCGCCCCTGACAGAACCTGCTGGGCGGTGGATCCGCACCATGGCCCGCACCTAGTCTTCACATATCAACCAGAACTGATGTGAGGACATACCTGTGACTGCTTCTGCTCCCGCCCTGCCCACCACCATGCGCGGCGTCGTCATGCACGCCGCCGGAGACGTCCGTGTCGAGGACCGCGAGGTCCCCCACGTCATCGAGCCCACCGACGCCGTCGTCAAGCTCGAGGCCGCCTGCGTGTGCGGCTCGGACCTGTGGCCCTACCGGGGCATCTCCCCCGTGGAGGAGGCCCGCCCCATGGGCCACGAGTACGTGGGCACCGTCGTCGAGATCGGCGACGAGGTCACGAGCGTCAAGGTCGGCGACTTCGTCGTCGGCTCCTTCTGCCTGAGCGACAACACCTGCGAGATCTGCGAGGACGGCTTCCAGTCGCGCTGCGCCAACGGCGGCTTCATCGGGGACACCCAGGCCGAGTACACGCGCGTGGCCCTGGCCGACGGGACCCTCGTCGTCGTTCCCGGCGGCAAGCCCGAGGACCCGGAGGTCATCGCCTCGCTGCTGGCCGCCTCCGACGTCCTGGGCACCGGCTGGTTCGGGGCCGTCGCTGCCCAGGCCGGCCCCGGCAAGACCATCGCGGTGGTCGGCGACGGCGCCGTGGGCCTGTCCGCCGTCCTGGCCGCCAAGGCCTTGGGGGCTGAGAAGGTCATCGCCTTCTCCCGTCACGAGGACCGGGCGGCGCTCGCCCGCGAGTTCGGGGCCGACGTCGTCATCGCCGAGCGCGGCGACGAGGGCGCCGCGAAGGTCAAGGAGCTCACCGGCGGCTACGGCGCGCACGGCGTCGTCGAGGCCGTGGGCAACCAGACCTCGATGATGCAGGCCATCGCCTCCTGCCGCCCCGGCGGGCACCTGGGCTACGTGGGCGTGGCGCACGGCGTCTCCCTGCCCGGGGACCAGCTCTTCTTCGCCGAGATCCACATGCTGGGCGGCCCCGCGCCCGTGCGCCGCTTCCTGCCCGACCTCATCGACCGCATCCTCAAGCGCGAGATCAACCCCGGCAAGGTCTTCACCCTGCGCCTGCCCCTGGAGGAGGCCGCCGAGGCCTACAAGGCCATGGACGAGCGTCGCGCCATCAAGGTGCTCCTGGAGCCCTGAACCACACCGCACACCACCCACCATCACCGTCTGACAACAGGAGTTCCCATGAAGACCCTCGTTCTCGTCTTCCACCCCGACATGTCCACCTCGCGCGCCAACCGGTCCCTGGCGGCCAAGGCCGAGGCCCTCGGAGACGACGTCACCGTGCGCTACATGTACGACCTCTACCCCGACCAGAAGGTCGACGTCGACGCCGAGCAGGCCGCCCTGGAGGCCGCCGACCGGGTCGTCCTCCAGTTCCCCATGTACTGGTACTCCACCCCCGCCCTGCTCAAGCAGTGGGAGGACGACGTGCTCCTCTACGGCTGGGCCTACGGCTCAACCGGAAAGGCCCTGGCCGGCAAGGAGCTGCTGGTGGCTGTGAGCACCGGTGGCCCCGGCGACGCCTACAGCCACGAGTCCTCCTACGGCTACACGCTCACCGAGCTGCTGCGCCCCCTCCAGGCGACGGCGAACATGGTCCAGATGACCTACCTCGAGCCCTTCACCACCACCGGGACCCTCACCATCACCGATGAGGCCCTGGCTCAGCGAGTCGAGGACTACGCGGCCACGCTGGCGAGCAAGGACCTGCCCGTCCTGGAGCCTCACGGCTGAGCGCGCCAGCACGTAGCTTCATATGCCCGAGGGCCCCGGACCGGCGAACCGGCCTGGGGCCCTCGGTGCGTCTCGCGTGAGTCTCAGTCGCCGTCGGCCAGGTCCTTGAAGTAGCGGGCCACCGGCCAGCGCTGGAAGCCGAGCCCCTCGTAGGTGGCGCGGGCCGGGGCGTGCCCCAGGTCCCCGCCGGTCTCCACCATCACCATGGCCATCCCGGCGGCCCGGGCCCGCTCCATGGAGTGGTTCATGAGGGCACGGCCAATGCCGCGACGCTGGTAGTCGGGGTCGACGACGACGATATAGACCTCCCCCATCCTGTCCTCGGGATGCAGACGGGTGCACACCCAGCCCACCGGGCGACCGTCGAGGACGGCGACGTCGACGCCGTCGGGCTCGCCGTCGAGGACCTCGGCGAGATCGGAGAACTGTCGCTGCCGCCAGCCCTCGGGGTAGAAGGAGCGGTAGACGAAGGCGGGCACGTCCTGCTCCATGAGTGGGAAGACTGGAGCCCAGGCGCGCAGGGACAGGTCCAGCAGCGCCTGACGCTGCTCCGGTCGGTACGCGACGATCTCAACCATGCCGAAATCTTAGGGCGCTCCCCGCAGACACGCCGGGTCCCCGCCGGCCATCGCGCCGACGGGGACCCAGTAGCTCAGGACCGCTGAAGGACCTCAGCCGAAGATATCGAGCAGCGGGAGCTCGGGGGTCTGAAGGACCGCGGCGTAGTCCTGCGCCCGGCGGGCGATGGCCTCATCGGTGATCTCCAGGGCACCCACCGACAGGAAGGGCACCGCGTACTTGGTGCCGATGACTCGCGAGGTTCCCTGCATGGGCCGCAGGAACTCGTGGATCGTGTAGATGTGCGCGCCCTCGCGGCCGTAGGCGCTGCCAGCGCCGCCGACACTGACGGCCACCAGCAGCTCCTTGCCGTGCAGGGCCGTGCCGGTCGAGCCGTAGGCCCAGCCGAAGGTGAGGACGTCGTCGAGCCACTTCTTGAGCAGGGGCGGGCAGGAGAGCCAGTACATGGGGTACTGCAGCACGATGCGGTCGGCGCCCAGCAGGGCCGCCTGCTCGGTGGCCACATCGATGTTGAAGTCGGGGTAGATGTCGTACATGTAGCGCACGGTGATGTTGCCGCCGAGCGACTCCGCCGCGGCCCCGAGGGCCTTGTTGACCCGGGACTCGGAGATGTTGGGGTGGAAGACGAGAACGAGAGTGTTCACGGAGGACTCCCTGGTGTCGTTGGACTGTGATGCGGGGGATGGCCCCCGTGAGGCGCTGTTGCTCCCGGCGCCGGACAGGACGTCGCTCAGGCTGGAGAAGCCGCCGATGATGACCTCCAGCTTGGGGGCCATCGCACCGCGGTCCAGCCAGGACTCCTTGGGGCGGAAGGGGCCGCGGTCGGCATCGTCGCCACTGTGCAGCTCATTGGGCCCACGCATGCCCAGGGCGGCATTCGAGTCGCCGAAGCGCTCGTCCCACATGCGGGCGGCGACGTCGATGCCGCGCTCACTCCGGCCCGGCTGACGGTCGGACTCGACGGTCTCGGCCATGGCGACCGCCTGCTGGTGGGCGGTCAGAACCGTCGAGAGGGTGTAGTTGAGCGCCAGGTAGGCGTCCTCGCTGCGCAGGCCCCCGGAGACGAGGGCGTTGTGGGCGCGCTTGGCCACCGACATGAAGGGCACGTAGGCCCAGGCCAGGTTGATGAGGGTGTGGTCCAGGCCGGGATGGGCGTCGAGCACGTCCCACAGCGAGTCGGAGAGCCGGCGCAGGTAGTCCTGCCAGCTCAGGCCGGTGGGGGGCAGTGTGGCGTCGGCGGACACACGCTCCAGGCAAGCCACGAGCAGGTCGTCACGAGAGCTGACGGTGCGTCCCAGATCAGCCGCACTCACCCCGAGCCGACGCGCCACCTTGCCCATCGTGAACCGGTCCACACCGATCTCAAGGGCCGCTGTGACAACGTCATCCCTGGTAAAACCGGCATTATGCTGCATTGAGCCTCCCGGGTTGGGTCATACTCGTCAGCGTAACGAACCAATAACAGCCCGCCAAATCGAAGGCACCTATCCGTGCGATGACCGACGCTGTTCTTCCGCAATATAACGGGAAATAAACCATCGCTCCCCCACACCTCCACCATACCTCTGACCCCGCCAGGAATCTCACGGCGAGGTAACGGCTCGGCACACGCCGGGCGGCCTGCCGGGTGGCGCGCCCGACGACGGTGGAGTCTCACCGAGCCCGCTCCCCCGTTACCGTGGTGCCATGAGCGAGACTCCCCGCCCACAGCGCCCCGTCTTTCCGGAACCGCCCGCGGCGCCCTCACCGGCAGCGGCGCCCCCCGCTCCAACGGCGCCCCCGGCCAAGCAGCGGCGCTGGCGCGATGACCTGCACCTGGCGCACACGATCGCCAACAAGGTGGACAGCCTCACCCTGGCCCGTTTCGACGCCGGCAACTTCACCGTGGAGACCAAGTCGGACCTCACGCCGGTCACCGAGGCCGACAAGGAGGCCGAGCGCGTCATCCGCGAGCAGCTGGGGCGGGCGCGCGGGCGCGACTCCGTCCTGGGCGAGGAGCTGCCCACCACCGGGCACTCCTCGCGCCAGTGGGTCATCGACCCGATCGACGGGACCAAGAACTTCGTGCGGGGCGTGCCGGTGTGGGCCACGCTCATCGGCCTCATCGAGGACGGCCAGTGCGTCGTCGGGCTGGTCTCCGCCCCCGCGCTGGGGAGGCGCTGGTGGGCCGTGTCCGGCGGCGGGGCCTGGACCGGGCGGTCGCTGAGCTCGGCGCGGCGGCTGTCGGTGTCCGGCGTCGACGACCTCACCCGGGCCTCGATGTCCTACTCCTCGCTGTCGGGGTGGGCCCAGACCAAGCGGCTGCGCGGGATGCTGGGGCTCATGCAGTCGTGCTGGCGCACCCGCGCCTACGGGGACTTCTGGTCCTACATGCTCGTGGCCGAGGGCGCCGTCGACCTGGCCGCCGAGCCAGAGCTCGAGCTCTACGACATGGCGGCGCTCGTGCCCGTGGTCACCGAGGCGGGCGGGCGCTTCACCTCCCTCGACGGCGAGCCCGGGCCCTTCGGGGGCAACGCGGTGGCCACGAACTCGCTGCTGCACGACGTCGCCCTGCACCACCTGAGCGCCGAGACGGACTGAGTCGGCCCCGCTTGAGCCGCAACCCCATCTGCTGGACACCAGTGCGCCCCGAAGTTATAAAAGATCTAAAAGATCTAAAACGCGCAAAAGTGGAGACGATCACACATGGCCAACCCCTTCAAACCGACAGCGGGCGCGACGCCTCCGTTGCTTGTTGGCCGCAACCGCGTCATTGAGGAGTTTCTGGAAAGCCTCGATGACGGCCCCGGAGCACCCGGACTCCTGGAGCTCATCACTGGCGCTCGGGGCGTCGGGAAGACCGTCATGCTCACCGCACTGGGAGACTCGGCACGAGAGCGCGGCTGGGTGGTCGTTGATGAGACCGCACGCGAGGGGCTCATGGACCGACTCGCCGCCGAGTTCACTCGCCAGCTGTCGCAGCTCGCCGGCAAGGAGCGCTCACGGTTGACCTCCTTGAGCCTGAGCACACCGCTTGGTGGCGGTAGCGCAACACTCGAGCACGCACCTGCTCCTGAGCCCTCCTGGCGGCAGAAGGCGCGAGCACTGACCCAGTGGCTCGCGGAGCACGGCACCGGCCTGCTGCTCACGATCGACGAAGTGCATGCCATTCCGCGCGAGGAGCTGCGAGCACTGTCCGCAGAGGTACAGCACCTCATTCGCGAGGGGGCTCCTATCGGCCTGCTCATGGCAGGCCTCCCCAAGGCCGTTGAGGAGCTCCTCAATGACGACATCACCACCTTCCTGCGCCGGGCCGAGCGGGTCGAGCTCGGCGAGGTGGCCATCGACGACGTCTGCGAGGCCCTGAAGTCGACCTTCGACACGGGCGCGAAGGCGTTGAGCAACGACCTGGCTCAGGAGTGCGCGAATGCGACCGGCGGCTACCCATTCATGATCCAGCTCGTGGGGTATCAGGTGTGGAAACACAGCGGCGATGGCCCAGTGACCCAGCCAGCAGTCGCCGCGGGAACGACCGCCGCCCGCCTGCGCCTCGGCAACCTGGTGCACGCTCCGGCGCTGCGCGACCTGTCCGACGTCGACCGCACGATGCTCGTGTGCATGGCCAAGGACGACGGCCCGTCACAGATCGCTGACATCGCCGAACGCATGGACCGCCCCGTCAACTACGTGTCGGTCTACCGCAACCGGCTGCTCGCCGCCGGAATCATCAAGACTGCCGGCTATGGCAAGGTCGACTTCGCCGCCCCCTATCTGCGCGAGTACCTGCGCGAGCACGCAGCACACCTCGTCATGGAGTGAGTCGCAACCGCCAACGGCCACTCCTCGGCCACACGCCGAGGTCGCGCGGGCTGGACTTGTCACGCCTCCAACGTTATAAAAGGGACACAAACTGATACGCGGCCGTAGAACTGGGCGTTTGACCCGGCGTCGCCGCGCGGCTGAACCGCCACCGCTGCGGCGGGTACCACAGTTACCCGGCCGTTTCCCCACCTCGTGCGCCGGTAACCTGCCGTGAGTCCACCATCCGTCCACCCCAGGAGTCCCTTTGAACTGGCT
>ERZ772906.772-NODE-772-length-18344-cov-5.889715_pt1 | contig 18344 bp, 14 predicted proteins | sample MGYA00511338_ERZ772906 | MGnify/ENA primary metagenome ERZ772906 (study PRJEB29015, sample SAMEA2738076) | human oral metagenome | biome: human oral; feature: human-associated habitat; material: saliva | place: China | collected 2212 ... | reverse complement strand
GAAACACAATCCAAGGAAATAATATTGAAAGGAATAGTAATGAAAAAATCTATTATATATATATGTGCGTGTGCAATCTTTGGTATGATGCTCACAACATCGTGTCAAGATAGCTTGGATTTGGACGCAACCAATTCCAATACACGCTCTGTTACCATTGACAAGGATATTTTTGCAGTAAAAGGTTGCATTAATGTAAAGTTGGCAAAGGGAACTAACCACGTTATACCAAGCTCTCCTAATGGAAATGTAGAGATGCAGAATGTACCTTCTGCAATGGCTTCAGCAATGAAATACTCAGGTGCCTACAAAATGGAAAGGGTTTTCAAGCCTGCAGGAATCTATGAAGCACGAACAGTGGCAGAGGGTCTCGACCGTTGGTACACCATCTATTTCGACGAAAGCAAAGATGTTTCAGCTGTGCTGCAACAGTTCAACAAAGTAAACGGCATAGAGTATGCAGAACGTGTTCTGCCCATTGAACGTCCAAAAGTTACAGCAAAACCCTATAATGGTTCAAGTGCGAGCGCAGATATGCAAGGTGCTGCAGGTGTCTTTAATGACCCGTATCTTTCAAAACAGTGGCATTACTACAACGATGGTTCTGTAAGCGGACACGCAAAGAAAGGAGCTGACTGTAACGTAAAGCCTGTATGGGAAAAGTACACGGCAGGTAAGAGCAATGTTATTGTTGCCATTGTCGATGGCGGTATTGATATTACCCACGAAGATTTGGTGGATAACCTCTACATAAACGAAAAGGAAAAGAACGGCCAACCAAATGTCGATGATGATGGTAACGGATTTGTAGACGACGTTTACGGTTACAACTTCGTAACAGCAGACGGTGTTGTCGGAGGTAAAATCGAACCTGACGACGACGGACACGGCACACACGTTGCTGGTACTGTTGGCGCACGCAACAACAACGGAAAGGGAGTTGCAGGCGTAGCAGGTGGCGACGGTACCGCAGGAAGCGGTGTACGACTCATGAGTTGCCAGATTTTCAGAAAGAAGAACGAGCAAGGCGATGCAGCTGCTGCCATTAAATACGCAGCAGACAATGGAGCAGTCATCTGTCAAAACTCTTGGGGATATTCATCAACAGCCAATGTTACTGAAATGCCGAGATTACTAAAAGAATCTATCGACTATTTCATCAAAATGGCAGGTTGCGATGTTGCAGGTCAGCAACGACCAGACTCTCCAATGAAGGGCGGTGTTGTTATATTCGCTGCAGGCAATGAGAATAAAGAGTTTTCTGCTTATCCAGCTTGCTATGCTCCCACAGTTTCAGTTTCGGCAATGGCTTGGGATTTCACCAAAGCAAGTTATAGTAACTTTGCTAAATGGGTTACCATTATGGCACCAGGCGGAGACCAAGAAACTTTCGGTAATGAAGGAGGAGTATTAAGTACTTTACCAAAAGTTAAAGCAGCTTCTGGATATGGATATCTTCAAGGAACATCTATGGCTTGTCCACACGTTTCAGGTATTGCAGGACTTATTGCTTCATACTTCGGAAAGCAAGGTTTTACAAATGAAGAACTAAAGGCACGTTTAATTACTGCATATAGACCTTTCAACATTGACGAAATAAACCCTATATATAAAGGTAAATTAGGTAAAGGATATATCGATGCTGAAGCAGCCTTCGAAACTGATACAAAGATTGCACCAGAGAAGGTTGGAATATTGACCCTTACGCCAGACTTCGTGGATATTACTGCTGAATGGAGCATTGCAAAAGATGAGGATAAGACCGCAGCATTCTATAGATTGTACATCAGTCCCAACGAACTGACAGCTGATAATCTCAAGGATATGAATTATCAGGAAATAAATGGTGTGGGACACAATTTGGACGAAACGCTTAAATTTACTTTTGACAATCTGAAAGATAACAAGACATACAGCATTGCTGTAGTAGCAGTAGACCGTTGGGGCAACCTCTCAGAACCTGCTATTCAGAAATGTACAACGAAACTCAACCATGCTCCAGAAGCTACCGATTTCCCAGAAGGTGTTATCGAATTGAACAACAACGACCGAAAGACTTTCATCTTCAAAGTTGCTGACCCTGATGGACACGAATGGGATTTAAAGACTACTGGCGAGACCAAAGGCGTATCGTACACAGTAAATAAATCTACTGTAACCGTTACTATCGTTCCTGTTCTTGAAGCTGGTAGCCACACTTGTACGTTTGTTTTCTCAGACGACTTAGGAGCAAAATCAGAGAAGAGCTTTACATTTAAGATTTTCAAGTATATGCCTCCGAAGTTGGAGAATCCATTCGACAACTATATAATAGGATTAGACGAAGGTGCTGTGAACATTCCTTTAAAGGGACATTATACGAACAGTGGCAGCAATCCGCTTTCTTATAAAGCCAATGTTTCAAACGGCAACATTGCCACAGCTGAAATTAGCAACGACATTCTTCAGCTAAAGCCATTGTCAAAGGGTATAACCCGCATTAGCATTCTTGCATCAGACGGACACCAAACCTCTTCTGAAGGTTCTTTCCAAATCCGTGTTGTAGAGAAAAAGTCTGCTCCTGTTTATGCAGTTTATCCGATTCCAGTGAAGAAAGACATCAATGCTCTGCTCAATCCTGAAGTAAAACAGGCAGAGTTTGTTATCAGTTCTACCGTAGGGGAGCAAGTAATAAAAGCTACAGTAACTCCAGACAAGAACAATGTAGCTACGCTTGATCTCGCCAAACTGCATTCTGGAACTTACAAACTTACCGTACACACAAGTAAGGGTAATTACACTCAAATGTTTATTAAACGATAATTACAACGAGTATGAAGTTAAAACACATCTTTATAATCGCTTGCGTAGCACTTTTTGGTGTTACGCAAGCTAATGCCCAAGGGCAGACCCTTCCAATATTAAGTGCAAATACAGACGCGCGAGCAGCTAGTATGGGAAATTCTTCGGTTGCTGCCGAGGGAATGTACATATACAATAATCCTTCTGCATTCTTCGGTATGGATAAGAAGTTTACAGCAGATGTTTCTGCTTCCATATATGAAAAGGAAGAAAATATTGAAGGAACATTCGGGCTACACACTGCTTCAATAGGATATAAGTTTGCTAAGCGACACGCAGTATTTGCAGGCTTTCGTTATGCAGGTGGAATCAAGTTTAAAGGAGCTAATATGCTTGGTGAACCCACAAAAGAGTACAAGCCCTATGACTGGACCATAGATTTTGGCTATGCTTATATGATAAATAAAAGCTTTTCTGCCTACGCTACAGGAAGTGTCGTTTTTAGCCACCTCTCTAAAAATGCCAATGGTGGTGCATTTACTATAGGAGCTTCTTATCATAAAAACGATATATCAATAGCAAACAAACAAGCAAAATTCATAGCAGATGCCAAAGTAACAGCATTAGGACCTAACCTTGATTATGGCAATGGTTATAAGGTTCCAATGCCAACACATGTTGCTATAGGTGGAGTATTATTGGTTGATATGGCAGATAAACACCAAGTTAGTGCTGCATTATCTACACGTTATTTCTTTCAGCCGTCAGAATCTAAAGTGTTTATGGTTGGCAGCGGACTTGAATACACCTATAATAATATGGTGTCGGTGCGGACAGGCTACGAATATGGCGACCACAACCTCAGCCACTTTACCATGGGTGCAGGCGTTAAGTATCGCGGACTGCGTATAAACGGAGCTTATATGCTGAAAACAGTTGATGCTGGAAGCAGCTATTGCACCGTTGGTCTCAGATATGATTTCTAAAATAAAATGAATGAATTATTTATTTATCTAATCTAAAATATATAGAATTATGAGAAAAACTTTATTTTCTATCTGCGCATTAGCACTGAGCCTCACGGCTTCAGCACAGATATTAGAAACACCAAAAGGAAAGTTAATTGATAATATGTACCGCAGCAGCGACTCTTGGGTAAAGAAAGGGTGGACTGGCACAGATCTCGGTAGATACGAAGGTTTGGTTTCTAAAATTGTGGAAGGGGAAGATGGATGCCTTTACGTTTACAATCCTCTTTCAGGACTTAACAGTAAATCTTGGCTGAAATTAGACAAGGTTAGCAATGGAAAATATAAAGCAAGTCTACCTCAGGTAATTTATAAAGATAACAGCGGAGACGATGATGAAGATTCAGGCAGTTCAGAGCGCATATTCTCGCTTAACCGTATGTCTATCAAAGATAACAACAAGTACGAAGTTGTTGCAACAAGTAAGAACTATATGGAGTACACTTGGGACGGTTCTACACTTACAATGTTAGGTTCTGGTTCTAAGAATGAAATATTAGGAATGGTAGATAATAAGAATATGTGGGAAAGTCGTTACGGTGATTGGGCTGTTACAATCCAGCCTCTCAGCGATAAGCTTGTTACACCTCCATCTTCAGCTACCAAGAAACAGTTCATGCTTACCTGCAAAGATGAAACATCTCCTCGAATCATTGAAGCTGCAGTAGATGGTAACGACATATACTTCAAAGGTATTTCAAAAAGTAAGAAACTTGCCGACATTTGGATTAAGGTTACCAAAAACGGCAATAAAGCAATAATGCTAACAAATCAATATCTTGGTAAAGCTGTTAAAGAAGACTTCTTGAAGTATTCAAGCGACCCTTCAGAATATCACGCTTTCGCAGCAACCTACAGTGATGCAACAACCATTTCTGAAAAACTCGAATTTGACATCAATGGTACAACAGGCGCACTTACCAACGACAAAATATTCAAAGTTATAATGGGTAAGAGTAGCGCAAAGAATATTCCATCTGAAGATCTTGAGAATCTAGAAAACTTGGTCATGACTCCATACCAACAGAAAGCTGCTAAGCCAGAAACTCCAAAGTTACACTATTGCTCTGCTTCTGAAAGCTACGATTACTCTTCGACCACCATCACATTGGCTTTCTATGTAAAGAATGCAGATGTTGATGGCAACTACCTCGACCCTGATAAGATGTACTATAATGTCTACATTGACAATAGTACAGAACCTTTTGAATTTAAAAAGGCACAATACTTTTACATTGATAAAAATATGATTAATATTCCTTTCAACTATCAAGACAAGAAGAATGAAGACATTAAGAAGGCTGACGATCAACGTATTTTACACTTCTACGACTCTTCTATAAAGAAGATTTCAATTGTAATGGTATATGAGGATGATGGTAAGAAGTATGAAAGCGCCCCTATGACCACCGAAGTTGTTTATGCTGGTATTGAGAATGCCACCATTAACGACAACGCCACTGAGAAGTATTACTCTGTCGATGGTTACAGACTCCAGCACTTACAGAAAGGTCTGAACATCGTTAAGTCTTCTAATGGAACTACCAAGAAGGTTTTCGTTAAGTGATAACTTACTTCTAATTCAGTTATCATTTAACTTACACTACAAGGGCGTACCTGAATTTCAGGTACGCCCTTATTGTTTCCATACGTGCCAAAGAGAACATAGCAACATACAATAAAGTAGGTTTTCAGCCGTTTATATAAGCGTTATGCAATGGACAGATAGAATAAGGCAGGTAAAGATAATTCTTGTTGTGGCGGCAATTGCAATTGCAGTTGTGTCCTTGGTAGCATCGAATATCCTTACGAAAGATTTGGCTCGGCAGGAACGCACCAAGATGGAAGTGTGGGCAGAGGCGATGCGCGCACTGAGCCAAGCAGACGAAAACACCGACCTTGCATTGGTTTTAAAGGTGCTCAACGAAAACAATACCATCCCCGTTGTAGTACTTGACAACGATGAAAACGTTACCGACTTCCGCAATGTTACCATCAATGCAAAGAACTATAAGGATAGCTTGCAATATGTATCAACCATGGCAAAACTCCTAAAAGCCAACAAGCAAAATATAAAAATAAGCCTATCAGGAACCTCAAACGATTATATTGATGTCTGTTATGACGATTCGCTGATGCTGAAACGGCTCGCTTTCTATCCGTACGTACAATTAGGCGTAGTTATGCTATTTGTGGTTGTGGCCATTTTTGCACTCCTCACCTCGAAAAGAGCAGAGCAAAATAAAGTTTGGGTAGGTCTTAGCAAAGAAACAGCCCATCAGTTAGGCACTCCCATTTCTTCTCTTATGGCGTGGACTACCATACTAAAAGAAAACTATCCTGACGATGAATTGCTTCCAGAGATGGACCAAGATGTAAAACGATTGCAACTTATAGCCGACCGTTTCTCAAAGATAGGTTCACTACCCGAACCAATTCCAGTAAGTCTGAACGAAGTACTCGACCATGTTATTGACTACATGGACCGCCGCACCTCAAAGACAATTCAACTTAAAAAAGATTTTCCGACAGAAGATATCATTATCCGTCTTAATGCATCGCTATTTGAATGGGTGATAGAAAACCTTTGTAAGAATGCTGTGGATGCCATGGGAGGTATATCGGGGACAATTACATTACACGTAGAAACTATTGGCGAACGAGTAATAGTAGAGATAAGCGATACAGGAAAAGGCATTAAGAAGAAGGATCTTCGCAATATCTTCCGTCCTGGTTTCACAACAAAAAGCCGTGGCTGGGGCTTAGGTTTAAGTCTTGCTAAACGCATTGTGGAAGAATACCACAATGGTAAAATATTTGTGAAAAGCTCCGAACTTGGCAAAGGAACTACTTTCAGGATAGAACTAAAAGCAAATCAATAGTCAGTATTAAAAGCAGATTTATTTTCCCTGTACTATCTAAAAAGAGTACCGAAAATACACTTTAACTTTGTAAATATAATTGAGTTAAAAAGTGATAACATCACTTTGACTTTCCAATAGTGCCTGTTTTGCATTGCAAAACAGGCACTATTATCGTACAAAACAAGCTCTATTGCAACGCAAAACAACCTATTTCGCAAAACACTGATAACTAAACTGTTATACCACAGATATAACCATTAAAATTCTTTACAATTATATAACACCCCTTTAATCTAAAAATAAGAAATAGGAAGTTATCTTTGTAAAACCTTATAGCGAACTGCTAAAAACATATTTTTTGCTTTTAATTTGCTTAATATCAGAAAAATATTCGTACCTTTGCACACCGATTATGGACTTGGATATCCTTAAAATAGATTTGAAGGGTCTTTCTGACGGCTTAAATAGCTTCGAGTTCGACCTTGACGATACTTACTTTAAGGCAGTTGATGCTCCCGAAGTGAGTCGCGGAAATGTGCATGTTTCATTAGAAATAGTACGCACCCAAAACGATTACTTCACACTTGATTTCCACGAAAAAGGAATGGTTATACTGCCGTGCGACCTTTGTTTGGATGATATGGAGCAGCCTATTGAGACGCAACAGCGTCTGGAAGCTAAGTTTGGTAACGCATACTCAGAAGAAGACGACCTTGTTATAGTAGCCGAGAACGAAGGAATACTTGACGTTTCATGGTTTGTCTACGAATTTATAGTTCTTGCTCTGCCTATCAAGCATGTGCATGCACCTGGAAAATGCAACCCCGCTATGATAAGAGCTCTTGAGGAATACTCTGCCGCCCGAAGCGGTTCGGAAGACGAGAAACCTATGGATTCGCGCTGGGAAGCCCTATTAAAATTGAAAAAATAAAAAATATTAAACGTTTAAAGAATTATGGCACATCCTAAAAGAAGACAGTCAAAGACTCGTACACTCAAGAGAAGAACTCACGATAAAGCAGTAGCTCCAACATTGGCAGTATGCCCTAATTGCAGCGCTTACTACATTTATCACACAGTTTGCCCAACTTGTGGCTACTATCGTGGTAAAATTGCTATCGTAAAAGAAACTGTAGAGTAATACGCAAATGGAGAAATTAAATGCCATTATCACTGGTATAGGTGGCTATGTGCCTGATTATGTTCTCACTAACGAGGAATTATCACGCATGGTCGATACCACTGATGAATGGATTATGGAACGCGTGGGCATCAAGGAACGCCGAATCTTAACAGAAGAGGGGCTTGGTACAAGCTATTTAGCTCGCAAAGCTGCAAAGCAACTCTTGGAGAAAACAGGAGCTGACCCAGATAGTATTGATGCTCTTATCGTTACTACAACCACTCCAGACTACAAATTCCCATCAACTGCTTCTATCGTTATAGGCAAGTTAGGCTTGAAGAATGCCTTTGGCTTTGACTTCTCTGCTGCTTGCTGCGGATTTCTTTATTCGCTCGATGTAGCCTCAACAATGATACAAAGTGGACGCTATAAACGCATTATTGTTATAGCAGCCGACAAGATGTCATCAATTGTAGACTACACAGACCGGCAAACATGCGTGTTATTCGGCGATGGCGCGGGTGCAGTTCTTGTCGAAGCTACCACTGAAGAGGGTATTGGTGTACAGGATTCGTTCCTGCGCACTGATGGCAAAGGCTTGCCATTCCTTCACATGAAAGCAGGTGGTTCTGTATGTCCTGCATCTCAGTTTACGGTAGACCGCCATTTACACTACCTTTATCAAGAAGGACGAACGGTATTCAAATATGCTGTAACAAGTATGAGTAACGATGTTAAGGAAATACTGAAGCGCAATAATCTTACTGGAGACGATGTTAAATGGGTAGTCCCACATGAGGCTAACCTAAGAATCATTGAGGCTGTAGCAAAACGTGCTAACCTCCCAATAGAGAAAGTGATAATAAACATTCAGCGCTATGGAAATACCAGTGCTGCAACTATTCCACTTGCACTTTGGGACGAGGAAGCTAAGTTTAAGAAAGGCGACAACATTATATTCACTGCCTTTGGTGCAGGCTTTGTTCATGGCGCATCTTATTATAAGTGGGCTTACGACGGAGCTTCTGCAGTGGCAAAGAAATAAGTTTGAATTCGTATAAATAAAGATTAACGCATCTTTCTTTGCAATAAAGATAGATGCGTTTTTTATTAAAGATATGCATAAAGCTGGATTTGTAAATATAGTAGGTAACCCCAATGTGGGTAAAAGTACGCTGATGAATCAACTCGTTGGCGAAAAGATTAGTATTGCAACATTCAAAGCACAAACTACTCGCCATCGTATCATGGGCATTGTGAATACGGAAGACATGCAAATTGTGTTCTCCGATACCCCTGGTGTACTGAAACCAAGCTATAAAATGCAGGAGATGATGCTGCATTTTTCGGAGTCAGCCCTTGCCGATGCCGACATCTTACTCTACGTTACAGATGTTATTGAGAAACCTGAGAAGAATTCTGACTTCTTGGAGAAGGTGGCAAAAATGCAAATTCCAGTTATTTTGCTCATCAATAAGATTGACGAAAGCGACCAAAAGACGCTTGTTGGTCTTGTTGAAAAGTGGCACGGACTTCTGCCTAAGGCTGAAATTTTGCCTATTTCGGCAACGAATAAGTTTGGCACTGATGCACTGATGAAGCGCATTAAAGAGTTGTTGCCAGAGAGTCCTGCTTATTTTGATAAAGATCAGCTTACTGATAAGCCTGCAAAGTTCTTTGTAACTGAGATTATTCGAGAGAAGATTCTTCGTTATTACGACAAGGAAGTGCCCTACTCTGTTGAGGTTGTTGTAGAGCGTTTTAAGGAAGATGATAAGAAAATACACATCAATGCTGTCATTTATGTAGAACGCGACAGCCAAAAAGGTATTATTATTGGGCACCAAGGACAGGCATTAAAGAAGGTTTCTACGGAGGCGCGCAAGAGTCTTGAGAAGTTCTTTGATAAGAAAATATACTTGGAAACCTTTGTTAAGGTGGATAAGGATTGGCGTAATTCGCAGAAAGAGTTGGGCAATTTCGGCTACAATCCCGAATAAAAAGCCTAGCTGTTTCATTATTTCACCAACACAAAGTTGAATTATTTGAGTTATATCCTCAAATTAAGTACGTAGTTGTTTCGTTACTACTTCAACATCGTGTTGAGAAAATCCTGTAGAAGGAAGAAAGCTAAACAAAGCAATAAACAACGCCCTGACTGTATGTAGGGCGAACTCTCGCATGGTGCGAGGGCTGGAGACGTGGTCATCTTCGGCAAATATTCATAAGGTGCAGACCTCACCTTGACCCCTTGAGATGTTTCTCAGCGTGGGAAAGACCATCAATAAATGGCAAATTTAGTAGCAATCGTAGGCCGCCCGAACGTGGGTAAGTCTACACTTTTCAACAGATTAACGCAAAGCCGTCGTGCCATTGTAAGCGATACGGCAGGTACAACACGCGACCGTCAGTACGGAAAATGTCAATGGAACGGACGCGAATTCTCAGTTGTCGACACTGGTGGTTGGGTTGTAAAATCAGACGATATTTTCGAAGATGCTATCCGCAAGCAAGTATTAGTGGCTACGGAAGAGGCTGATTTTGTGCTTTTCGTTGTTGATAACGAGACAGGAGTTACTGATTGGGACGAAGATGTAGCGCAGATTCTTCGCCGCACTAAGCTTCCTGTTATTCTTGTTGCCAATAAGGTTGACAACAGTGGCGAATACTATATGTCGGCAGACTTTTATCGTTTAGGTCTTGGCGACCCTATTTGTATCAGTGCACAGACGGGTAGCGGAACGGGCGATTTGCTCGATTTACTTCTCGAACGCATGAAAGATGTTCCTGACGAAGAGCTTGAAGATGAGATTCCTCGTTTTGCGGTTGTTGGTCGCCCTAATGCTGGAAAGTCGAGCCTCATCAATGCTTTCATTGGCGAAGACCGCAACATTGTTACAGAAATTGCTGGTACAACGCGCGATAGTATTTACACACGCTACAACAAGTTTGGTTTCGATTTCTATCTTGTTGATACAGCGGGAATCCGCCGTAAGAATAAGGTTACTGAAGACCTTGAGTTCTATTCTGTTATGCGTTCAATCCGCAGTATTGAGAACTCAGATGTGTGTATTTTGATGATTGATGCTACTCGTGGAATTGAGGCGCAGGACATGAACATCTTCCAGCTGATTCAGCGAAACAATAAGAGTTTGGTGGTGGTTGTAAACAAGTGGGACCTTGTTGAGAACAAAGATCAGAAGGTAATAAAGACGTTCGAGAATGCCATTCGTGAGCGTATGGCTCCGTTTGTTGATTTTCCTATCATCTTTGCATCGGCACTTACAAAGCAACGCATCTTCAAGATTCTTGATGTAGCTAAGCAAGTTTATTTGAACAGAAACACGCACATTGGTACAACCAAGCTCAACGAAGTGTTGCTACCTATCATCGAAGAAACTCCCCCACCATCGGTAAAGGGCAAGTACATCAAGATAAAATATTGTTCGCAACTGCCGAATACGCAGATTCCGTCGTTTGTATTCTACGCAAATCTACCTCAGTACGTGAAAGAATCTTACCGACGTTTCTTAGAAAACAAGATACGCGAGCGTTGGGACCTCAACGGCTGCCCTATCAATGTGTTTATACGTCAGAAGTAAACAATAATAAAGGTATGAAACAACTACTTTATGTTTTGCTCTTCGCAGCAGTTCTTCTTCCTTCTTGTAGCAAGGAGAAGGACGTAGACCATGGCGCAATTGCGGCACAAGCTGCAAAACACTATTACGACAACCTTATTTCGGGCGAACACGAGCTGTTTTTGAAAGGCTTGTATCTGCCCGACTCGCTGCCCCAAAGCTATAAGCGCCAAATGCTTGCTAACTTCAAAGTTTTCATGGAGCAGCAAGATAAAAAGCACAAAGGCATAAAGAAAGTAAGCGTGCATAGTGGCAGATTTCTTGCAAAAGACAGCTCAGCCAATGCTTTCCTCTTATTGCATTACGGCGACAGCACCACCGAGCAAGTGGTTGTTCCGATGCTAAAAAAACACGGTTTATGGTATATGCGCTAAGGCAACCCACATAAACAGCAACAAAACAACGATGCCGTTTATCCTCGAAATGGATAAGCGGCATTATTGTTTATAAAAACCATTTGAACAATAGAAACCGAACAAGCAACAGAAACCTACCGAGTAAACAGAAAAAAGCTCGCCAGCTATTTGCAAAAAGCTCGCGAGCTTTTTAAAGAAAGCTGGCGAGCTTTTTGAAGAAAGTAATTGAGCAATCAATAAAAAGCTGTTGAGTAATCTAAAAGAAGACACAGAACAAACCAAAAAAAGCTCCTAAGCTTATCACATTAAACTTAGGAGCTTTTTCGAAGCATACCACAAGGTAGCTACCGATTGCAACTATTTTATCATATCGTTTTCAACCTTCTTCACCTTCTTGAACAATTCAGAAGCAAACACAAGGTCGTTCAGTTTCTTATTGTTAGACGACATCACCGTTTCCTTATTACCCTTCCATTCCGTTCTTCCGTCAGCAATAAACAGAATGTTGTCGCCAATACCCATCACAGAATTCATGTCGTGAGTATTGATAATAGTCGTAATATCAAACTCCTTCGTAATATCCGCCAAAAGCTCGTCAATAAGCAACGACGTCTTAGGGTCCAACCCCGAGTTAGGTTCGTCGCAAAACAAATACTTCGGATTCATCACAATCGCCCGCGCAATCGCCACACGCTTCTGCATACCTCCCGATATTTCACCAGGAAACTTACCCTCAGCACCCGTCAAATTCACACGATCAATACACTTTTGAGCCTGCGCATTACGCTCTTTCGGCGTCATATCCGAAAACATATCAAGCGGAAAACGAACATTTTCAAACACAGAGAGCGAGTCGAACAACGCAGAACCTTGGAAAATCATTCCCATCTCCCTGTGCATCATTATCTTCTCCTTCTTACCCATCGCAACAAAGTCTCGGTCGTCGTACAGCACTTCGCCCTTCGTAGGGGCCACCAGTCCAACCAAACATTTCAGCAGAACCGTCTTACCAGCACCACTCTGACCGATAATAAGATTTATCTTACCATCTTCAAACTTCGTGTTAATATCGCGAAGAACCTCCTTGTCTCCAAACGATTTATATAAGTTTTTAACTTCTATCATTTTGTTTTAAGCCTGTTAAGAAAAAGTGTTGAGTTAGCTTAAAAGCTGAGTAAGGAACACGTCGCTGAACAAAATCAGCACGCTCGAACTTACCACAGCATTCGTAGACGATGTACCCACCTCCACCGAACCGCCTTTCACAGTGTAGCCAAAAAACGACGATACACTCGCAATAATAAAGGCAAAGAAAAGACTCTTCATAATACTCATGTACATAAACCAAGGGTTAAAATCGTGCTGCAAACCCGAAGTCAAATCAACAGGCGTAATAATATGAGCAATGAAAGCAGTCGCATAAGCGCCCACAATACCCATCGCAGCAGAAAAGATAACCAAGAAAGGCATAATAGTAATGAGTCCCACAATCTTCGGCAAAATCAAGTAACTTGCAGAATTAATACCCATAATCTCTAAGGCATCAATCTGCTGCGTAACACGCATTGTTCCCAACTCCGAAGCAATGTTCGAACCAACCTTTCCAGCAAGTATAAGACACATAATACTCGAAGAAAACTCGAGCAACATAATTTCACGCGTAACGTATCCCGAAACCCAAAGAGGCATCCACGGACTCTGAACGTTCAACTTTATCTGTATGCAAATAACAGCTCCAATAAAGAAAGATATAAGCAAAACAATGCCAATAGAATCGACACCAAGCTGCGACATCTCCTTTACATACCGTTTAAAAAACATACGAAAACGTTCAGGACGACTGAATGTACGCCCCATCAAGAGCAAGTATCTACCAAAAATTGTAAGCCAGTTAAATATAAGCATGGTTGTTTGTTTATTAAATGCGAATGCAAAAGTAACCAAAATCCGCTAAAAAACTGCAATATAAGCCATTGTTTTAATCAATATCACTGATATTAGCATTTATTTTACTACTTTTGCAACACAGAAACAAAATATCAAATGCTCGACACAGAAAACAAAATCATCGAACCCGAAAACGATAAAAGCAGCCTTCTTCGCACAGAAGGACTCGTGAAACGATACGGAAAACGTATCGTAGCAAATGGAGTAAGCATAAATGTGCGACAAGGAGAGATTGTAGGATTGTTAGGACCAAATGGTGCTGGCAAAACAACATCGTTCTACATGACAACTGGTTTGGTGGTTCCAAACGAAGGACACGTTTACATCGACGACCTGGAAATAACAAACTTTCCTGTTTACAAGCGTGCCAAGGCTGGCATCGGCTACTTGCCGCAGGAGGCAAGCGTATTCCGCAAAATGAGCGTCGAAGACAATATAATGAGTGTCTTAGAAATGACAAAGCTCAGCAAAGAACAACGCATAGAAAAGATGGAAAGCCTTATCAGAGAGTTCCGACTCGAAAAGGTACGCAAAAATCTTGGCGACCGTCTTTCTGGAGGAGAACGACGCAGATGCGAAATAGCACGTTGCTTAGCAATAGACCCAAAGTTTATTATGCTCGACGAACCATTTGCAGGAGTCGACCCAATTGCGGTAGAAGACATTCAACACATTGTTTGGCGATTGAAATTCCGCAACATCGGCATTCTCATTACCGACCACAACGTGCACGAAACACTAAACATTACCGACCGTGCTTACTTACTCTTCGAAGGACAAATACTATTTAAAGGTACGCCCGAAGAATTGGCTGCTAACAAAATCGTGAAAGAAAAGTATCTCGGAACAGACTTCGTTCTACAAAAGAAAGACTTCCAAGTTTTGGACGAACGTAAGCGAGCAAAAGAAGAAGCAGAAGAAGAACACAACAATAATGAAAGTGTAAACCTTTCTATATAGTGCAATCAAAATAAAGATGAAGGTGTTACACCTTTTTTATATTAAGGGAATAAAAACATCTTATTCAACCTTAAACACCCTAAAGATAACAAATCAACAACAATAAAATAAATGGCAACAGTAGACGACAAGAAGATTATCTTCTCAATGGTGGGAGTTTCAAAGATTATCCCACAAAATCAAAAACAAATTCTGAAGAACATTTACCTCTCGTTCTTCTATGGTGCCAAGATAGGTATCATCGGTTTGAATGGTGCTGGTAAGTCCACATTAATGAAGATTATTGCGGGCATAGAACAACCAACATCTGGCGAAGTTGTATTTAGCCCAGGCTATTCTGTTGGCTACCTTCCACAGGACCCACCACTCAACGAAGAGAAAACTGTTAAGGAAAACGTACAAGAAGGTGTGCAGCATGTTTACGATGCACTCCGCGAATACGACGAAATCAATGTAAAATTCGGTTTGGAAGAATATTATGGCGACCCAGACAAGATGGATAAACTGATGAAACGCCAAGCCGAAGTGCAGGATATTATAGATTCTACCGATGCTTGGAACATGGATTCAAAGCTCGAACGTGCAATGGCAGCCTTGCGTTGTCCAGCTGGCGACCTTCCTGTTACTCATCTTTCTGGTGGTGAACGGCGCCGTGTGGCACTTTGCCGCTTATTGCTTCAAAAGCCTGACGTATTATTGCTCGACGAACCTACCAACCACTTGGACGCTGAAAGCATCGACTGGCTGGAGCAACATTTGCAACAATACGAAGGAACAGTTATTGCCGTTACTCACGACCGTTACTTCCTCGACGATGTAAGCGAATGGATTCTTGAGCTTGATCGTGGAGAAGGTATTCCATGGAAGGGTAACTACTCTTCTTGGCTCGACCAGAAAACAAAGCGTATGGAGCAAGAAGAAAAGACTGCTTCTAAGCGTAGAAAGACGCTCGAACGTGAGTTGGAATGGGTTCGCCTTGCACCAAAAGCTCGCCAAGCAAAAGGTAAGGCTCGTTTGAATTCATACGAACAAATGCTGAACCAAGAGCAGAAAGAACGTGAAGAGAAGCTCGAAATCTTTATTCCTAATGGTCCAAGATTGGGTAATAAGGTTATCGAAGCACAACACGTGCAGAAGGCTTTCGGCGAGAAAGTTCTTTTCAACGACCTCAACTTCATGCTTCCTCCTAACGGCATTGTGGGCGTGATTGGTCCGAACGGTGCTGGTAAAACCACTCTTTTCCGCCTTATCATGGGCTTGGAAACTCCAGACAATGGCAATTTCGAGGTAGGTGAAACAGTAAAACTTGCTTACGTAGACCAGCAACATAAGGATATAGATCCTAACAAATCGGTTTACGACGTTATTGCACAAGGCAACGAAAACATAAGAATGGGTGGACGCGATGTCAATGCACGTGCTTACATATCACGTTTTAACTTCTCTGGAACTGATCAAAGCAAACTTTGTGGTGTTCTTTCTGGTGGCGAACGCAACCGTTTACAGCTGGCTTTGGCATTGAAACAAGAAGGAAACGTACTTTTACTCGACGAACCTACCAACGATATTGACGTAAATACATTGCGTGCATTGGAAGAAGGTTTGGAAGCTTTTGCAGGTTGCGCTGTTGTTATTAGCCACGACCGTTGGTTCTTAGACCGTATCTGTACGCACATCCTTGCTTTCGAAGGCAACGGCGAAGTATTCTTCTTTGAAGGAACTTACTCTGAATACGAAATAAACAAGGCACGCCGCCTTGGCAACGAAGATATTAAAAAAGGTCGTTATCGTAAATTGATGGAAGACTAATCGGCTTTCGTAGCAAGACTTATCAAAAAGAAAAGGTGAGCAAAGCATACGTTTTGCTCACCTTTTTTATTTATATAATTGTGCATTAAACTAAACTTATCACATATTAAAGATTTTTGATAATAAAACAATGAAATATCAGAGTAAATAACTACATTTGCAGTTGTGCACTTTTGTTTGACAACGTACAATCTAACACGAGAAAAATATCGTTGGAAATGGTCAATGAACTAACTATGTAAGACAGGGCTATCCGCATTATCTGTCGCGGATTTCCCCTCAATTTAATGAAACCTTGTAGCTTCTTTTTCCTATTCGCACAACGTAAAACCCTTGTGGTAAGGGAACTTCCAAGCGATTAGTCACCTTACCTTTCCAAACAACCTGTCCATTGATGCTATATACATTGACGAATAAAGGTCCTTGGGCGCCGCCTGTTGTCTCGATATGCAGCGTGCCAGCCTTTCCGTACACTTTGTATGCATCGGTCGGAATGGTTGGCGTACTGATGGAAGTCGGCCATTGCCAAGCCTCCAACTCTACAATATTCTTGAACTCCGAAAAAACCTCAGAGGCACGGTAGGCATCGGCTGAGCCTTTGGGAACATAGAGGATGGCTTCATCTGCAGAATGGAGAAATGGTAAATACGGAGAAATAGCAGTAGGTTCATTTGTTTTAGGAGGAGTAATCGGACGGGAATAAACTTTTTTTAGATTGCGATTATTCCAAAATGCGTTCCTGCCTATAAAGGTCACACCTGCCGGGATGTCAATGGAATCCAAAGGTGCGCTGTCAAAGGCACTTCCTTCGATGCGTGTGACAGAGGAAGGAATGTTTATCTTATGAAGTTTAAGGTTCCAGCAAAAAGCTCCTTCGCCAATCTGTGTGACTCCATCTGGAATATTAACCTCTTCCAATTTAGCGCAACCATAAAAAGCAAGGTCTCCTATTCTATCCAATTTGTCGGTCAAGATTATTGCTTTCCTGAGGTTTGGTACCGCCCAATAAGTTTCATTCAAAATCCTTACTTTGGAAGGTACAGTTACACACTCTATACTCGGTACTCCGTAATATATGTCGCCATCCAAGATTTCAACTGTTTCAGGTAAAACGGCAATAGAGGTAGGGGCTTTGAGACAGCCATAAAACACACCACTGTATATCTCTCTAACTTCCGATGGAATATTAACCTCTTCCAACTTTATGCAATTTCCAAACAATAATTCATTAAGGACCTTAAGCTTTTCGGGGAGTTTAACCTTTCTTATTTCTATGCTATAAAAAAGCAGATTCTTACCTATTTCTTCCACACTTTCGGGAATAATCAACTCTTTGAGAAGCACATTGTAACTAAAGGCTTCCTTGCCTATTTTCTTGAGCGTTTTGGGTAGTTTATAGTCTTTGATGTAACTGAAATAAAAAGCCTTATCGGGCAGAGCATCATTCACCATACGAGCATCTTCCAAATCTAAATGACGTAGGTTCGTTTTGAAGTCATCTTCTTTTTCCTGCATTATTTTCAAAAACTTCTCAACTTTCATTCCTGTAGGCTTTGGAACACCAGGCCAACACAGGTAGTGAAGGAAGGCGATGTCTTTGTCGTTAAGTGTTCCCGTCACCCGAATACGGGTGAGTTCTTCGGCTCCCGGTCCTATCACCTCTTGCAACGTTCCCGGAGTTTCCACGTGATATTCCTACGCTTGGGCTGTTATTGTGCATATCAGCAACAATAGCATTGAGTAAAGTCTTGATTTCATGATTTATTGAATTTATGATTAACCTTAATTCCGCAGCATAAATTCTTGTGAGAACTCCAAGTGCCTGAGAAACAAAG
>ERZ772906.769-NODE-769-length-18365-cov-9.291152_pt1 | contig 18365 bp, 16 predicted proteins | sample MGYA00511338_ERZ772906 | MGnify/ENA primary metagenome ERZ772906 (study PRJEB29015, sample SAMEA2738076) | human oral metagenome | biome: human oral; feature: human-associated habitat; material: saliva | place: China | collected 2212 ... | reverse complement strand
CCGACGCGGATCACAGCGCAACCCCCGTGCGTGTGCCACCATACGCTACGAGCCCTGGTGGTCCTGATCGCCGGGGCGTTGATTCTGTTCCCTGACGGCGCCCGTCCCCTGGTGGGCTCGCCGTGGAGAGGAGACGCCGGTGAGCGCCTCGTCCTTGACCACCTCGCAGGTTTCGGCCCCCGCACGCGCCGGGGTACCCGTCGCCTCCCAGCATCTCGCCGTACTCGGTGCGATCTGCCTGCTGTGCACCGCCGTACTCGTGCCCGATCGACCACCGGGCGCGTGGCTGTGGAATGCGGGTGCCGTTGTGCTGGCGTGCGCGCTCGTCTTCTCCCGCCGCCGTCAGCCCCATATCGACGACCGCGATCTCGACCGGATTCTCGGCGCCGGCGGACTGGCGAGCGCCGGCTGGATCGTGGCCCAGTGGGACGTCGCGTTCCACCCCGCGGCGGCCGTTCTCGCTGCGGTCTGCCTCGCGGCGGGAGTCCTGTTCTGGATGGTCGGCACTCGGGAGACCGGCTGGTTGGCCCCCTCCGTCCTGCCCGTCCTGCTGGGAACCAGACCGGCCCTGGCGGCTCCGATCCCCGGGGCGGTCGGCCTGACCGTCTGCCTGCTCGTGAGCATCGTCATAGCGTGGCGATGGGGACCCGCTCCCGTCGGGCAGCTCGATGCCCTGCCGCCTCTCAGGCTGGTCGTCCCCGCGGCCGCCGCCGTCGCCGTGCTCGTGGCCGCCAGGGGGTGGATCGCATGACGCTGACCGTCCAGCGCGCGGGGTCTCTGACCCTGCCGACGCCCGTGGAGGTCCGCGGCGACCGCGACCAGCTCATCGGCCTGTCCTGCTTCGGCCTGTCGGCGGCCGCGCCGGAGTACTCGGCCCGCGGCACGCTCGTGCGCTGGCAGAGGGTCCTTCTGGCTGGTGCGACCGCGGTCGTCCTGGCCGGGCTCGTACTGCGCCCCCGGGTCGCGGGGATCGTGCTCGTCGCCGTGGCGACGCTCGCCTACGTCACCGCCCTGACCTACCGGCTCATCCTCTTCCGTCTCGGCGCCCGCGGGGGCCGCATGGTGGCGGTTACCGATGAGGAGGCGCGCGCGGTGCCCGACGCTGCCCTGCCCGTCTACACCGTTCTCGTGCCGGTTTTCCACGAGCCGCTTCTGGCGGACCTCGTCGAGCGCCTGGAGACGCTGGACTACCCGCGCCACCTACTCGACATCCAGCTCCTCCTGGAGGCGGACGACGACGAGACCGCCGAAGCCGCTAAGACCCTTCAACCGCGTGATCACCTGGGGATTGTCTACGTGCCCTCCCGCGAGCCGCGCACCAAGCCCAAGGCGTGCAACTACGGCTTCTTGACCTCCGAAGGGCAGATGTGCACCATCTACGACGCTGAGGACGCCCCCGACCCGTTGCAGCTGCGGCGCGCCGTCGTAGCGATGAGGCGCCTGGGACCCGATTACGCCTGCGTGCAGGCCCGGCTCGGCTTCTACAACTCCGACCAGAATCTTCTGACCCGATGGTTCGCACTGGATTACGGCTCATGGTTCGCCAATATGCTCCCCGGGCTCGTCGCTCTGGGCGCCCCCGTGCCCCTGGGCGGGACCTCCAATCATTTCCGCGCCGACGTGCTGCGCGCGACGGGAGCCTGGGACCCGTGGAACGTCACCGAGGACGCCGATCTGGGCCTGCGGTTGCACCGCGCCGGCTACAAGGTCGGGGTGCTCGACTCGGTGACGCGGGAGGAGGCCAACTCCGATGCAATCAACTGGGTGCGTCAGCGCAGCCGCTGGTACAAGGGCTATGTCCAGACCTTTCTGGTGCATGCGCGCCGGCCTCGGCTCGTGACCGGCCAGCTGGGATGGCGCGGCATCGTCGGACTGGTCGTCTTCATCGCGGGGACGCCGCTGCTGTCCGCGCTCAACGGCTTCTTCTGGGCCCTGACTGTCATGTGGTTCACCTCCCACGACCCGACGCTTGCGGCCCTGTTCCCATCGGTCGTCTACTACCTCGGCATGATCTGCCTGGTGCTGGGTAACCTCGCCGTGCTCTACATGGGCGTCTTCACCGCCCGGCAGATGGAGCGCCCCGACCTTCTGCTGGCGGCCTTCCTTATGCCCCTGTACTGGGCGCTCATGTGGCTGGCGGCCCTCAAAGCCGTCATCCAGCTTGTGACCGCGCCCTCCTACTGGGAGAAGACCGCTCACGGTCTGAATCGGGCGCGGGTTCCGGCGGCCCCGATGGCGGGGCGAGTCGCATGACCGCCGCCGCCCTCCCCACAGGATCCGTCCTCACGACCTCGAGCGCCGGAGCACGAGCCGTCGCCGCCAGGCACGCGGCCCGCGACCGGGACGGTCGCGTCCAGCAGGTGCTCGCTCTGAGCGCACTCATGATGTACCTGACCGTGGCGGCGTGGCTGAGCGCTCACGACCTCGTCTTCCCCGATGCCATGAGCCGTGTCGCCAACGGCTACTATGCGCTGTTCAGCCGGGACCCGCACCTGGCCGCTATCGGCTTCGTGTGGAATCCTCTGCCGTCACTGCTCACCATGCCCCTGCTGCTGGCGACGCCGTTGTGGCCGGCGCTGGCCGGCCATGCCCTGGCCGGATGCATCGTCTCGTCGTTGTGCGGGGCCTACACCGTGGGCCGCTTCCACGGACTGACCCGTGATCTGGGGGCGGGGCCCGCGACCGCTGCCGCCCTGACGGTGCTCATGGCCGTTCACCCGTTGGTTCTGCTGTCGGCGGCGACCGGGGCCAGTGAGGCGATGCTGCTCGCCGTGTGCGTCTACACCGCACGTCATCTCCTGCGTTGGCTGCAGACGGACGACCCCTGGGCGCTGGTGCACGTGGGCCTGGGCACCGGGCTGGCCTATCTGGTGCGTTACGAGGCACTGGCCATCGGCGTGTCCGTCGGTCTGCTGGTGCTGTGCGTTTCGCTTCTGCGCGCCCGCCGTCGCAGCCGGCCGTGGACGGTGTCCCTGCTCGACGTGACTCTGGCGGTCACGCCGCTGGCCGCGACCTTCGCCCTGTGGTCCTTGGCGAGCAGGATCATCATGGGCTCGTGGCTGGAGACCTTCACCTCCCAGTACGGCAACTCCGCCCAGGTGGGGACGGCGCGGGAGACCATCGACGCCGTCACCGGCGGCACCGGCATGGGGCACGCTGCCGCTTATCTCCTGGCACAGCTGGTCCACACAGCGCCGCTGGCCCTGCCGCTGCTCCTCTTCGCCCTGGTGGCGGCCTGGGTGCGCGCGGACGTCCGGATCCTGGCTCCCACAGTCGTGCTGGGAGCCGTTCTGGGCTTTCAGGAGCTGACCTTCCTGTTCGGCATGTCCTTCGGATGGATGCGGTTCCAGATCGCCGCCGTGCCCCTGGGCCTGCTCGCGGCCGCCTGCCTGTGCGGGGCGGTGCGGTCGGCCGGGCTCCGTTCCGACGGGCACCGCCTCCCGGCCGCATTCGTCACGCTCCTGCTGGTCGTGGGTCTCACCATCGCCATGCCTCTGGCGTGGATCGGGGAGGCGGACCCCCTTCTGGCGCGCGAGGAGACGCTGGCGCGCGAGTCGGCCAGCGCGGGGCAGTACGTCATGACGGACCGTATCGCGTCGGATATCGACGCGATGAGCCTGCCCGACGGTTCGGTCGTCACCGACGTGGCCTACTCCTTCGCCGTCGTTCTGGCCAGTGACAGGCCCAAGCAATTCGTCATCACCCCCGACCGGGACTTCACCGTGGCCTTGAACGATCCAGGCGGGTACGGGGTCCGGTTCGCCCTGGTCACCTCCAGACAGGACTCCTCAGCGGACGCCGTGGCGACCCGCTACCCGGGCATCTTCGACGACGGCGGGGGTGTGGCCACCCTGGCCCGGCAGTGGCAGGACGACTCAGGATTCACCTGGCGTCTCTACCGATTCGACGACGAGACCCCGTCCGACTGATGGGCGGGGAGGCCCGTCCGGGGCGGGCTCGCGTCACGGCCCTGCCCCCCGGATCCGGCCGACGAGTAGCCGATGCCACAGCATTTGTTCTCGTCGGTCGAGTCCGGGGAGCGCTCGGGACGTTACACTCGCTATACACGTCATTATGCGGAGGGGAGTACTCCCACCAACGGCGACGTCGTCACCACGGCGGACCGGGTTTGTGAACGCCGGCCCCCGGCGTCGCAGGCCAGTATGACGGCCGCTACGGCGGCAGGAATTACGCGGCGGGAGGAGACCTCCGGTACCCGAGTCGTACCGGAGGTATCACCAGTGGATGCTGACGTCCTGAGATGGCCGGCCCCCGACGCCGTCATGCGAGGCGCTCCCGCGCCCGTCCCGCCCACGAGCGGGCGAGACGCTCGGCGCATTCGCTGTCGTGCCGAGCGCACCATGACGGCATTCCCGTTCCCGTGCGTCGGCGGCGCAGACGGCGTCCCCGCCGCCGACGGAGGGCCGCCCACTGGGGCCCGGCCGGTGCGGAACATCGCAGTCGCTCTCATTGCCGTTCCGCTGGTCCTGCGGCGACCGCGAGTCAAGCCCGGGCCGGCCCGGATCGGAGCCCCACCAGCACCCGGGTACGGTGCGGCCCCGTCAAGGAGCACGAGAACATGAGCGTCAGCCCCCTGGCCTGGCTCGCCCTGGCCATCATCGTCACGAGCCTGCTGACGATCGACTTCGTCGGCCATGCCCGCAACCCCCATCCGCCGTCCATGCGCGAGGCCACCGGCTGGACCATCGGGTACACCGCCCTGGCGACCGTCTACGGCCTGGCCATCTGGGCGAGCGCGGGAGGCATCTACGCGGCGGAGTTCTACGCCGGCTGGTTGACCGAGTGGTCCCTGAGCGTCGACAACCTCTTCGTCTTCATCCTCATCCTGTCCACCTTCCGTGTGCCGCGGAATTTCCAGCAGAAGGCGCTGCTGCTGGGCATCGCCACCGCCCTGGTTCTGCGCCTGATCTTCATCCTGCTCGGCGCGGCCCTCATCGAACACTTCAGCTGGGTCTTCTACCTCTTCGGCGCGTTCCTCGTCTACACCGCCGTCAAACAGGTTGTCGACGCGCGCAAGGATGAGGACGAGGAGGAGGACGCCACCGCCTACGTCGACAACTCCGTGACCCGCTTCGTGCGAAGGCTGTTGCCCACGACTGACGGTTTCGTGGGCAACAGACTCATACACCGGCACGCCGGACGCACCATGATCACGCCCCTGCTCATCGTCATCGTCGCCCTGGGCAGCGCCGATCTCATGTTCGCCTTCGACTCCATCCCCGCCATCTTCGGCCTGACCAGCCAGCCCTTCCTCGTCTTCAGCGCCACCGCCTTCTCATTACTGGGCCTGCGACAGCTCTTCTTCCTCATCGACGGCCTGCTCGAGCGGCTCGTCTACCTGCCCTACGGCCTGGCCGTCATCCTGGGCTTCATCGGCTTCAAGCTCGTCAACCACGCCCTGCATGAGAACACGCTGCCCTTCGTCGCCGGTGGACGCCCCGTCACCGCCGTCCCCGAGCCTCCCACCGCGGTCTCGCTGGGACTGATCGTCGTCACACTCCTTCTCGTGGCCGTGGCCTCGCTCATCCGCACCCGGAGGCCTTCGTGAGCGCCCCGCGGGGGCGCGTCGAACGCCCCGGTCCCGCAGGTCCCGAAACGCCGGCGTCCAACGAGCTCCCGGGGCTCTCATCCGCGCAGGTCGCCGCACGCGTGCGCGAGGGGCGCACCAATGCCTATCGGGTGCGCACCTCCCGTTCCGTGATCGCGATCCTGCGCGCCAACGTCTTCACGGTCTTCAACGCCATCCTGGCGACCGCGCTCGTCCTCGTGCTCCTCGTGGGCAGGTGGCCCGACGCCCTGTTCGGCTTCGTGATGGTTCTCAACACCGCCACGGGCACGCTCGCCGAGGTGCGCTCCAAGGCCAAGAAACAGCACGTCGCTTCCGACTTCCCGGCCTCCATGACCACCGGCGAAATCATCACCGTCTACCGCAACCTCGCCTCCCAGAAGTGGACGACCCTGCCCGATGAGCAGTGGATGCACGGCCTGACCCTTGCCGTCGAAAAGCGCCTTGCTAAGCAGGAAGCCTCCGCCCAGCGTGCCGAGCACCAGAAGCAGGTTCGCGAACGCCGCACTCTCGAGCGCGAGGCCGCCAAGGCCTCGTCCGAGTCGACCCCTGCCCAGGACACGAAGGACAGCACAAACAGCTCCCTGAGCGCCGAGGAGATTGAGCGCCGCCGCGTTGAGCGCCGCAAGGCCCGCCGCCGCTCCGGCAAGAAGCACTGATCGACAATTCACGGTCCCGGAACCCGAGCGGGTACCCTGGATCTCAGCAAGACCCCATTTCCCATCATGGAGGACCCGTCATGAGTGACGACAATGCAGGCAAGCTCACCCGCCTCGAAGAAGAAGGCGAACTCGCCGCCGACTACCTGGAAGAACTGCTCGACATCGCTGACCTTGACGGCGACATCGAGATCGACGTCGAGAACGGTCGCGCATCCGTCGAGATCGTCGCCGACGATCCCGAGGCTCTCGAGCGCCTCGTCGGCGAGGATGGCGAGGTCCTGGACGCGCTCCAGGAACTGACCCGCCTGGCCGTCCAGACCGAGACCGGCGAGCGCTCTCGCCTCATGCTCGACATTGCCGGCTTCCGCGCCGAGCGCAAGGAAGAGCTGCGGGACATCACGCGCGAGGCTATCGCCCGCGTGCGCTCCACCGGTGAGGCCGTCAAGCTCGACGCCATGAACCCCTTCGAGCGCAAGGTCTGCCATGACGTCGTCGCCGAGGAGGGCCTGACCTCCGAGTCCGAGGGCGTCGAACCCCACCGCCGTGTCGTCATCCTGCCCGAGGTTTCCGACGGTGAGTGAGAACCCGAACGGGACGGGAAGGGGTCGCCAGGTGGGCGACCCCTTCGTCCCAGAAGAACCCACGCAGGCAGTCCGTGACTTCTTCGGCCCCGCCTTTTCCGACGTCGCGGAATACGCGCGTATGCTCGAGGAGGAGGGCGAGCTGCGCGGCCTGCTCGGTCCGCGCGACATGGAACGCATCTGGTCGCGTCACATCGTCAACTCCGCCGCCGTCCTCGACTTCATGCCTCGCAAGGAGGGGCGCGAGGTTCTGGACGTTGGCTCCGGCTCCGGTTTGCCTGGCATTGTGATCGCCGCGTGTCGGCCTGACCTGCACATTCACCTCGCGGAGCCCATGGAGCGCCGCGTGGAGTGGCTTGAAGAGGTCGTCGAGGGCCTGGGCCTGGATAACGTGACCGTGCATCAGGCGCGTGCCGAGGAGCTGCGAGGCAAGGGCAAGGCCGACGTGGTCACTGCTCGCGCCGTGGCGAACATGAGCAAGCTCGTGCGCATGACGTCCAAGCTTATCGCGCCGGGTGGTTCGCTCGTAGCGCTCAAGGGGCGTCGCGCTCCAATTGAGGTGGACGAGGCCTCGGCTGAGCTAGGCCGTCACCACCTGCGTGCCGAGATACACGAAGTTCCCTCGATCATGGAGGAAGAGTCAACGTACGTGGTGGTTTGCACCCGTATCAAGTAGGTTTTGCTAAAAGTGATGGCCATCACTTTATTGTGAGTGAGCTTTTCTTCTGCATGTTTTTGTGGTGCCGTTGTGTCATTTTGATGCTTGTGTGATCGACCCACGCGGCCAGGAGAATCGATCCTACAGAACAATTTTTTCGGTGTTTGATGCACTGTGTCGTGATTCCTGTGTGTATTCATGCATCGCGGGCTTTCGATGCTGTTACTGTTGGCGGTGGCCCGTAGACTAGAGGCAGTAGCTAGGAAGGTGTCACGTGACAACAGAAAACACCCCTCTGTCCTCTCAGATCGAACGCAACATCGCCGATTTGCGCATGCTCGCAAACGCCGAGTATCGCAAGCCGGCGTCCACGCGCATCATTGCAATCGCCAACCAGAAGGGCGGCGTCGGTAAGACGACCTCGGCCGTCAACCTGGCCGCTGGCCTGGCAATGGGCGGCCTGTCGGTGCTTGTTATCGATGCGGACGCGCAGGGCAACGCATCCAGCGCGCTTGGCGTCGCGCACCCCGTGGGCACACCATCGACGTACGACGTGATGATCGGGGGAGCGGAGTTGGAGGATGTTCTCCAGCCGTGTCCCGATGTTGAGGGTATCCTCGTGTGCCCGGCGACAATCGACCTGTCGGGTGCTGAGATTGAACTGGTTGACGTGCCCGGGCGTGAGAGTCGCCTGAAGGCTGCGCTCAGCCGGTACGTGGCGGCGCATCATGAGATTGACATTATCCTCATTGATTGCCCACCCTCGCTTGGCCTCGTGACGCTGAATGTCATGGTGGCTGCCGACGAGGTTCTAATCCCCATTCAGGCCGAGTACTATGCCCTCGAGGGCCTGAGCCAGCTCTGGAATACGGTCGAGCGCGTCGGTGCGAGCATGAATCCCGGCCTGCGCGTGTCGGGAATGCTCCTCACCATGTCCGACAAGCGCACCCGCCTGTCCGAGGAGGTCGAATCTGAGGTGCGTGCGCACTTCCCGCATCACACGTTCGAGACGGTGATTCCCCGCAGCGTTCGCATTTCCGAAGCTCCCAGCTATGCGCAGACTGCCATTACGTACGATCCGCGCAACGTCGGTGCTATCGCATACCGAAAGGCCGCCCTCGAGCTGTGCGATCGGCTTGCCGCCGCATTGTAAAACAGTGTTTCACGTGAAACATTGGCCCGCAGCCTGGGTTCTCTGCAGTTTGGAACGTAGTCATCACGATTCGTGACCATAAGTTCAACAAAGTGATCAAAGCCGCTCATCACCTGAGCGCAATGCATTGTTTCACGTGAAACAATAAACGCACGCAATTGAAGGAGTTATGCAATGGCGGATGCAACACCGAAGACTGAGGGCCACAAGGGTGCTCGCAAGCACACCGGCCTCGGTCGCGGTCTTGGCGCTCTCATCCCTCAGGCAGGTGAGCAGAAGTCACCGACACCCCCCGCCCCTCCTGCACGTCCACTCGACGTCTTCTTCCCCGAAGGCCCTGCCGCCAGTGGTAGGGGAGGATCCGCAAAGGATCTCCTCCAGCCTAAGCGCGCCACGGCCTCGTCGAACAAGAAGCGCCACGCAATGCCTACCCTGGACATTGGCGCGGCACGCCGCACGGTGAATGCATCTAATCCTCTTGGCTCCGGGATCAATGGCTCAGCCCCCGACCAGAGTGGTTCTACCCCGCGTGTTGTGCCCGTCGAAACCGTCGCTCAGTCTGTTCCAGATGTTTCACGTGAAACATCTGAGGAGAATGAGCTTCTACCCGTGCCCGGGGCGTCCTTCGCCGAAATTGCTATCGATCAGATCGTCCCCAATGCGAAGCAGCCTCGTGAGGTCTTCGACGAGGATGACCTAAAGGAACTGTCCGCCTCCATTAAGGAGGTCGGCGTTCTCCAGCCCGTCGTCGTTCGCAACATTCCCGCCACCGGTCGTTCCGAGAAGCTCCAGGAGTACCTCGCCGACAAGCCTGACGCGCGTTATGAACTGATCATGGGCGAGCGCCGCCTGCGTGCCTCCGAGCTCGCCGGCGAGACCACGATTCCAGCGATCATCCGGGAGACCGACGATGGGGATCTACTCCGCGACGCGCTCCTCGAGAACCTCCATCGGGCCCAGCTCAACCCGCTGGAAGAAGCGAGCGCATACCAGCAGCTCATGGCCGATTTCGGTGCGACTCAGGAAGAACTCGCCAAGCGAATCGCCCGCTCGCGCCCGCAGATCGCCAACACCCTGCGCCTACTCAAGCTCCCCCCGACCGTCCAGAAGAAGGTGGCCGCACAGGTCATCACCGCGGGCCACGCCCGCGCCCTGCTGTCCCTCGACACAGCAGAAGACATGGAACGACTCTCGGAGCGCATCGTCGCGGAAGGCCTCTCAGTGCGCACCACTGAAGAGATCGTCCGAGTCGGCAAGGTCAAGGCCACCCCACGCCCGCGCGCCCGCAAGCAAGAACCCCTGTCTGCACTGGGAGAGAGCGTCGTGACGGCCCTGTCCGACGCGTACGACACGCGCGTCTCCATCACGGAAGGCCAAAAGAAGGGTCGAATCGTCATCGAATTTGCAGGAGCAGACGACCTCCAGCGAATCGCAGACCTTATTCTCCACTGAGTCAGCTTCGTACACGTCTCAGCAGATCAGCCGAAGTATGTTTCCAATCATACATTTTCCGGCCTGATCTGTGGCTCAAACTACGCTTAAACTACTCTTAAGGATCCGGCGTCGGATCCTCGCAGTACTAGAAGGAGCGAAAGGCATGCACGCCCCAGGCAGTTCGCGCACCGTGCTTTTCGATGTCGGGGGAGTCCTCGTTGACTCTCACCCCGATCCCGCCGTCATCGCCCGCATGTTCGGAGACGAATCGCGAGGCCTCACAACACTCGTCGACCAAGCAATGTGGACACACCGCGGCGACTACGACGCCGGCCTGTCCGACCGGGACTTTTGGGACCGTATCGCCGGCGACTGCGGACAGGACGAACCACCCGCAGACCTACTCAAAGCCCTCGTGGAACTCGATTCCTCACGTATGGCTGATGCAAACGAATCCACCCTCGGCCTCGTCCGCCTCCTGCGACACCAAGGCGTACGCGTCGGCATCCTCTCCAACGCCCCGTACCCCATCGCAAAAGCAATCCGTCGCTCCGAATGGGGGAGCCTTTTCGACTTCTTCGCTTTCTCCTGCGACTATGGCATCTGCAAGCCCTCCCGCGGTATCTACCGCGACGTACTCCACCGCCTCGGAACTCCCGTCGAAGACGTCGCCTTCATCGACGACCGTCGCGAAAATGTTCGCGCCGCTGAACTGATGGGCGTCAAAGGAATCTTGTGGACAGGACCCGAACAGGCCGAGGCACGCCTCAAGGAACTCGGCTTCCTGTTCTGAGTGGTCCTCTTTTCTCACGGGATATGGACGTGTCTGTGAGTACTGCCTGAGTGTCGGGTGCCTTCGGGCCCGGCCGCCCGCGAGATCGCCACACGCGAGCCTGCGGCTCGGAGTGGTCGATCTCGAAGCCCGCCCGTGCCCTCCGGGCCCTACGGCACCCGTCACGCTGGCTGCTCGTGGTGTTGTGCCCGGCTGCACCAAGAAGTGCTATGCTGGCACCAATAGGGGTCAAGAAGGCAGTCCACCCTATACGCCAAGCGCGTCGGACAGCCGAAGCGCCCTACGAGTGAGGGTGGCAGCCAACCCACCTGGGAGCAATCCCCGGGTAGGCGGGCCACCCTCTTCGCACACTCCAGGCCGGTGCCCTGCCGTACCGAAACACCAGTGTTCGGCCTTCGCCGACGCGACGCCATCCAAACGAAGGGCCCGGGAGGACAGCAGTCCTCCCGGGCCCGGTGCGTCCCACAGGGGAGCGGTGTCGCTACTCGCCCTCGATGGGGGCGTCAGCGGAGTGTTCTGACTCCTCCGACGGATCGGCCGACTCGGCAGCATCATCCGCTGTCCCATCAGCCACGCGACCACCCGCCACGAAATCAACGATGTCGGCGCACAACTGCGCGAACGACGAATCCTCAAGAGCATCCGCCGCCTGGGGGAGAAGCGACGTATCCGTCATACCGGGCGCAACATTGGCGTCAATAAACCAGCACGTCCCATCCTCATCCACCACGAAATCCATGCGCGACAAGTCCCGCAGACCCAGCGTCGTGTGCGCCTCAACAGCCGCGGCCTGCATGTCAGCCAAGGCCTCGGGAGAGAAACGCGCCGGCACAAAATACTCCGACTCATCCGTCGTATACCGCGCATCGTAATCGTAACGGCCATCATCCGTCGCAATCTCAACCGGGGGCAGAGCTACCGGCCCACCCTCCAGATCCACGACCGACACGGCCACATCGCGGCCCTCGATACGCTGCTCAACCATCAGACGCTGGCCGTACGCAAACGCATCCACCATCGAACGACGCAACTGCTTCGCATCATGCGCCGTCGAAATACCCAGTGCCGAACCGCCATCCGTCGGCTTAATGACAACTGGGAACGACACCGACCCCTCCAGGGCCGACAGCACATTTGATGCACCCAGCTGGCGGAAAATTGCCTGCGGCAGCGTCACCCAACCCGGCGTCGCCAGCCCCGCAGAACCCAGCAGAGCCTTCGCCGTCGGCTTATTCGACGCCAACATCGACTGCACCGACGACGAACCCACAAAGGGGATCCCCACCGATTCCAGGAACGACTGCAACGAGCCATCCTCGCCAATCGACCCATGCACGAGAGGCCAAATCACGTCAGGAGCGAACGACTCGATCGCCCCCGCCAGCGACGCATCCACATCTGAAATGACAACCTCGTAGCCGGCCTGCGCCAGAATATTCGCGACGCGACGACCCGAACGCACCGACACATCACGCTCATGCGTCAACCCGCCCGAAATAATCAGAACCTTCGTAGCCATAGTGTTGTTACTCCTTCGCAACCTTAACGAGCCGACCCAGCCCCGGCCTCGTCCGTTGAAGCCGTGCCGAACATGTCAACCATTTCCTTCTCAGCGTTGACGACCGCCGAGAGGCGGCGCACGCCCTCGCGGATTCTTTCCGGGGTGGGGTAACAGAACGACAAGCGCATGTGATTCGATCCCTGCCCGTCGTAGAAGAACGCCGTACCCGACACGTAAGCGACCTGGGCACGCACCGCGCGCGGCAGCATCGCCTTCGCATCCAAACCCTCAGGCAGCGTCACCCACGTGTAGAAGCCACCGTCCGGCACCGTCCACGAGCACGACGGCATGAACTCCTCAAGCGCCGTCAGCATCGCGTGAGCACGCTCCGCGTACATCGAGCGGAAGGTCTTCACCTGCCCATACCAGTCGTAGCTGCCCAAATAATCCGCGATCGCCATCTGACCCACCATCGACGGGCACAGGATCGCCGACTCGAGCGCCAGGACCAGCTTCGCGCGGATCGCATGCGGCGCGTACGCCCAGCCGATGCGGAAGCCCGGCGCGAACATCTTCGAGAACGAACCCAGGTACACGACCCCCTCCGGGCTGTACGAGGCGATGGCCGGCAGGGGATCACTGTGGAAGCCGAGCAGGCCATACGGGTTGTCTTCGACAATGAGGACGTGCTCACGCAGGCAGATCTCCGCGATGATCGGGCGGCGCTCCGCCGACAGCGTCACGCCCGCCGGGTTGTGGTAGTTCGGGATGATGTAGATGAACTTGATCGTCCGACCCGACGCCCGCACGTTGCGGATTGTCTCAGCCAAGGCCTCGGGAATGATGCCGTGCTCATCCATCGGCACGTGCACGACGTCCGCCTGGCGCGCGCGGAACACGCCGAGCGCACCCACGTACGAGGGGGCCTCGGCGAGGATGACGTCGCCCGGGTTCACGAAGAGTTCGGTGACGAGGTCGAGTGCCTGCTGGCTGCCCGTCGTTACCACGACGTCATCCGGGTCGGCACCGACGATACCGTCGTAGCTCATGACCTCCGTGATGTGTTCGCGCAGGACCTCCCAGCCCTGGCCGTTGCCGTACTGCATGGCCTGCGCGCCGTGGTTGCGGATCAGCTTTTCCGCGGACGCCGCGAGCTTATCGAGGGGGAGATCCTTCAGGTTCGGCATGCCGCCCGCGAGGGAAACGACCTCGGGGCGGGAGACGACCGAGAAGAGGGCGCGGATCTCGGATGCGCGCAGGTTCAGGGCTTGGTCCGCGTAGACGTCGTACCAGGGGTCGAGGCGGTTGCCCTGCGTGCGCGACGAGCCGGACGAGGCCGGGGTCGCTCCGTGTGTTGAAGGCTGAGTCAATGGGTGCCATCCTTTGCGTGGAGTCGCGTTATGCGTATAGGTAAAGTGTGCCACTTTCCTGGCCGCACGGGGCGACGAGGCCCGGGTGGCGGTCACATGTTTCACGTGAAACATTGTCGGTGGCGCGGCCGGTGTTCCGGGTGCCGCGTGGGTCTGGCCGGGGGCGTGGGTGGTCCGGGCACTGGTGCTGGTCACGTGGATACGATTGGGTATCGGCCTGGGGAGTTGCACGTGGGGGAGGCAAGGGCGGTACCAGCGCCAAGATTGGTACTTATACGGTTGATGGGGTCAAGGTTGAGCAAGGGTCGGCTGCCTACGTGGGGGATCGCCTGGCCACGGACGTGGATTTTCACCAGAAGATGCGTGAGAACCCGGCGTTGTGGGAGGCCATTAAGGACGGGCGCGTCACGGTGCATTCCGACATCGCGATCGCCCGCAGCGGGAACGCCGGGAAAATAGACTTTAAGACCAATCCGATTGAGCTGGACCCAGCCCACATCACCCGCATCGACCAGGCCATCAAGGGTCGCTAAAGGAGCATCATGTCGTTCGAGTTCACTGTGTTGTCTGATGATCGTTTCATCGAGATACTCCAGGCCTGGGTGGACTCACCCTGGCCCAAAACAGCCGAAGACGGCTACGCCCTACGCGACCGCTTCGGATGGACACAGAAGGAAGGGAAGCCCAACGTCTTTACTTCTGACGTTCACCCAATAGGGTTTCCTTGTTACTTCACCAAAGGGAGTGGCTCGATCGGAACGTTCAGTTTTTTGATCACTGATATTGCGCCTGAGGAGGCTTGGGGGTATTCGTTGGAGCCGGCGAAGGTGATTTATCGGCATTTCTGTGAGATTTTGACGCGCCGGTATGGGAAGGCGAAGCAGCGTAGTAGTAAGAAGGAGCGTTATCGTTCTACTTTTGTTACCCCGCTGGGCGTGGGCGTGAGTGTGGGCGGCAATGATGCTCTGGTCAGCTGCATTGTTGAGTCTCCTGAGGAGATGTTTATTGTGAGCGAGTACCAGCGTCTTGTTGCCAAGGGGTACATCTCAGAGGACGAGTAGCCGCGGCTAGCCGTGGCTGGTCTCAACCGGGGGCGCGCACGCGGATTGTTTCACGTGAAACAATCCCGGCTCTCCGGCTCAGTGCAGACGCGGATAGGGCTAGGAAGTGGCCGACGTGTCGATAGGTGAACTAGCTGCTGACAGCGACGAAGCCGAAGGAGAGCGAGCGGATCCGCCCGATGGACTTGCCGGTCATGGGGGAGTAGGGAAGTCGTCAGGAAAGGTCTGTCCGTAGCTTTCGGGAGCGTCGTCGTGAGTGGATACAAAAAGTCCGCAGCCCAAGGGGTCTGCGGACTTGCGTGAAATTCCGGCGTGGCGGAATTCGCTCAGTGGCGGTCGGCCTTGCGCGAACGCTTCGCGTCGGCGAGCTCGTTGAGCTGGTCGATGTGGGCCTGGGCAACCATGACGTCGATGGTGGAGAACATGAGTGGGCTCCTCGTGGGATCGTATTGGTGATTGTGTCCCTGCTTGACGAGGCCGGGGATCGCCCGGCGGTTCTCGTACGTGGAGCGCGCCAACGCGGGTAGCGTCAGCGCGACCCTGCGTATCAAACAAGAAAAAGCGCCGGACGAGCTTGGCAGCTCTGTCAGGCGCTTAATGGCTATAGTTTATGCCTCGGTTTTTTGGCAATCAATCGTTCGGACAGTTAGATCCGTCGCAGCGAGAATCAAGCAATTGCAAAGGAAAAACGCTGTCAGCATAGCTTTCGAGCGATGGTGAGTGGATACAAGTCACTGCGTAGACGGTCTGGTTGTGCAGAACAGGTATTTTGAGGGGTGTTTGTGGTGGGAGTGGTGGCGGGGGCGTCGTGCCAGGACTAGAATGATAACGATTTTCATTCAAGACAGTATCTAGAGGACCCATGAACCCCACGACATACAGGAGCCCGGGCCGCGCAGCTGCCCGGGCCCTCGCCGCAATGAGCCTCGCGGCAGCATCCTTCCTTGCACCAACAGGAGCACACGCCGCCGACGAGGCAGGCACTGGACTCGACTCCGCCACCGAAACAGCAGCAGCCGAGGAAGTGGCGCACGAAGCCTCCGACGCCTCCAACACCCAGGCAGATAACGCAGCCACAACCGACGCGGCCACCACAGTTACGACCGACGCATCTATCGACAACGCTGACTCGGCCGACACAACCGACGCGGCCACCGACAACACAGCCACCACAGTTACAACCGATGCGGCCGCCGACGACGCAGAAGCGGCCGCGACGAATTCGACCGCGCTGGAGTCGGTCGCGACGGATGTCGCCACGGCCTCGGGAACCGGGGGAGTGACCACCTGCGACGTCATGCGCACCCCGCCCGACGGCACCACCGCCACCCTGAACCGCGGCCACGCCGACATCTTCGACCTCACCTCTGATGCGGCCGGCGCGCTCACCCTGCGCATTAAAGAGGACGCCACCGGCTCCGGCGTCCTGCGCGAACCCGAGCAGACCCTCCTCGCGATCCCCGCGAGCACTCTCGCGCAGATTCCCGACGCCGTCAGCCAGACGACCGGCGCGCCCGCCGCCGCGTACCTACTCGGCCAGTCCGGCGACAACCAAGCCACCGTCCTGTGGCCCGGGTGGGACACCCTGGGCATCGCCGCCGGCGGATACGACGCCGCGCGCTTCCACATCACCTACTCCGGGCCAGCCGACGGGCGCATCTACGCCTTCACATCCAGCTTCGCAGAAGGCCTGAAGGCGGTCACCGCCGACGGCAGCTACGACCTGGCCCCGGGCGGCGACGACATCGACCAGCCCTACGCCGCCCACAAGCACGTCAACTGGCTGTTTACGCGCGCCGGCCGCTACACGCTGACCGTCCAAGCCAGCGCCTGGACCCCCGGCAACACCGGCACCGCCAACGCCGTCGCACCCACCCGCACCTACACGATCGACGTGGCTGACGAAGCCGCGTGCCTCGCCGAGGCCGGCCTTACCCCCGGCGGTAATGGCAACCCCGCAGCCCCCGCACCCGGCGTCGACCCGGGTTCCACGGATGCCCAGTCGGGAGCCGGGCAGTCGGGCGCTGACGGGGATTCGACTCCGGACACCACAGACCGCTCCGCTTCCGACACCGGTGCTGGAGCGAACGACCCCGCCCAGACCTCGGGCACAGGTCTGGGCGCGGGCAGCGGTGGGGGAGCAGGCACCGCCTATGGCGTCACGACCTCAGGCACCACGACCTCGGGCGCTCGCACCACCACGTCGTCAGGCGAACGCTGCATCCCCACCCGCGTCACCCGCGAGGCAACGGGAACCGAATCCGCTGCCCCGGCCTCGTCCCAAGCCCCCGCCAACACCGCGCGCACCACGCTGACCGTCAGCGTCGGCGAGGGTGCATCCGGTAACGCGACCGAGGGACACTTCGACCTGGGTCCCGCCATCGAAAACGGCAGCCTCGTCGCCCGCATCAAAGACGACCGTACGCAGCCCGCGCAGTGGGTCGACCCATCAACCCTGACTTTTGCACTCGGTGAGGCCGCGCGTATCACCGCGCCCGCAGACCTCGGCTTCGTTGCCACCGCCGGCTCCAGCGTGTGGCTCATCCCCTCCACCCAAATCGCGGGCGTGCCGTGGCTGGGCCTGAACTCCCAGCGCGAAGAGATCGTCACCGGCACCACCGGCCCCGTCCAGTTCACCCTCGACGCCGTCGAAGGCCCCGGACGCGTCGCCGTCTTCAACGCGGGCGCGCTCGGCTCCGGCGTCGGCGAGCACGTCTTCGACGGCCCCGGCACCGGCTACACGCTCGGCGCCAACACGCACGCCCACCAGAACTGGGTGTTCACCGCGCCCGGCACCTACACGCTCACCATCTCCATGCGAGTCACCCCCACCGGCGCGGCCCTGACCGGCTCCGGCTACGGCGGCGGCGGCGAAGTCACCACCACCGGCGCACTCGGCACGAGCAGCCGACCCATGGCCTCCCAGGTCGTCGGCCGCACCGCCTCCGGCAAAGACTGTGACCTCTCCCTGGCCATCACCGGCGCCGACACCATCCCGTTGGCTGTCGTCTCGCTCACGTGGGCGCTGACCGGCGCGGCCTGCGTGTGGGTCAGTTCGATCGGTCGACGCAGAAACGCGCGAGCATTCTCGTGAACACTCATTCACGAGGCATCCTCTCCTTCATCCCCCGCCATCCCTCCCGTGGGTGGCGGGGGAGTGGGTGTGGGCTCGCCGCAGCGACGTTAGCGCTTACGGCGGGGGTCGCCGGGTGTGCGCCCGCGCCCGACCCCGCTCGCGATGGTGAACTGCGCGTCGTCGCCACGACCGGTATCCTCGCCGACCTCGTCCGCAACGTCGCCGGAGACCGCGCCCACGTCACCCAGATGGTTCCCAACGGGGCAGACCCGCACTCGTGGGAACCCTCCCTGCGCACCGTCCGCGACGTGGCCTACGCGGACGTCGCCTTCTCCAACTACCTCATGCTCGAAGAACACGCCCTCATCCGTGCCCTCGACTCCAACCTGCCCGCCGGCTCACGCTCCGTCTCCGTCGCCGAGGAGGCCGCCAAGAACGGCGCGACCATCCTCCCCCTCGTCGAAGACCGCGCCCTCGACACCCCGTGGC
>ERZ772906.761-NODE-761-length-18474-cov-5.267115_pt1 | contig 18474 bp, 35 predicted proteins | sample MGYA00511338_ERZ772906 | MGnify/ENA primary metagenome ERZ772906 (study PRJEB29015, sample SAMEA2738076) | human oral metagenome | biome: human oral; feature: human-associated habitat; material: saliva | place: China | collected 2212 ... | reverse complement strand
ACTTCTTGTGAATACTTATGGTTAATTTTGATTAATTATTTCATAACTGTTCTGAACCTTTCTGTCTAAATATTTGATGTCAGATTTCGAGAGTTCATACTCCGCACCATCTACGATGAGCTTACCATCTCTATATTCACCACTGATTCGGCCGATAGAGTCACCTGACTCATTATATAGTGCATATGTTTTAGGTAGATTTTCTATAGTGACGTTGTGACCTTGTACGGTCACGTGTTCGTCAAAATTCTTCATAGGAATTGAGTGTGAAATGATAATTAGCGGGGTGGCGAAGAATAGTAGTACACCCATCATCGACACTAACATATAGACGAATGGGTCATGCCAGAGTCGCTTTATAAATGAGGTGCTCTCGGGTATTACGCGGCACCAACGACCAAGTGTTCCCCAGAATACGCGGAATGTGAAGTAGGTGGCTAGTATTGTGAATATTATGCCGGTTGGCGCTAGAATATTTGGAGTTAACGCAATATGCATTATATGTCACCTCTAACTTTCTTATTGATGTATTCGTTGTCGGTTCGTGAGAGTTCGTATTTAATACCATATTTGTCAATTAGATATCCAGTATCGTATGACGAATCGTATTCATAGCGACCAATAAATTTGTCACCTAAATCGCGACTTGAGTCAGGTAGAGATGACGCAGCACGCAAATTATAGTAGAATTTGTCATTCTCAATAGTCACTAGATTATCATTTATTGATATGGTTGTGTCCAGGTGTGATAAATCAGTACTATTAAAGTATTTCGAGAACATAGGTGTTGGCGATAGCGCTATGAGTGCGCACACACCAATTAATATGTGGTGTATAGCTGTAGGTAATTTCGACACGAAACGCTCAACAATACTCATCCCCAGTATAAATAGACCAACACTGACACCTATATTAAGACAGAATAGTATAAGTCTTATAAGCGGGTCATAGTCTAGTTGTAGTTTTAGTATTTCCATGATATTATCCTTTCTGCCTTGATTTGATATAGTCTGCGTTCTCGTCCGAAAGCTTGAAGATGCGCCCTTCGATAGTTTTTAGAGTATATTTACCAAATTCGTGATTGTATTCGAATCTGTACGTATTGCTGGCTCGACCGTTATACCACGGTTCGTTTATATCTTCTGGCTCAAGAGTGTACGATGCAGGTAGATTACCAATAGTTACCATGTCTCCAGATACTGCGATTGAGTCTGGAATGTCTGCGAAATTGGCGTCACGTGACTTGTATTCTTTGATAAAAATACCAACAAACATGAGTGCTATCGATAAAAATAACACAGTCATCGACCTGGTAGGTAGAGTGTATTTGGCAGATGTTATAAAGAACATAAGACCGGTAATACTACCGATAATACCAATAGCGATTAGATAGGTAGCAATCACGGGTGTATAATTTAATAACATTTGTTTCTATCCTTTCTGTCTGGATTTGATATAGTCTGAGTCTTCGTCCGAGAGCTCATAGCGGTCACCTTTTACAGTCCCAAGGAAACCAGCCTTGAAGTCTTCGACGTAAGTGTATTTGAATTTGATTGGTTCTTTGGTACTGAGACCATTGGGGTTATACGCGTAACCATCCGGTAAATCGTGTATGGTTACAAGATTACCTTCAACATCAATTGAGTTCGGTACCTCACTCAACGGTATTTGGTGCCACGCACCAAATAATAAATATACACCGAAAATGAATGATGTAATTGGTAGCGCAATAAGAGCGAAACCAATACGGTCTGTAATTTTGTCTGTTTCGCATAATTTATATATAAGATACCTAACAATGAAAATTAGGAGTATGGTGACAATAAGAGCCACAATAGCTGATTTATATGGAATATAGATTAACATGTTGGTCCTTTCTGGTGTCTAGACACCTAGTTATTTGATTCGTAAATTAGCTGACGATAGAACTTGTCTTCCTTGTCAGTCAACTTGTATGTACTAAATTCATCTCGAAGTGTACCGTTACTATATGTAAGTGTACGCTCACCTTTGACATAGACATCATCGGTGTCAGGATAAGAATAATAGAGAGGTAAGTCCTTAACGGTAATTTCATTTCCATGAACTTCAAGATATGGTTCCACTTTCTCGGGCGGAACAATTCTTGGTGGAAGGAAGATTAGAGCGAGTGTTATAACAAATAAGATAACCATGGAACCTACTCTGTGGTAGGTAAATACCTGTTCAGGTATTTTTGTACATTTGAGTTTTACAAATGGGGCGATAAACATAGATAAGATAAGTGTGACGAATACTATCGCACCAATTAGTTTGAAATTGTAGATTATCAAGGTTTCACCTTCTTTCTAATATAGACATAGTCCTAGGAGACCTATGAATATGGCGAGTATGATTGTACCAGCGTATATTATATTAGCAATATGGTACGGCATAGTTAAAACGCCTGGATATGGATTTTCGTCCGAGTTGGCGTGTCTGATATTTCGACCAATACCAATGATAGCAAGTGTGATTGCGAGCAAAGCGCAAAGAATGAATTTTATTCCGAATTCGTGCATTTGAGTCCTTTCTTAGAAGAAAGGTGCTATTTTCTAGCACCTTTTTCGAGTAAAAATTTAGTGTCTTCATAGTTCAGTTTGTACTTGTATCCATTTTGAGCAGTGAGAGTAATTGAGTCGAACTTCTCGTCGTATTCTGCGATGAATACCGTGTGTGTTTTAGCATCTGGTTTATGTTCATTATTGACATTTGAGCTGGCATAATCGTTATCTAGAGAGGGGTCTTCAGAAATAGGGTCAAAGATAACCTTTTCCCCTTCAACATGAATTTTGTCTGATAATTCAGAAAGAGCGACGTGCTCATTAGATACAACCTTACCTATAACTGCCACTATCACACCAGAGAAGACGAATGTGACTGATAGAGCGATTATGGTTATCAATGTGTCGGTTGTCTTCTTATTCACTTTTTCTTGGTCTAGTGACTCATAAACTAACATTGTTATAATACCGATAGTGGCGAAACAGGCCGCAATAATCAGTATTATATCGACGAATAGTGGGGTATTAGTTATCATGGCTAGCACCTCTTTCTATCAAGTATTGCGCGTCTTCATACGTTAGGTTGTAATGATAACCTTCTTTAGTCACTAACTTCCCAGCCTCATATTTAGAATCGTACTCAAACTGGAATGTATTTCGTTCTTTCCTAGATATATGTTTCAGGGAACCTGAGTCGTCCTCCAGAGCATTGTATGAGATATTGTCAGGTAACGCGTCAATAGACACTTTTGTTCCAGAGACAGTAATTCGGTCGGAAATAGTCTGTAATCCAACATTATGTTGTAGTGCGATAGGTGTCATAATTGCAATAAGTCCTACGGTATGGTTAGAGCTATACAGATTTGACCTACTCTTTTGTATTTCTTCAACTTCGGCGATGCTGATATAATCATATCTATGAAAAACAGACACGCAACTATCGATATCGCATAGCTAAATAGGTTGTTATAATTTTCGTATATCATATTATTTCCTTTCTTTGGAGAAATGAGCTACGAGTTACCTCGTAGCTATTCTTTTACAATAAGACCTTTTTCTTTGAGTATCTTGACATCGTCACCCGATAACGGGTAGTAGTTTCCACTTTCGTCGTATAAGCGTCTAGTACCAGACTTACTTTCAAATCTTAGGTATTTCTTCGCAGTCGAGTCCGTGTTTGAGTAATGTACATCTTCAGGAAGCTCATTTACTATGACTAAGTCACCTTGAACTTCAATTTGGTCTTTAACAGCGACAAGGCCGACTGTCTCAGTTTTTGACGTCTCGTAAGTACCGAAAGATGCGTATAATAGACCACCAAAAGTCAATGAGGCTATCAAATATAGGCCAGCCTGGCCCCATTCTTTTGATAGAAGACTTACAAGTAAGCCTAAAACCACAACTGAGAGTACAAGGGTCACAATACCCGGTAATAATACTGTATGTTGGGTTTCCCAAACTGTCCTAGTTAGGTAAAATGTTGGGTAAACTGTGATATTATCCATTCTTAGCACCTCTTTCTTTTAGGAATTTTGTGTCTTCATCGAGTAAAACGAAAGTTTCGCCTGATGCACTTGTTAGTATACCTACTTCAAACGTTTCATCGTAAGAGAAAACAAATATCTGTCTTTCCTTGACATCTTGGAACTGTTTTGGTTCATAACGGATATTTTCAGGAAGTTTATCAATTACTACTTTTGAGTCAGTCACGTGCACTTGTTCTGAAATTCGTGATAGCGGTATTGGTTGCTTCTTATATATAGTTAGCGGGTTTACAATCGAACCGTATAAACAGGCTACAGCTATTATCGCTGTAACCACAGCCTCACAAGTACCGTAGGCTGCGAGGGTAATAAATGTGGCAAATAGACCTATAATCACTATTGCCACCGTCAGCGTTATTTGCACCCAAGTATCGGCCGGTACACGAGTTGATTCTATCAATAGGTGATTTGTCATTACCTAGCACCCCTTTCTTTTAGGAATTGTGTGTCAGCGTCGTTAAGTTTGAATTCGACACCATTCTCATCGATTAACTTTTTCGTGTCATAGAAACCATTAAATTTGAAGACTCTTCGTGACACGTGGTACTTACCACTATCTTCGTTGTCTTGGTAATAATATTTGTCAGGAAGCTTGTCGATGACAACTTTGTCACCTTCAACTTGAATATCAGCCTGTACAGAGCTTAGGTTCGTCTCTTTGTATGTTTCGTGTCCACCGGCCAGACCAATGATATTTCCAATTCCCCATATACCAACTATCCCGATGATAATTATGAACGGGGGTATAGCGACAAGTAATATGTCTGCGGACTTAAGTAGACCAACGGCTAACACGCACAGCACTATCAGAAGTAGACAGACAATTAATGTCGTCTTCATGTCTTCTGACATTGGGTAAGTACTTGAGTCGATAACCTTTTCGTATAGAATGTAGTTCTTATCCATTGTTTGCACCTCTCTCCTCTAAGAATTTGATATCGTCATCGGTTAGTCTAAACGAGTTGCCGTTTTCATCGACCAAAGTAACTTTTTCATACAATGAATCGTTTTTGAACTCGAAAATTCTACGGCCGATGTGTTCTGGTTTGTCAGTCTTATCGTGGTAGAAATAATCCTTAGGTAGTTCATCGATAACAACTTTTGATTTGTCGACATGGACGTATTGCTGAACTTGACTCATAGGTATTTCATTAAATTTAGCATCACCTTGCGAGATACCCGTTATATACCAAAACCATGGTCGTATTAGAACAGCCATAAGTATCAGAAACGGGATTGAGGCAATACTTGCGACCTCGCTATTGAGATACTTATTACCATAATACATAACGGCAAAAGCGAAAGCACCCAAGATTATAGCAATTATAAGAATGGGCACTGACAGTGTAGTTGGTTCGTACGTTCGCTCTACTAATACATAGCTCTTATCCATTTTGGTCATCCTTTCTTGTCTTCGTAAGAATATATTCTAAGTCAGCTTGACCAAGCTTATACGAAAACCCTTTATAGTCGTAAAGATGACCTCTCTCAAATGTTGAATCGTAACTGAAGACTAATATTGTACGCTCACGAGCGTTTGGACTTGGTGTACCTACGCCGTGTTCGAATGAATATTCTTTTGGTAGTGGATTTATGATGATTTTGTTACCTTGGGTTTCTATATAGCTATCCACCTCGGATAAGTTGACATAGTCACCTTCTGCGAGAACAAGAAACGTTAAAAGACTACTCAAACCTGTTGCTATTAACAGACCTATGAGTATTTGTGAGAATGCTGCACCGAGTCCGAGTATATGTTGGTAGTTAGGTAGTGTTGCAAGCATTATACAACTCAATAGAAAAATACCGAGTGGTATTAATGTTTTATTGGTTGACTTTTTGAGCATGTAATCTACTCCTTTCTGTTGATTTCCGACAATAATTCCCAACGAATGAACGCTTTATGCGTACAAATGTCGGGTACAAAAGTCGGAGAGATTAGGGATATTGAATATCCCTAATCTACGGGTTAATTGTTTTGGGCTATTGGCCCAATCTTTGTTTTAAGTATTCTTTGTCTTCATCAGATAACTTGAGCTTACCACCATCTTCTGAGATAAGGTGTGCTGATTTGTACTCTGGGTTCTCAACAAATTTGAAGACTTGCCGACTTTCGTTGTTCGGACGACTATCGTTGTCGAATTCATAATACATGTAGTGGCTAGGTAGAGCCTCAATGGTGACCATCGAACCGTCAGTACTGATATAAGAATCTATACTTGACAGTGTTCGGTCTTGGTTATGATTAAGAATGCACATGCCGGCCACACTAATAACGATGAGTAAGATGCACCAACCTGCAACTCTACCTGATGTTTTGAGACTTTCAGTTTCTTTATCTGGATGCATCATCGTCTCAGCGAATCCGTTAGCAGATGCGATGAGTCCAGCGACAAGTGAGACAGCCATCACAATGAGAAATACTACTGCAAGTGGGTGTGCATAGTATATAACCATTAGTGTTCACCTCTTTCTTTTAGGTATCTAACGTCTTCTTTTGATAGCTCATAATAACTACCTTTTTCAGTTATCAATTTACCTGATTCGTACAATTCATTATATTCGAATTTGAATATCTGTTCAGCGTCTCTGTTAGGGTTGCTTTCACCCTTATTTTCTGTGAAACTTTCGTACCCATATGGTTTGTCAAACTTGCCAATTACAACTTTTTCACCATGAACAGTGATTTTATCACCGATAGTTGCTAATGGTACAATATGAGAAGTATATTTTCCTAGACCACCTGATGTGAGGAATGTGAGGAATCCGAATACTATGAATGCTGACATAAACCCAGCGCCAACATCACTCAACTCATTTTCGATGTCTTTATCTTTTTGCGCATCAAAACAGATGATGATGAAACTAATTAACAAACAGATAATTGTGAGTATCCAAAATACAACATGATAGTTCAACCAACTTATTCCGAATAATTCTAATTTTTCAAATTCATATATCATTGGCGCACACCTCTTTCTTTTAGGTATTCTTTGTCTTCATCAGATAATTTAAACCTACTTCCGTCTTCAGTGACTAAATACGCCGCGTCAAAATTTGGATTTTCTTCATAGTGGAATACTTGTTTCTCACTACTTTTCAGCTCCTTATCGTTATCGAGCGTTTCATAGGAGTAGTTGTGCGGAAGTTCGTTAATGGTTACCTTCGACTTATCAACCGTAATATGGTCTCCAACTTCTCGTAGTGGCCTATGGTCATCTATCATGTTGTGATACACACTATAACCACCGGCACTTAAACCTGATATTAGAATGCAAAGTATGGCAAACTCAGGTAGAAATATTAGCGTTAATATACCAATCACCATTAATATAATTGCAAATACAGCTATTGTTAGTTCAGTATCTGAAGCGAATGTTAGCATTATCGCACACCTCTTTCTTTCAAGTATTCTTTGTCTTCATCAGATAGTTTGAATTTACCACCATCTTCTGAGATAAGATAAGCTGTACCAAAATCTTGGTTTACTTCATATTTGAATTTTTGTTTCATTTCAGAATTTAGTCTTTGACTGTCGTCAAATTTAGCATATTGGAACCTGTTAGGGAGTGGTTCGAGAGTGACTATATTGTTTTCAACTGTAATAGTTAGATTCGGAACATCGGTCATATTTTTCAGCTTACCGTCAGTGTAATTACCTACTACTGTTATGATAAGTGTCACCATAGTCAGAACACCTATAAATAAGTACAATAGATATCCAATTAAAGTTGCAAGACCGTACGCAATACTATTCGTGTCGTCTAACCAAGCGTACATTAGTCCGGAAATAATCTTTAGAATTATAGCTATAATAGCCAATTTCCACCAATTATTTGCGGAAAATGAGTAAAACCATGGAATTTGTTCTATCATTAATTTTCACCAGCTTTCTGTTGTATTAATTTAATGTCGTCTTTGTCCAATTCGATTGTATCGCCATTTTTCGTTACCAACATACCTTGGTCATAAAATGCGTCATATTTGAATTCGAAGTGTTGCGTTTCTTTTGAGTTAAATGTGCCAGACGTTATGTTATACCAATAACTATCAGGTAAGTTGTTTATTGACACACGGTTACCATTCACCTCGATGTTCGACTCTATTTCCTGGAGTTTGACATTCACAGGGATGTTACCGAACATAATTCTCATCAAAAATAGACCCATAATCATTGGCCCAAGAAGTGGGAGGATTATTGTTGCTAACTTAATCTTACCAGGTCTTTGGGTCACCATGATAACAAGTAGTATGAGTCCGATAATTAGTGCGTAGTATAATAAATTGTCCCAGATTGGGTGATATACATTTTTCGCTATCATTGTTGTTGCTCCTTTTCATTTAGTTTTGGAACTTGTATATACAAGTTCATTTTCGCGAATTAATTAAGACAAAAGACTCGGACATTGTCCGAGTCTATTTATTTTTATTTTCTTCAGCCTTCTTAGCTTCCTCGATTTTCTTCGCTTCTTCAGCCTTTTTCGCATCTTCAAGCTTTTTACCTTCTCCGCTGATTAGTGTAAGTTTTCCGTCTTTGATTTTGATTTCATCACCTTCGCGAATTCTGTCGTACTGTTCTTTAGTTACTGAAATCTGTCTTGTACTACCGTCTTTAGTACGAACCTCAATCATGTAGATTGGTGTTCTTCCCTCACGAATGTTGTAGAATAACTCTTTTTGTTTCTGGTCTAGTTGATTAAACTTATCGTTATAGTGAGCTGAGCGGAATGAGTCTCCAATCATATCACCGATGATATAACCCCAGAAAATACTATTCATGCTAGAGTTGTCTGAGAAGAATCCAGAGTTACGATAGTTATCATTCAAGTATGAACGATAAGTGTCACGATAGTCTTTTGAAGCGAAGCTGTTACGATTTTTACTATAACTTGTGTCGACGTCTTTTAGACGTTCTCTTTCGCGTGATGCTTGAGCGCTACTTTTTGGTCTCATAACACCAGATTTATTTGAGCTAGAGTTTGCGTATGAACTCACTGACGGAGTACTACTAGAACTTCGTGAACTACTATAACTTCTTGAACTACTAGAGCTCGAACTTGGTGATGAATAGCTTGAGCTTCGCGAACTTGATGGAGAGCTTGAACTAGAACGACTCGAACTTGATGAACGACTCGAACTATATCCTGATGAGCTAGACCTTGATGAGCTAGATGCACGACTTGAGCTACTAAATGATGAACTAGACGAACGAGCTGAGCTAAATGAACTCGAAGACGCACGTCCTCCACCACCTGATGAACCTTTGGCGTCTACTATACCGCTACCAAAACCAGTCAGTACTAGAGTAGTACCTAGTAGGGCACTCGCAATTTTCATTGATTTTTTCATATTGTTCCTTTCTAATCGGAAGTGTTCCGATTATTTGTTTTCTTCAGATTTTTGGGTGTCAGATTTCTGGTCTTCCGCCTTTTTATCTTCAGATTTCTTAACATCTTCAGTTGAACGTTTGGCGATTACTGTACCTTCGATATCTTCTTGCTTAGTCGCGTATTCTGAGACTGTACCTTGGACTTTGTCACGGTCACTTGAGCAACCTGTTAATATCATTGTCAAGGCTGAAAGAGCAATCACAAATTTAATAAACTTCATCAGTAGTCCCCCCTATCTAAGTCGTCGCGAATAGCGATTAATTCAGTATCTATATCACATGCGTTCCAAATTAACTCACATAGCGCAGTGTGAACCACTTTAGCACGACCTGTAAATTCCATAGTCGGAATACTTGACGCTAACGTAATTAATTCGTCAAATTCAGACAACTCGTCAGTATCTTGAGGTGTGAAATCACCTGTAGGGAATCCGAATAGTGTGAAATCACTACCAACAAGTAGGTAGATAAGTATTTCACCGTCATACTCACCTAGATGCCATGCGACAGCGTCGCCTTTATCTCCAATACTTTGTAATCTACGCTCTGCGTATTCGAATAATTCATTTCCGTTTGTAATCATTTCGTTGTTTCCTTTCAGTTTAGTTCCGAAGATAGTTCCTGACAATTGTCCGCGTTTAGCGAACTTTTGTCAGGTACAAAAGTCGGAGAAATTAGGGATACTGAGTATCCCTAATTGTTGATAATCTATCTGTTTTCTATAGTTGTTGGTATCTGACCAACTCTATGTTCTAATTTTTGTTTTGCACATCCTGTGCAGTATAGCCCGATAGCTACACCTGCAACGAGGACGAGTATGTATTTTACGTACTTCATATTTTTCACCTACAATTCAACACGACGAGCGACAAATTCTGGGTCACCATGGTCTACTAAGTGTTCTACTAGGAACTTGTATGCTAAGCTTACATTTTCGAAAGCCTTGATTTGTTCGTGAACCACTTTCTTGTCTTGTAAATGTTGAATACATAACGTTACATTTCCGTTAGCGCTACCCGTTTCTTCGAATTTTCGTACAAGCATTGTGACACGAATGTATTTATACTCACCGAAACCTGGTACGTCTAGGTTGAAGTATTTTTGAGCTCCGTATGCTACTTTTACAATCTCGAACGATGTACGTTTACTATCGTCTTCGAATGTTACCAGTGGGTATAGCTCAGCGCTAAACGCAATTTTTGGAGTTCTATTCAAGATGCCGTCGATATCTATTATTGATAACATTGTCTCATCCTACCTTTCTATATTTGTTCACTCATGTGAAATAGTTCATATTTCATGCGGTAGCCAACTTTTTCATAGTCGGTTACACGCATTTTGGCAGTGAATTCACCCTCAAATTCATCAACCTTTTCATCGTCTACATAACCGATTCGTCTACCGTCATATTCCACACGGATAGCTTTCGGGTTGAATTTGTTTTCAGGTTCCCTTACTAGGTCTACCTCTACTATAACACTAGGGAGCCCATTTGTCAATAGGTGTTCCCCGTCATATTCGCTTACAGGGATTTGCACCCCGTAAGTAGTACCTTTAATTTTAATTGTGTTCATTTAACTTTACCTCGCTTATTTTGTTTTCTTTTGTCGTTCTTGCGCGATGCGCTTTGTATTAACTTCAAACGTCCATTTACGATAATATGAATCGTAGGTGCTACTATATGGATTATGGACATCATCCAAACCATAAGATGTTTGGTATGTATCTAACTCAGGGCCTGGATTTTCTGCCCGTACGTTTAATAATTCATCAAAGGTGTATTTTGCGTAGTGAGCCCATTCTTCGAACGGTCTATGGTTTATTGAGTATAGTGTATGAACAGCACCTGCAGCATATAGCTCATACTCACGGTCGGCTGCTTGCTCAGAATAACCTTCGCATACCACCTTGTATTTATCTAATTTGTCTAATATTAATTCACGAATGTTGAGCTCTTCACGTGTGTAAGCCAGAGTTTCTGGAAGTGCTACTTTGAGCTTGGCTGAATAGTTTCTAACGTCTTTTTGTACTAAATATAGAACTGGTACAAACACGATAATAATCCAGATTACAGCACCAATCACCGTTGGTGTGTAGTACACCATAAGACCTATTATGGTCGCAAAGATTAATACTCGAAGTGTAATGAAAGCTATAACATCTTCGAAGTAACCTTCTCTATGTCGTTTCGTACTCATGTGCCATGAGTAGACTGCTTTTCTTAAGTTGCTGACTGGTGTTTCTATATCTAAATGGTGACCTATTACCATTTCTGCTACAATTAGGAATATCCAGATAATTATCGTTAGTCTAATATAAAACCACGGAATGTAGCTCGAAATGTTAGTGATGAACGGTATTACTGTATTAGTGATATAATGAACTAATGGTCGGACTGTACGCTCACCATTATTCGTAAATATATCGTAGATTGTGTAAAATATACCACCAACGAATAATACGCCAGCGAAATTACCAATCGCTTTTATGAGTGATAGCAGAATACCTTTTATTTCTTCTCTGGTAGGTGGTTTAATAACTTTGGTTTGATTCAATTTTTCCTTATCCATTGCTTTTTCCCCTTCGACTTTAAAATTAAGATAGGGACATATGATGTCCCTTATTGTTTATGCCAGACCTCAACTGTAATGCTTGATTCACCTTTTTGTGATGCACTAGATAGTGAATATCCTATTTCTTTCAGCAATCGTTTCAGTGTAAGATAGTCTTCGTAGGTTCTGGCTTCAAGGTCATCTTCTATCTTGTGCAGTTCCTCACACTGCATTTCGTGCTTTTGACATTGAGCCGATAACTGTTCGTTTAACCTGTTGAGTGCATTTTTGTATTCTTCTGAACATATTCGTAGGAAGAAAGGTGTTCTGCACACTAACTCGTCACGTTCTATCTGTATGCGACAACACTCGGCTTGTATGGCTATTAGTTTAGAGTGGATTTTGTCAACTTGTTCTTCGTGTCGGCGTTCATTCTCGTTTAACATTACGGCTGCACATTGGTTGAACATTTCGTCATTTGTATCGTAATCGACAAATTCGATAGCAATTGTATCTAGCGGTACAAATAATCTGTGTGTTAGTTTGACGTATTTCATTTCGCTACCACCTTTCTACAGTATTTCCATTAGAATTTTGAAAAGGGGTACGGTGTTGTACCCCGCGTAATAAATAATGCCAGCTAATACTAGACTAAATGCTAATATCAGAGTTAGTGTCTGTGTTGTTATCAGTTTTATTATTTCCATCAGTCTCACCTTTAAGTTGTTTTTCGATGTTTCTTTCAATTGCGATTTTAATCGGAATTACAACAAATAGCGTCCCTGCGATTATCCCTACAGTTTTCAGTGTACTATCAGTGTTTAATGCGATTTTATTTCCGATACTTAGAATGAAGAAGAATAAGAAATCATAGATATTCGACTTGAATAGTAATGAATTCTTGTCTTCGTTTGTTGAGTTTGCGTATAACGGATGTTGCTTGTCGTGAACATATCCAAATATAATAGTTGTCACCAATAGACCTAATCCCATTACAGCGTGACCTATTGCCAGTCCCGTGCTCCCTGCTGTTTTGATACCAAGTAGGGTGTCAGTCGCAAGTACTACCCCTGTTATAAATAATACTAAATGTAAGCTCATTGATTTCATAATTTTACCTCGTTTCTTTCATTTTGTTTTGATAATCTTCTTGCAGTCCCAATGCAAGTAAGCTGAACGTAATTGTCATAATAAATAGACTATAGTCACCACTTTCGAATGCTCTAAATGTAACTAAGCACATTGCTATCATAAGGAGGTGACTCATCGTGTGGACAAAGTAGATGTATAATCTCAACTTTCGTGTTTCAGGTTTATACTTCTGTATGTCACAAATAACACCGAAAATTATTGATAGCATTGCGATAAAAATCGCGATACAGAGTAGTGGTATTGAATATGATGATTGTTTAAGAACGCCATTAAGACACATCGCTGGTATAACCATACCAATGAAACCATGGACACAGTCTCTACTATATATTGTGTCTATCAGACCTTTGAAAAATTCTTTAGCGTTCATTTTCATTTACCTTCTTACAATAGCTTAGAGCACGGTTTTCAAGACGTTTTGAGGCTGCGCGCTCTGGTCGATTCTTGTCTCGTCTCGGTTGACCTTTATAATCAGCTCTAAGATTGTAGGCGTAAAACTTATCCATGGTTACTCTGTCAGAATACCATTGTTCAATATCAATATCTTCGAAATACATATTGTATAAAGCTTCGAGCATTATGTCTCGCTTCATTTCGTCTGTAATCTTGCATCGCTCTTCTCGTATACGGTCTCGGTAGCTCAATACATCTTCAACCATGTTTTTTCGTAAACGTTCAATTTCTTTCTTCTGAGCTATTTGTTCTCTTCGAATCTTAGTCTTTTCAATAGCTTCTTTGTTGTTTTCTTGTAAATAATTATAAAGTCGTTGTTTAATTGTGTCCAAATCTTTTGGGTCAAAAATCTTAGTCTTTGTTATATCGTTGGCTTGGTCGGCATTGTCCCACAGGTTTGCTTTCTGAAGTTGTTTTACAAACATAGTACGTATATTACGTGTACGCGTATCAGGTATACCATACTCTTTAACTACGTCTTTCACGTAGGTTGTTAGTTTGATTTTAGTCATATTTTTACCTCCAAATATAAATAAAGGTGGCCGAAGCCACCTTGCTATTTTTCCAATGTTGTTAATTCGCGTTTTACACGTCTATTTTTTAGTTTTAGTCGTGCGCGTTTTTCACCGTTTTTACCGTCAGGTAGGTGAATAATTTCGATGTCTTTTTCTAGATGTGCTTTATACATCGCAGGTGTTCTTACCGAATCCGTTTCAGGCATAAGATGACCTAGAACTGTTCTTGGGCCTCTATTTGTTGATTTTGATGACGCAAGTGATTTGTAGTCTATTTCGTCTAATTCACTCACGTTTTGTACTATCCATCTAGAACGTGATTTATTTAGTTTATAAAGTGCTGGTGCTAATATGCGAGCCCAGTCAGCTTTTAGTTTTTCATCAGTCGCGTCTTCATACACAACTTCCATATCAGCGATATGTTTGACAATAGCGTCGCGAAGTTCACAGTCTTCTTCTGTAAGAATTTCTGACTCTCCGTACGCGTCTTCGCATCGAGCTGCGCTATAGACATATAGTACCGCGTCAATACCGATTGTTAATAGGAATATTCCGAAGATGACCATAAACACAACCGGATTTACTTCCATTGCGTAGATTACGAATATGTAAAATAGTACAAGACCAATGATTGTTATAAGTCTATAGATTGCGTACCAGACAATTGATTTAACCATTTCGTTATACCACCCGACTCTATGTCTTGAGTAACACATATACATCGCTTCACGTAACTTGTTCGTACTTGCTGGTGTGTATTTAGTGACTAACACGTGGGCAACAATTATCCCGGCAATCGCAAGTGTTGTGGTATCAAATACAATGTTGTAGATATACTGCCAAAGTGACTTGATATCATCTATGATACTCATAATTGCGCTCTTGATTTGAGATGTATATTCACCATCAGTTATCTTGTAATCTAAAAATGTAAATAGACCACCTGAGGCAATAAGAGTTGCGATACCAGCTAAGATACCTGTGCGGGTTTGTTTTCGACCGCGCGCTTTTTCCTGCTCTGAAGGTGGATTAATATAGCGTTTTAAATCTGTCATTTTAGTAAGTTTCCTTTCTTTGAGAATATCAAATGAAGATTGGGGTGTGGGGCGGGCCCCATAATTACCGGTTTGTGTATACAAACCGGTAAAAAAAGCCCTGAAGGGCTTATTATTAAACTCTTTTATATCCGCGTTGAAACGCAACACGTGCGATTGCTTTGAAAATGTCTGAATTTTCAGCTTTTCTTATATCGCTCATTTTTGTTGGGGCAAATTCTCCAAATGTATCAATTCCCCATGAAACAGCTTTAGCAACTACTTTATGTTCTTTTGCGATAGCGTTTGTTCTACGTGATGCTGCTTTTGGTGTTACTCCGATTTCTAACATTTTTTCTCTTAAAGTCATAATATAATACCTCCGGAAATCACTTCTCTAAACTACATTTACATTTGTTATCAAAAGATGAATGGGGTTTGGGGCTAGCCCCATTAAAGCCCATTTGTGTATACAAATGGGCTGAAATTTTTATCGTGATAATTCATCACCAAAATCCCAGTACTGTTGAGCATGTCGTTCAAGAGGTTTAATACCTTGTTCTAAATCGCGTGCAGCTAATATGTCGCGAGAGCTTTCAACGAACTCGTGTAACTCTTCAGGAATTTGCTCAATACTAGTTTGAGGATTGAGTAGGGCGTCGTAGACTTGCTCTATAGTGCGATAAGCGTTTGTCATACTGGTGCCGGACGGTAAGTAAACTGTGCTCTCAGCGAAACGGTCAAAGTTTCGATTCTGACCACCTACATCGATGTAACTAATTGGTGTTGCACGAGATGAATCAGGTACTAATACCCCGTAATTAGACTGTAATGGTAGTTTTGGAATTCGATGATAATTTTTAATAAGCCTATAGTCAAGTTCTGATGCGTAGTCAAACTTATTCATATCGAAGGCTGGGTTAAGTAGGTCGACATCGAGGCGTAACGAACCGTTAGGTTGTTTACGAACTAAAGCACCTATATATGCTGACCCGACATTTAGATTCGTATATGGACATCCTTGGGAGTCTTTGCGAATATGTAGACGAGATTCGATATCTCTAATGTCACTATGAACTATATCATTCACCGCATCTTGCACATTACCGGCTATAAACATGAATGGGGCGCTTTTGAAATCAACTTCTATAGCATTGTTACCAGGTTCTTTAGCATATAGACTAGCTGAATAATATGGATTATCGATACCAAATTGATGTGTCATTCGCACATCGAAAATTACACCGTCACGAGCGAAGGTACTCACGAATTGTCGAGGGTTATTGGCGCGTATGTCGACAACCTCTTTTAACTCGAAAGTGTCGGGTAACTCTTTAGCAAGTTGTTCATATAAGACGTCTTGCTCATTTCGATATTCAAGACTTCGTAATAATCTGTTTAGATTCGACATTGACTCATAACGGGTACCTGCCGGTTGACCGAACTCATCAGTGACAAAGTCGAAATAAGACGCACCGTAAGTGTCATTATCGTGGATAATAATCTCATGAGTATTATAATCCTGGTCGATATAAGTCGCATAATGTGTGGGTGCACCGTGATTGTCATGATTGTAATGGTAACCGTGAGCCGTCGCTCTTTGGAGCCATTCGAAATTTTCCTTGTTTTTAATTAGTTTCTCTGGATTGTCGCACTTTGTGAGGTTAATCGCTTTTGCGACTGATTCTGGGTTGCGAAAATCGTAATGAATATTTGGTTGTTCTGGTAGTTGCATTTCTGGTTCCTTTCTAATTGTACTACTACCATTATAACATGTCCTTGAAAAATCCGCAAAAAAAAAACGGAATTGTTACTACGCTAAATCGTCTTCGATTAAGGTTAGTAACAACTCCAATCTGTACATAAATGAATAGAATTTCGAATGTGACATACTAACTAGTATCGTGTCTTCTTTCTTCACGTCAACTTTATACCAAATGTTATGGTCAAAGACCAGGTTAAAAGGTATATCGTACTTATCTATAAGTGTTCGAAATTCATCTTCAGCATTGTTTTCTACAAGCTTACGCTTAAAATTTTCAGTTAGTTCCATATTTTTTACCTCCATTTCTAGACAACTCGTCCAGGTGTGTCGTAAAGTTAATCTTTGTACAATCCAAATCGATTCGATAGTTAATAGACAACTTGTCCAGGTGTGTCGTAATAGACAAAAGGAATGTTCCCCATAGAGGAATCTATGGGGAATGTTGAATATATTAATTATATCTTACCACACTTTTCGACTTTTGTCAAGTTACTTGCGTAATTTCTTGATTATTTTATACGCTGTGATACCAATTAACGCAACTTTGGTGATAGTCGCTAAGCAGTAAAGTGCGTCTTGGATTTTCTCAGCCTTGCGTCTAGTGTCAAAGTCCATTGTGCTAACAACGTTTAGTATTTGTACAACTTTCATCTTAAACTCATGGATGTCAGTTTCACGCACTATTGCGATAATTTCGCTTTCACGTTCATCACGCATCGCAAATACAAATTCACGGTCTTCGTTAATCCAAAATGGACATGCTAATTCACGCTCCGAATTGAATGCTACTTTGACATATCCAGATTCTTCATCTTTCTCGTGCAATTCATCGAAACCATAATCCTCAAGGATTTGTTCGATGATAACTAAGTTTAATTTATCTAATAGTGTTAATTCTTCTTTTCTTAATATTGACATATTTTTACCTACCTTTGCATGAATAATTTAAAGACTTCTGGGTGGTCACTTGCTAGAGTTGACATTATTTTAATACGTGCATTTTCATAGACGATAAAACGCTCACGGTCACGTTCTGTGATTACTGGGAGTGTACCTTGGTCTAAGTTGTCTGTTAAGTCTGATAGTTTTACAACCATAGCGTCCAAGTTCGTACACACCCTATCGATGTACTCTTCGTAGCTATCGTCACGATTGTGAGTTAAAAGAGCGAGTACGTTAAGTACCTCTTGACTAATACCTTTTTCACGTAAGAAATCCGCATCAAACGGAGTATCTTCAATAACGTCATGTAAGAGTGCCACAGTCTTCTGTAATTTTGTTCTGATATACTTTGTGTTGTTCGCAACGCGCAGCACATGGAATATGTACGGGTCGCCGTTTCTTCGTTCGACATTTTTGTGTGCTAATGTTGCTATTTCTAATGCTAATTGTAATTGTTTGTTGTTCATAGTATCTACCACCGTAAAGTTAAACTTATCTGATATTACCCAAATACCTTTGAATATTATTCAAATAAGTAACTTTTCCTTTCTTTATTATTTCAAATAAATAGCGTTACGGTTACTATATATTAAGTTTTGAAGTTAT
>ERZ772906.755-NODE-755-length-18561-cov-4.254026_pt1 | contig 18561 bp, 14 predicted proteins | sample MGYA00511338_ERZ772906 | MGnify/ENA primary metagenome ERZ772906 (study PRJEB29015, sample SAMEA2738076) | human oral metagenome | biome: human oral; feature: human-associated habitat; material: saliva | place: China | collected 2212 ... | reverse complement strand
ATTCATTAAGTTACTGGTATCAAAATCATTATTTACATATATTTTTTCTAGTACATCTTCATACGCATCATCATCCCTAAGACCAAACATTGAACCTACGTTCGTAGTTTTATTGGTGTTAAAATTTGAAATATCGAGCGAAACGAGTTTTTGCATATCAAAAAACATCTGATTCATATCTATTACATTAGTGGTATCAAAATTAGAGAGATCAAGTGAAGCAAGTCTGCTCGTATAAGCAAACATATTCTTCATATTAGTTACATTAGATGTATTAAAACTAGAAAGATTAAGTGAAGTAAGTTTAAACGTAGAAGAGAACATACCACTCATATCTATTACATTAGTGGTATCAAAATTAGAGAGATCAAGTGAAGTAAGCTTCATCATATTATAGAACATCTTATTCATATCTGTAACGCTAGATGTATTAAAGCTTGAAAGGTTGAGTGAAGGAAGACTAGACCCATTAAACATACTATTCATTTTTTTAACTTTTGAAGTATTAAAGTTTAGAAGATTAAGTGAAACGAGCTGCCATGTACCTTGAAACATTGAACTCATATCTGTTACATTAGAAGTATCAAAGTTTGACACATCAAGAGATTTAAAACCGTACATACCTTTAAACATAGAGCTCATGTTTGTTACTTTTGAAGTATCAAAACTTGAAAGATTAAGCTCCTTAATTTGATTCATATCTGCAAACATTGAACTCATATCTGCTACATTAGAAGTGTCAAAATTAGAAAGGTCAATATTTGAAATATATTGAATATAACCACGCCAATCATCCGAACGATCAAACATCTTGCTGCTATTCTTATTTAAATAGATTTTTTCCGATTCAGTATAATAATAGGCCATCATTTCAGTTGGATCTATCCACATTTTTATATCATAATCAGAATCTTCATCTTCAATATTTATTGTGTTCATATGGGTTGCTGGAGCTGTAGGGCTTTTCCTAAAACCATTTGCCCGATGTCTAGCTCCTAAATTTATTAGCTTATTATTAAAATCCGGACCCTCAGTCATTATCGCTTTCCCCACATACGGGTTCGTTACCACCGAAAAAATCAGCTTATTATCATAGCTTCCACTTTCAATATTCTGACCTAACTTCATGCCAATATTTAACCCACGCACGTCATTGCCATTGGTCTTTTCGGTGGTCTGAAAAATATTCGTTGGCGTCGCTAGTGACGGAATTGGATTATAATTAGTTTCATTTGAGGTTTTGAAGCCCCAGGTATTTACTGGCAAACTCAAAATGCTACTAGCTCCAGTAATCGAATCAATCTTCGCGCCACTCGCCGATCCCGAATTCACCAAGGCCGTTTCATTAGTTTCCGTATTCAACGTGGCCGTATAGCCAGTTTTATTTGTCGTATTTATCGTTAAATTTAGCGGCAATTCCGTAGTACCATTCACAGAATTGATCACCTGATTACCATTCACATTCACCGCCGCATTATCCACTGATACCGATAAAGTTGGCGTCTGTACAGCAAAAACTGTAGCAGAATTAAAGTTAAAAATAAAAATTGACAAACAAAGTCCTAATAGCAAAGTAAAATTTCTTCGAAAATTTACCCACAAAAAATTATGAGAGAAAGTGATTTTTGGCATGCCTCTATTTTATCATAAGCAAAATCAAAAATCAGCAAAAAATCAGCAAAACCCAGCATTAAGATTACCTTTAAAAACTCCACTTCATCAAGCAGCGCACCAAGGCACCATCTTTTTATCATAATCAAAATAACATCAGCATGGATTACTTATTTTAAGTAATGTGTTGTAAAAATAAGCCTTATATTTACGACTTAGCTTTTTCTTTACTTATCCCGTTTTCGATGTTATAATATAACGCATGAAAAAGCTTCCAATTGTCGCCCTCATCGGCCAAACCAATGCTGGTAAATCCAGCCTATTAAATCGCATGGCACACAAAAATATTGCCATTGTTGCGCGTGAGGCCGGCACTACCCGTGATAGCGTGATAGCGACTATCGATCAAGCTTTTACTCTTATTGATACTGCTGGTTTGAAAAATCCTGAAGATGATTTCGAAGCTTCCATCCAGGATCAAATCGAGGACGCCATTGATTCTGCGGATCTTATTTTACTTACCGTCGATTCTACCAAATACCCAGATTTCCGCGACAAAGATATTGCCCGCATGGCCCTTAAATCTCGCAAGCCAGTTCTTTTAGTCCTCAATAAGTCAGATCTCAAAGAATCCCTACCTTTTGCCGAATATATCAAATTTGGTATAAAAGCAGACGAAACCTATCAAACTTCTGCCACTACCGGACAGGGAATTAAAGACCTCAAATCCCGTATTTATCGCGAATTAAATTCTTACCCAAATACCAATGAGGCTGATTCGGATGAAAAAACCGAAACCGCCGTTAAGGTCGCTCTCATCGGCCGCCCAAATGTTGGTAAATCCAGCCTCTTCAATCGCCTCGGCCAAAAACAACAAGCCATCACCAGCTCCAAGCAGGGAACCACTCGCGACATTAATCGCCTCGAACTTAAATTTAAAGGCCAAACCATTGAATTTCTTGACACCGCCGGCCTTCGTAAACCAGGCAAACGCGAAGTTGGTATTGAAAAATTTTCTGCCATTCGCACTCTTTCCGCCATTGAAGAATCCGACATCTGTTTACTACTCGTTGATTCCACTGAGCCACATTCTAAGCTTGATCAATCCCTCGCTGGTCAAATTATCGAAGCTGGAAAAAGCGTTATTTTAGTTATCACCAAGTCAGACTTGCTAGATAATTCTACCCCTGTAGTTTCAACAATTTCCGACAAGTCCAAACCAACTGAGCTGTCACAAATCGATAATATCCTAGATAATCTGGAACGCGATTTCATTTTCTTATCTTTTGCTCCAGTGATTATTACCAGTTCCGAAACTGGCAAAAATGTCACAAAATTATTCGAACTTATTACCGAAGTTGATCTCGCTCGTCACACCGAACTTAAAACTTCAGAACTTAATAAGGTCCTAAATGAAGCGGTAATTTCACATCCACCAGCAGGACTAAAAAATACTCACCCAAAACTCCAATACATCACCCAGACCGACACTTGCCCACCATGGTTTGTCATTCATGGTCGCGAAATGGAATTGCTTCACTGGTCTTACAAACGTTATCTCGAACGTTGTATCCGTGAAAAATTCCCATTCCTCGGTACGCCGCTCAAGTTTTCCTTCCATAATGATCGTAAAAATGGCCCACGCAAATCTATCAATCGTACCAAAGATTTACTTTAAATTAAATATCTCATATATGAGATAAAATATCACAAAAACATGTCAAATCCTCACTCCAAGAACCCGGAAAGCCTTAAGCATCAAAATCTTAAGGGTCAAAACCTCAAAAATCCTGCGCCTACGAAAGCACTTCGCATTGCTATTTTTACCGACGTTTTTCTCGGCATTCCTGGTGGCATTCCATCCTCAATTCGTGCCCAAAAAACCGCGCTAGAGTCACTTGGCCACCAAGTTACGATTTTTTGCCCAGGCACTCAGCAAGATTTTAAAAATCCCTTATCCAAATTTGGTGCTAATTGCGACCCAAATATTATTCTTGTGCCTACCGCCAAGTTCCTAGTCAATGGCGCCCCTTTTTCCAAATGGGCCAAAGAAGTCGTACGTTTCATCGAAAAAAAATACCCCAACCTCACCGAATCCTTTGATTTTTTTCACATCCATTACGAAGCTACCACCAGTATGGCTGGTCTGATTTTGGCTAAGAAATATCACATTAAAACTATCCAAACCATGCATGGTCGCGAAGATATGGCCATCGCCATTAATGTGCCACATCCTTTTAAGACCATAGCTGCTACTGGAATTAACCTAATTCATCGTACCACCCTAAAACCAATTTTAAAGAAATCCCCTAGGCCAGATTATCAAAATCCAGAACCAAAAAAATCACTCGGCCTCAATTATCAGGACGCCAAGATCAAAAATCTCGCGCCCACTATCGCTCGTCGCGAGATGTGGCAAATGATGGTCCGTCAAGCCAATCTGGCCGACCAGGTAATTACCCCCTCCGCTCATTTTGCCAAAAAGCTTCAACTTTTCGGTGTCACTCGTCCAATTTCTGTAATTTCAAACGGTATCGCCGATCAAGAAATTGCAAATTTCACACCCCGAATCCGCACCTACCAAGACCACGAACCACTTCGTATTCTCTGGTTTTCTCGCCTCTCTAAGGAAAAGCGTATTTTACCATTTCTAGAAGCACTCAAAATCACTCAGGAACTTGAACCAAATTTCCGTTTTGTTTTTACTATTATTGGCGACGGCAATCAAATGTCAAAAGTACGAAAATTCTGCAAAAAACATTTTGACGAAGCATCTATTAAGATTCTCGGCACCATCCCACACCAAGAAATCCTCCAAAAATACACCGAAGACCAACATCTTTCCATTATTAATTCCTACCAATTTGACACCCAAGGTCTCACTATTCTAGAGGCCGCCGCCTGTAATCTTCCAGTTATTTATGCCGACCCTGATATGTCCGAAATCGTGCCAAATCATGGCGGTCTCTGTGCCAAATCCCCAGCACCTCGCGCCATGGCGGAACTTTTACTTAAAATCTATCACCAACCAGAACTTATTCAAAAACTCAGCCAAAATCTGGCCGCCAGCGAAAAGACTTATCTTCAATCTCATCAAATCGAAAAATTGCTCAAACTATATCGTCAATTATCTTAATACTTCATCTTAAGCTATCCTCAAAATATACATCAAGATTCACCACCACCTCTATTTTCTCTTGAATTTTTAGAAAAATATGTAATAATTAGCCTAATAGAGGACGCACCTCTATTCTTGGACCTCAAAAATCCAAGCCCCACCCTACAGAAATACCTAAAACGTATTTCTTGTACCTTAAAAAGGAGATAGTTATGAGTGAAATTAAAAGTATACTCAGTGCTCAAACAAGTCTTAAGGAGAAGACCTCTGGAAGCATCTCAAATGCAGAACCTGTGGCTTACATTTCCACTGAACCCAAGGAAAAATATTATGTTATCGATACTAATATTATTATCGACAATCCTGATATTATTCCTACCAAACGCGGATTTAAGAAATTAGCTATTAAAAATATCGACCTGAAAAACTCATGCATCGTTGTACCTGACACTGTACTTCATGAATTAAAAAGCTTCCGAAGCGAATCTTCTGAACGCAGCTTCATCGCCGGTAAGGTTTTAAGCCGAATCGATGAGCTCTTTCAATCGGTTATAGTTGATGAATCTTCCAAACTTGGTCGTGATCCCAATCTTGCCATTGGTAATCAAATCGCCTTCAATAACTGCAGCCGTGCTTTTATGGTTATTAAAAGCTCCGAATCTGCCGTGGTTTCTTGGGATTTTGAACCCGTCAATATGGATGAACAAATCTTCTTGCAGACTCTCGATCTATCCTGTTACTTAGTAAAGGCTAAACAGGCTAAGAACGAATTAGATGCTCTGAATAAAAAGATTCGTTTAGTAACCAATGATAAGGAAATGCGTGTTTGCGCTTTGGCACATAACATTAAATCCTTACCGCTGGAAACCGACCCCAAGTTTAAGTTCACCGGTCGACGCAAATGTGTCATTCCACCCGACCTCTATAATAACTTCATGCAAAAAGGTGGTTTTATCACCTTAGAGGAATGGGAGGAACGTATGCCAGATGAGCCCACCTTGGTTCCCAACGAGTTCATTGAATTCAGTTGCGAAGATAGTATCGATGATGAAATCTACGGGAAAAGTAAGGGTGAATTTTGGAATATCGGCCGCTTAGATGTTAGTGGAGATGAAGATAAAATCGTCCACCTTAATAGCTACCTAAATAGCAAACAGAAACCCTTCCTGAAAGCCAAAACACCTGGTCAAGCCATGTATTTAGACTCTATCTATAATAAGAATATTGATATGATTCTAGTTTCTGGCTGTCCTGGTACCGGAAAAACTTTTATTGCCGCCATTGAAGGAATGAAGCAAGTTCAAAAAGGTGACTACAATATCGTTTCCGTTGTTGCTTCAGAAGTTCGTGGTGATGATGGCGTTGGTACTTTGCCAGGAGACTTGGAAGAAAAAATGTCTATCAAGTCTGCCAATATTATCAATGCATTGTTAATTTATCACGAAATTTACGATGACGAACCCTGCAATAATAGTACTCTAATCGATCAGCCGCATGAAGAAATCACGCATCAATCTTATATTCATGATAAAAATTGGATCTATGAAGATGATGACGAGTATACTATGATCGACAAAAAAGAGACTTTTACTTGCCGAACTAGCAAAAAGAGGAAGCATGAAGAGAAGAATAAAAGTAAGAATAAGTATTCTGAAAAATCATCTAGCCCTCAACCTCGTGTCAAGCAGCAGCGTCTAGAAGACAAAGCTAATCTGTCCTACCAAAAATCCTTCCGCTCTATTCCGATTTTCTATATCAAAGGAAAGAGTTTTCAGAATGATTTTATCATTGTCGACGAAGCTCAAGATATGACCAATGAGCAGATGTTGTCTGCTATGACTCGTATCGGAGAAGGATCTAAAATGATCTTCACCGGCGACGAAAGTCAACCTCACCCTTATGCTAAAGGTGTCAACAAACATCACAATGGTATTCTCTATGCGCGCCGAGCATTAAAGGGCATTCCTCGCGCAGCTCAGGTTTTTATGGATGAAAATGACATCGTCAGAAGCTCCATTATTGGACAGATCCTCGATAATTTAAAACCTCTTGGACTAGACTGGGAGAGCGACAATGATTATATTGAGGATTAATCTAGCTACGTAATGTTCATTTCATCAAAAACTATTTCTTAATCTTTTCGAAGCCGTCACCACCCGTGGCGGTTTTTTCTTGACTCAAAAATGAATTTTCCTCCCCCATAAAACTTTGTAGTAGCTTTCTTGTCATAAAAATCCAACCAAAAGATTTGCTATAATATTTTCATGAAACTTATTGTCGGACTTGGAAATCCTGGAAATGAATATAACCTCACTCGCCATAACTTTGGCTTTTTGGCTTTAGATTTTTATTTTAAAACTCACGGTCTCGAATTTGAAAAATCCGAAAAATTCCACGCCAAATGGCAAAAATCCGGTCAAACTATCTTTATCGAACCTCAAACCTACTATAATGATGTCGGTTCTAGTATTCAGGAATTCATGAACTATTATAAAATTCCACTATCTAACCTCCTGATTTTATGTGATGATTTTAATCTCGACTTTGGCACCCTGCGTTATCGTGAAAAGGGGACCGACGGCGGTAACAACGGCCTCAAATCTACCATCCGTTCACTAAACACCACCGATTTCAAGCGCCTTCGTCTTGGCACCGCAAATAATAATTTGCGCAAAAAGATGGGTGACGTTGACTTCGTACTAGGCCGCTTCACATCGGAAGAACGCGAAAAACTCCCAGAAATCCTCACGGATATCGCAAAACGCATTGACGATTTTATCCAAGAATAATTCTTATCACTTATTTTTCGTCGCCAAACTTTTCTGGATTTTACTCTGGATATTAAAATTTATCTTCCAGAGCATCCGTCCGAACAGTACACGTTCCTCTCTGGTGAATCCCTCAAAAATCTCACTGATAAACTTTTTCTGCTCCATTTCGATATAGCTCGCCACAAATCTCCCTTCCCCGAAAAAATCTAACTGCAAATATCGACGATTCTGCGGATTTAACGCCTTCTTGATAAATTCACGTTGCTCCAAATGATTAATCGCACGACATAGGCTAGTCTCACCGATCAAACTACACTCTAAAATCTCATTTAAGTTCCGCTCGATCTGATTATTTTTGAGATAACTCATAATTTTTACTTCGGTCAAATTCAATTCAAAGCGTTTCGCCACCGCCATCGTATGTAAACGCCGCATCTTCTCCATCCGCGCAAAAATATTCATTGTATCAATCCAAGTAATCGTCTTCGGTAATTGAAATTTTTCTACACACATAACATCCACTCATTATTACCTAACGGTTTCACTAATCCTTTCATCTGAAGATTAAAAATTGTCACACTAAAATCTGAGACCGAAAAATCCTTCTTCTGTCGCATCTGTGCCAGAATTTCTTCTCCCATTTTCGCCCCTCCAAGCATCGCTGAAACCATCAAGGCCTCATTCTCTGTACTGCACATTTCCTTAATCTGTTTTAAACTCTCCTTCGGCTTACGAATTTTTAGCCCTAACTCATCTAATAGTTCGTCCACCTCAGTAAAAGCTACCGCACCACGCCCCAATAATCGATTACAACCCAGGGAATTACTACGACTCACATCTCCCGGTACCGCATAAACGATCACACCCTGCTCCATAGCATGATGTGCGGTATTCAGTGAGCCAGATTTCACCCCACCTTCGACCACCACCACCAGATCGGCTAACCCCGCAATCAATCGATTACGTTTTAGAAAAGCCGCACGCATCCCTAACTGACTATTCAACATACGTGATAACTTCTCATCTTTTGCCAAAATTTCTTGTGGCGGATATTCCGATAGCACCATACCGCCCTGATTCACAATGTCCCGTGCCAACCCAGTATGTCGAGCCGGATAGATTTTATCGATTGGCGTCCCTAACACCGCCACCGTCAAACCACCCGCATCTAATGCCGCCCGGTGCGCAATCGAATCAATCCCATAAGCCAACCCGCTCACGATCACCACCCCACGTCTTGCTAATTCATAAGCAATCTTATACGCCCATTCCTCGCCATATTTAGTATATTTTCTAGACCCCACGACGGCCACCGTCTTTGGTCGTACATAGGCTCGTATCGAAGCCCCGGAATCTACCGCTTCACCAGGCGATTTTCCATAATAATACAATATTTTAGGCTTAAGCGCAATAAATTCTAATTTACGCAAAAACCCATCTTCTAGGGGGGGAATAGATTTGACTTGCACAAAAACCTCCAATTTTGTACTTGATTTTAATATTTTTTACATTTTATGTATTGACTATTTTTATTTATAATGCTATAATACGAGTCAGTTAGGGGTTGGAGCCAGAAAAAGGCACGATCTCTAAACCGCACCTAAATAAATCATAATTTCTGTTACTAATATAACAGAAGTTGCGTGTTCTTAAAAGACTTTCGGCTTACAATTTTTCTTTTATCGGTTGTAAGTATAAGTATTACCTCCACTTGAAAGTCAATTTTTAAGAACATAGCAACCCCTATAACCGGCGGGCCCCAATAGAGTGAGGTGGGTCACGCTCCGGGGCTCTCCCGGAATCAATAGAGATGCGTTGTAGGGTCTAATAACCCCAAGTGATGCCCACCCTTACTTGGGGTTTTTTGATGCTTAAATTTTTAAAATTCAACCAGAAAAAGACCACCTAAAAAGGCGGTCTCTAAAGCATCTCCACGCAGTTTTAAAACAAGATCCTTTATTGGTTCCTTCGACCCCTGCAGCCCGTCGACCACAGGGAATCGAAAAGAAAATGTTATTGATTCGCAACTGCTGTAAAGAGCAATGTATTCGAATAAGCACCTACTGGAATAGAGGTAGTGGCACTTGCGCCGACCGTAATCGTCTTAGCACTACCAGAGGTAGCTGCTGAAGTAGTCTTGGCAAAAATCGTTGAAGCATCCACAGTACCAGTTTGTTTCACTGGGTTAAAAGTGGTGCCATCAGCAGACCAACCCCAACCCGTACCAGAAATCGTCGAATTTGTCTGACTGATTGAAGGGATTTTGTCGGCTACACCAGAGGCAGCTGGCTGAGACAAATCCGTATCCGTCGTCTTGGAAGTGACATAGGTAGTATATCCCTTACCATTATTGGTCGAGACATTCACCGTACCAGTCCCCGTATTGAACGCACCGGTAGGAGTAGGCGTAATATTAATATCAATTGAGTTTGGCGTAGTAATTGAAATCACAGGATCAATCACAACGCTAATTGTTGTTGAAGCAGATTGTTGCACTGCCGATACTGGTGTTGGCAAATCAAACAGCATTGGTGATAACGCCGCACCAGATAAAACCATTAATGTTGTCGCAATTTTAATTTTTTTATGGTTTTTATTTTTTATTCTCACAGTATATTTCCTTTCTATACTGCCAGAAAACCTTCACACACCTAAACTTTAACATAAACATTTTGACTTAACAAGTCCTTTTTCCAAGATTTTTTAGCTTTTTTGCAAATTTTTCTAAAATTCATCTCTGATTTATCTCTATAAAATTTCAGCAAATTAAAAATCCGAAAAATTTTTTCTAGTTGACAAGCGTGATAATATATAAGTATATGTCTAAAAATCTCCTCATCGTCGAGTCTCCCGCTAAAGCCAAGACTATTGAAAAATATCTCGGTAATGATTTTAAGGTTCTTGCCTCGGTCGGCCATATTCGTAAAGATACCAAAGTTGATGTGCACGATAATTTCGCCGTGACTTACGAAATTGATCCAGACCATAAAAAAGTCATCGCTGAATTAAAAAAAGCCAGTAAGGACGCTGACACGATTTGGCTTGCAACCGACGAAGACCGCGAAGGAGAATCGATTTCTTGGCATCTCTTAGAGGTGCTAAAATTACCGAAAACCACCCATCGTATTACTTTTCATGAAATTACCAAACCAGCTCTTCAAGAAGCCATCAAAAATCCCCGCACTGTCGATATGAATATGGTTTCCAGCCAGCAAGCCCGTCAGACTCTCGATATGTTGGTGGGTTACGACCTCTCAGGTGTGGTGCGTACGAAGGTACCTGGCGCTAAATCTGCTGGCCGCGTCCAGTCCCCAGCCCTCCGCCTCATCGTCGAGCGCGAACAGGAAATTGAACGTTTTAACGCTAAATCCAGCTTCAAAGTCACCGGTAAATTCAGTGACCAAGCCGCTAATATTTCTGATCTCGATTCTTCAGAGATTTTTGAAGCCAATCTCGATAAAACTACTTTTGCCACCGAAGAAGAAGCAAAATTCTTCCTCGAGCAGTTCAAGAATGCCAATTTTAAAGTACAAAATCTAGAAAAAACTGAAGCTAAAAAAGCCAACCCCGTACCACTCACTACTGCTGCGCTCCAAATTGAAGCGAATAGCCGTCTCGGTTTTAGCTCCAAGACTACCATGTCCGCCGCTCAAGGCCTCTATCAGTCTGGCCACATCACTTATCACCGTACCGACTCGCTCAATCTCTCGAATCAGGCTTTGGCCGAGATTGCCAATCTCATTAAAGCCGAATTTGGGGAAAATTATCTCGAAGTTCGCCGTTTTCATACCAAAAATGCCAGTGCTCAAGAGGCCCACGAATCCATCCGTCCAACCCACATCGAAGTGGAAGTGGCAGGTAAAAACGAATATGAAAAGAAATTATATCAATTAATCCGAAGCCGCACCCTCGCTACCCAGATGAAAAACGCCGTAGTCGCGAAAACCAGCCTTTATCTCGAGGCTGACACTGTGCCAAACGAACTATTTAAGGCTACCGGGGAAATGGTGATTTTTGATGGTTTCCTAAAAGTCTACGGTAAAAGTAAAGACACTACTTTGCCAAATCTCCAGATTGGTGACCCAGTAAAGCGTCACATTTTACTCGCTAAGCAAACTTTTTCCAAACCACCTGCCCGCTATACTGAAGGCTCACTGGTTAAAAAACTTGAAGAGCTCGGTATTGGCCGCCCAAGTACCTATGCCTCCATTATCAACGCTATTCAGATAAGAAATTATGTGGTTAAGGGCGAATCCGAAGGTGAGCCACGCGATATTCTGCAGCTCACCCTCGATGAGTCGAATCAAATTTCTGAACAAACTATTTCAGAAAAAACCGGCTCTACCAAGGGTAAATTGACGCCAACCCCAGTTGGTGAATTAGTCTCAAATTTCCTCTGCGAAAACTTCAAAGATATCGTCGACTACGATTTTACTGCTGGCATCGAAGAAAAACTCGATCTTATTGCTGAGAAAAAGCTTACCCGCTTAAAAATGCTCCGCGATTTTTATGATCCATTCTCTGATGCCATTGGCGCTTCTGCCATGGCTAACCGCTATAATTCTGCCACTGAATTAGGTACAGACCCGAAAACTGGCAAAAAAATCTATGCCAAAATTGGTAAAAATGGCGGCTTCTTACAGCTCGGTGAAAATGAAAAAGAGAGTGGCGAAAAACCAATCTTCATCCCTCTGCCAAAGGGTAAAACCGTGAAAACCGTGACTCTCGAACAGGCGCTCAAACAGCTAGAATTGCCAGTACTACCACGTTCTCTTGGTCATGCCAAGGATGGCACCGAATTAATTGCCGCTAATGGCCCCTTCGGTCCCTTCATTAAAGCTGGTGCGCATAATATCGCACTCAGTAAAATCAACGAGGCGGAAAATCCATACCATATTACCCTTGAAACCGCCGAAGCTCTCTATCAGAAGAAAATCGACTCTATTCTCGCCGACTGGGGTGATATTAAGATTATCAATGGTCCATTTGGCCCATACATCAAGGGCCCAGCCATTAAACCAGCCAGTGGCAAAGGTCGTGCTCGGCCGAATAATGCTAAAATTCCAAAAGATCGCGATCCGAAGTCCATCACCAGGGAAGAAGCAGAAGAAATTCTCTTAAATTCCAAGGCTCCAGCCGCCAAAAAAGCATCAACCAAGAAGGTAGCCGCCAAAAAAACCTCGGCGAAAAAGTCTACCACCAAGAAAGCCACGGCAAAGAAAACCACTACCAAAAAGACCACAAAAAGCTAGAAATTACCAAATCTAGCCAAATCGCAAAAAACTACCATAAAATCAAAGTCGCTTCCTGTCTATTAGGCTAATAGGAAGCGGCTTTTTTACTATTGCCACAACATTAAACATAAGCATTATCTACAACCACACCATGAAACCGCCAATGTTTAAATTTAGATATAATTTTCTGTCCTAAATGTACAATTTATGATAAAATATTTAAAGAAGTTAGACGGAAAGCGACCACACAAGATTCCTATTTGACTTTTTATAATTTTATATTATAATTATAGTAATTTTTATATATTATCGGGTGGATAAGGAAAAAATATAAGATGGATCAACATGCGGAAACTATTCAGAAAGCCTTGACAGGAAGTCTTAATATTATAGAACAAGACCGTGAAAAGGAGATTATTTCTCGTCGTTTTGGTCTAAACGGCCAGAAGGAAACCCTCGAACAAATCGGGGAAGTGCTTTCTATCACTAGGGAACGCGTCCGTCAGTTGGAAAAAGCCATCATCATTCGTCTTCGCGTGATGGCCGAAGAAAATCAAATTCCTGAACTCGGTGCCGCCGAAAAAATTATCATTCGCTTCCTCGTCGAAGAGGGAAGAATCGCTCGCATTTCCACTCTTGCCCAAAAAATTTACGGTCACAATCCAAACGAAAAAGAACTCGCCGCCATTAATTTCATTAGTGAAATTTCTGCCCGCCTGGTCCACATCGACGAATCTGAGCGCTATTACAATGCCACCGGGATTGCTGAATATGGCAACGAACGCGAAATCAAGCGCAAAGCTGATGAAATTGTCACCCTTATTCGCAACAATAAGCTTCCAATGAGCCTGGACGAGCTTGATGCCAAACTTAATTACGAACACCCAAATCATATCCGCGCCATTGCTTCCATCTCTAAATCTCTCTCTTCCTTAGACGACCAATGGGGCCTCGCCAAGTGGCCAACCGTCAATCCAAAAAACATTCGCGATAAAATTTATGTTATTTTGAAGAATCAAAACGAGCCAATGCACTTTAGCGACATCGCCGACGCAATTTCCAATTCCAAATTCCGTCGCAAAAACGTCACTACTCAAGCCATTCATAACGAACTGATTAAAGACCCTCGCTTCGTCTTAATCGGTCGTGGCATTTACGCTCTCGATATCTGGGGCTATAAGCGTGGTACGGTCGCGCAAATTATTACCGACATTCTAAAAGAAGCCGGCGAGCCACTCACAAGGGAAGAGATTGTCAAGCGCGTGCTCAAAACTCGCAAGGTTAAAGAAACCACTATTCTCTTAAATCTTCAGAACAAAAAACTTTTCCGTCGTGTCGACCGAAACACTTATACTTATGCTGACGAACTCGGTCAGTAATGCTAAAATAGAAGTATGATAGCGGAATTAGTTCATTTTATCTTGATGCCTATTGTTTGGCTCCCAATTGTTGGCGTCCTAGGATATCTCACATATAAAAATTACAAAAAAATCAATCAGCTCAAGACTCTGAATCTCGAGTCGGTACTTTTGATGCTGGAAATTCCAAAAAATAACGACAAAAAGGAACTTTCCGCCGAGCAAATGTTCGCCTCGCTTCACGGTATTTTGAAAGATACTGAACTTTTGCGTCAATCTGGTACCGCCCAGGAGCATCTCAGTTTTGAAATTGTTTCCTCTGGTGGACAGATTCGTTTTTATGTCTATGTGCCGAAAACTTTGCAGAGCTTCGTCGAAGGCCAAATTTACGCACAATACCCAAGCGTCCAAATTCATGTCGTCGACAAAGATTACACCGAAACCGTTCACAGCCACAATGTCGTCTACAGCTCAGAGCTTTCACTTACCGAAAATGAAGTTTTACCAATTAAGACCTTCGATACCTTCGAAGTCGATCCGCTAGCCGGCATTACTGGTACTCTTGCCAAACTTAACCCTGATAGCAATGAAGAACTCTGGATTCAAATTCTTACGCGCCCAGTTGCCGATTCCTGGCACCAAAAAACCGATGCTTGGGTCAAAGCCCAAAAGAATCCCGCTTCTTCGCTCAAGCTTTTTAATATCGATTGGACCTGGTTAGCCGAATTACTCTCTGCACTCTCTACTCCACCAAGCGGTGGCTCTGGTAGTCCAAAACCAGCCGTCGAACTCTCAGAACGCGTTAAATCGCAGATTTCCGCTGCCGAAACTAAGGCCACCAAACTCGGTTATCAAGTTAAAATCCGCCTTGCTTACCTCGGTGACAGCGAAATTAATGCTCAGCTCGACATGCAGGCTCTCGTGGGTACTTTTAAACAATACAACTCCACCAACCTCAATGGTTTCAAATCCATCGGTGGTAGTTTTAACAGAGAAGACCTCGAAGCCTACAAGCTCCGTCAATTCACCGATGAGGGATTCATTCTCAATATTTCTGAGCTTGCCTCGGTCTATCATTTACCACACACTTCAGTCGAAACTCCAAACATCGTTTGGGCTACCTCTAAAACTGCCGAACCACCAGCCAAATTACCTCTTATTACCGGCATTGCCAGTAATGACGAAAATATTTCCGCTTTCGGCCTAACCAATTTCCGTGGCATCAATCACCAATTCGGCATGCTACGCCGCGACCGCTCTCGTCATATTTATATCATCGGTCAAACCGGTGCCGGTAAATCTGGCCTTCTCGAACTTTTCGCCCTTTCTGATGTTTTCTATAATCAAGGTTACTGTATTATCGATCCGCACGGTGATTTTGCGGTCAATAACCTCCGTTTCGTGCCCGCTTCCCGTGTGAAAGATGTCATTTATTTCAATCCAGCGGACACTCAATTCCCAGTCGGCTTCAACCCACTCGAAGTTTCTGATGCCTCGAAGAAGCCAAACGTCTGTTCTGAAGTAATCGGCGTTTTAAAGCGTATGTTTGGCGATTCTTGGGGTCCACGCCTCGAGCATATCTTGCGCTACACCCTACTTGCACTTCTCGATCGTCCAGAAACTACTCTGCTCGACATTTCACGCCTCCTCACTGATAAGGAATTCCGCAAAGAAACTCTCGATTATTGTACCGATGTCACGGTCTTACAATTCTGGAAACACGAGTTCGGTCAATGGAATGACAAACAAATCAACGAATCCATCGCTCCAGTCTTAAACAAAGTCGGGGCCTTCACCGCCAACCCAATTATCCGTAACATCATCGGTCAACCAAAATCCACTTTCAACGTCCGCCAGATCATGGACGAAGGGAAGATCTTGGTCGTCAATCTCTCTAAGGGTCTCATCGGTGAAGACAATGCCGGTATTCTCGGTGCCTTCTTAGTTACCAAAATTCAGCTAGCCGCCATGTCCCGTTCGGATATTCCAGAAGTCGAAAAGCGTCGTCCATTCTATCTCTACGTGGATGAGTTCCAGAACTTTGCCACCGATTCTTTCGCGGTAATTCTCTCCGAGGCTCGTAAATACGGCCTCAATCTCACCGTGGCCAACCAGTACATTTCCCAGATGACCGAGAATGTTCGTAATGCCGTCTTCGGTAACGTCGGTACCACGATTTCATTCCGCGTTTCTGCCGACGATGCGCCAATCCTCTCCAAACAATTCGCCCCAGTTTTCGATGAATCTGATTTGATTCAAATGAACAACCGCCACTTCGTGATTTCCATGATTATCGGTGGGGAAAAGGTGCCAGCCTTCTCTGCTACTACTCTAAATATCCCACATAGCCCACACGATAATTTTGATCAAATTATCGCCCACTCTCGTGAGTATTATTCCCACCCACGTGCTGAGATTGAGCGTCAAATTCGTGAAACTATCGAGCAAAGCGAAAAATATAAGCAAGAACTCTCCAACTCTGGTCGCCAACCTGCCGACAAGGCCCCTCGTGAGAATTTACCAACCCTCACTTTCATTAACGGCAAACCTTCTATGTCGACCAAACCTTTCGATACTAAAAAGTTTTCACCAAATACCGTTACCAATCAAGCCAAACCAGGCCTCAAAGACCTTAAAGAGATTTTAGAGGCAAAAACCTCCGCGCAGACTCATTCCGAACCTCAAAGCCAATCTACCACCCAAAACCAAGAACAGGGAAATACTCCCCTTTTCATCAATCATAACGCTTCTACTCCTGCAGTCACCACTATTAATACTCAGGCCTCCACTATTGTAGCCACCTCTGTTACTACTCAGACATCCACCTCTGTAGCCACCTCTGTTACGGATCATACTTCCACCCCTGTTAATTCCCCTGTTGCCAACTCAAATACAGTAACTGCTGCACCAGAGGCTCCAGAACGGGCTTCACAGCCAAATACAGGCAATCAACCAGATTCTACCAAAAACCACGCTCAAGCGTCTGAAAATGCCTTAAATTCAGCTCCATCCGCATCATTGCCGAACCCAAATAGCGACACCCATGAATCTCACGCTAAGCCACAAGGGAATCGCAACTTCAAAAATCGCAATTTCCGAAACCGCAACAACTTCAAGAAAAAGGGAAACAAACCAACTTCCATCTCCGGCCCGAAACCTACCCCAATCAACTAAAAATAAGCCCCAAAAAGGGCTTATTTTTCTTCTTTACACTTCTCCGCCCCTGTTTAAGCGCTATATCACCCCTATTCACACCTGTTTTCTCCCACTTTTACCCATGTTTGACCCCTGTTTCACACACATTTTACCCCTGTTTCACCCCTGTTTCACCCCTGTTATTTCTCTGTTTTATCACTATAAAAACCCATCAGACCCCTGAAATATAACCTTTTAACCTCTATTATTATCTTTAAATACCACTATCACACCACCTCTATCCGACATTTCCCTCTCTGTTAGCTAAAGTTTTTATCTAATATAAATTAAAAATCTGCACTAGTTAACTAAAATTCAAACCACACAGGGGAATTACTCTAAATTAAAAATCAGGCCATATCAGCCTTTATATGAGCCTTTTCTCTGCAGGACATAAAAATACCCGTCCAAGGACCCAGAACCGCATCTACGATCGTCTGACGGCCCACAAACCACTAATTTAGCATAAGCGGGATATTTTATAAGTTATTTTAGACGATAGTTTACCCATCTTTTTATTAGATTCTTAATGTCGCACAATAACTATTGTTTCAACGTTGTAGCAGATATTCTTAACCTTAGATAAATTAATTTAATATAAAGGACTAAAAATGTCAGAATTACAAGATTATCACAATCAAGATCTAACCGATTCAATTAAGTTGTTTACAGTAAAGCAAGGTAAGTCAAAAGAGGGAACTGATTACTATTATCTAGAACTCACTCTTATTAATGGTTTCATCAAGCGTATCTTTGTCAACTCTACCGAATCATTCGGATTCATTAACGCCTTCCAATCTTTATAGGATTACCTCCCCATGAATATTAAGATTTCAGAAGCCGGATTTGATGATTATTCTTTGTACCTTGACACTATTACTCTTTTAGAACAAATTAAGACGCTTGAGGGGCCTCGTGCGGTAGATAATACTCTCATGAGGCACCCGGAGCTTAAAGCTTTTCTTAAAGAATTTCAACGCAAGTGGCTTAATCGAATTGAATCTGATTTATCTATCGGTGATTACAAAAGATAATATTTGTGAAAGGGGTGCTTATGCCAGCACCAACAGCTTCCGCCATGAATATTTCAGGTTTGTCTGACGCTCTAACTCTCGCTAAGTTCCAGAGTGTCATCGAAGCGGTTCTTCCGATCGTTGCCGTCGCCGTTCTCGTAGGATTCCTCTTCTACGTAGTTCGTTGGGCCATCGGTTTGTTCCGCGGAATTTAACTACGCCCCTTGCTCGGGGGACTGCGTGTAGCAAGTCCCCCAGAGT
>ERZ772906.752-NODE-752-length-18575-cov-5.380886_pt1 | contig 18575 bp, 1 predicted proteins | sample MGYA00511338_ERZ772906 | MGnify/ENA primary metagenome ERZ772906 (study PRJEB29015, sample SAMEA2738076) | human oral metagenome | biome: human oral; feature: human-associated habitat; material: saliva | place: China | collected 2212 ... | reverse complement strand
ATGCAGCTTTTACATCGTTCAATTGTTTAACATTTACAGCATCGTTGTCTTCTACGCCAGCTGTTACGTTTTTGATTTGCGTATTGTTAGCGTTGAAGCCATTAGCTGTAACGAATTGTTTGTTGTTGATTGTCAAACCATCGTTGTTGATAGTTGTTTGACCAGTTGTTACGCTGTTCAAGCCTGTTAAATCTTTTGCAAGTTTAACATTCAACTTACCGTTTTCGGATACAACACCGATATTGTTGTCAGACAATTTAGCTTTATCAGAAACGCCACCTACAACATCCAATGTTTGACCAAGGTCTTTATGAATTAAATCACCAGAGTCAGCTTGGAAGTTCAAGCCTTTCTTACTGTTGTCTGTAACTTTTTGATCTACAGATTTCAATTGGTCTTCTGTTGCAGCTTGACCATTTGTGATGTTTGCAGGATCCCAAGTTCTGTTTGTCAAGTTGTTTACAGTACCGTTTGCACCATTAACTAGAACTTTACCGGAAGTGATATTACCAATTGCACCATCAATTGCAACTTTACCAGCATTGATTGTACTGTTTACGCCATTAATAGTTACTGCGTTAGCGCCGTCACCAGCTTTTACGATACCTTTTGTACCGTCGATGTTGACTGCATTATTACCGGAACCTAATGTTACAGTGTCTTTCAATGCAACTGTGTAAGTTTTAGCTTTTGTTACATTATCTACAGTTTCATCAACATTGATGTTTTTGCTACCTTCTACTTTTGTATTAGATGCAGCTTTTACATCGTTCAATTGTTTAACATTTACAGCATCGTTGTCTTCTACACCAGCAGTTACATTTTTGATTTGTGTATTGTTAGCATTGAAGCCATTTGCTGTAACGAATTGTTTGTTGTTAATTGTCAAACCATCGTTGTTGATAGTTGTTTGACCAGTTATTACGCTGTTCAAGCCTGTTAAGTCTTTTGCAAGTTTAACATTCAACTTACCGTTTTCGGATACCACACCGATGTTGTTGTCAGACAATTTAGATTTCTCAGTAATGCCACCTACAACATCCAATGTTTGACCAAGATCTTTATGGATTAATTCGCCAGAATCAGCTTGGAAGTTCAAGCCTTTCTTAGTCAAGTCAGTGCTATTGTCAGTGATTTTCTTATCAACAATTTTCAATTGGTCTTCTGTTGCAGCTTGACCACTTGTGAAGTTTTTGCCATCCCAAGTGATGTTTGTCAAGTTATTTACAGTACCAGCAGTACCGTTGACAGTCACTTTACCGGAGTTGATAGTGCCGTTTGTACCATTGATAGTTACAGCATTAGCACCGTCACCAGCTTTTATGATACCTGTAGTACCGTTGATGTTGATTGCTTTATCGCCGGAACCTAAAGTTACATTGTCTTTCAATGCTACTTTGTAAGTTTTAGCTTGTGTATTAGGATCTACTGTGGAGTTAACATTGATGTTTTCGCTACCTTCTACTGTAGTGTTAGACGCATTTTTAACTTCGTTCAATTGATTCAAGTTAACTGCGTCATTACCATCAGTACCAGCTTTTACGTTTTTGATTTGTGTGTTGTTAGCATCAAAACCGTTAGCTGTAACGAATTTCTTACCACCAATTGTTAAACCTTCGTTATTAATTGTTGTAGCACCAGTTGTTACGCTTGTTAAGCCAGTCAACTCTTTAGCGAGTTTAACATTCAACTTACCGTTTTCAGATACCACACCGATGTTATTGTTGGATAATTTAGATGCATCAGAAATGCCACCGTTGATATCCAATGTTTCGCCAAGATCTTTATGAATACTTGTAGCGTCATCGCCTTTGAAGTTCAAGCCCTTCTTAGTCAAGTTGCTACCGTTGTCAGTGATTTTCTTATCAACAACTTTCAATTGATCTTCTGTTGCAGCTTGACCGCTTGTGATATGGTCAGCATCCCAAGTGATATTTGTTAAGTTATTTACAGTACCTTTAGCACCGTTAACAAGAACTTTACCGGAATTGATATTGCCTGTTACACCGTCAATCGCTACGTTACCAGCAGTAATTGTGCTGTTTGTACCGTTGATAGTTACAGCATTGTTGCCTTCGCCGGCTTTTACAATACCTTTTGTACCATCGATGTTAACAGCTGTATTGCCGGAACCCAATGTTACTGTGTCTTGTAAGCCAACTGTATAAGTCTTAGCTTTAGTAAGTGGATCTTCAGAATCAGTTACATTGATGTTTTTGCCTGCTTTTACAACAGTTTTAGCTGCCGCTGCGTTGTTGGATACTTCTTTCAACTGTTTAAGGTTAACTGCATGGTTATCCTCTGTACCAGCTTTCACATTTGTGATTTGAGTATCGTTAGCATTGAAGCCATTACTTGTAACAAATGTGTTGCCACCGATTGTCAAACCATTGTTGTTAATAGTTGTAGCACCAGTTGTTACGCTGTTCAAGCCTGTCAAATCTTTAGCAAGTTTAACATTCAATACGCCGTTGTTATTAACTACGCCGATATTATTTTCTGAAAGTTTAGATGCGTCAGCTTGACCGCCAGAGATTTTCAAAGTTTGACCAAGGTCTTTATGAATTGCAGTACCTGCATCGCCTTGGAAATCCAAGCCTTTTTCTACGATTTCAGTTTTTGTAGTATCAATTTTATTGTCTACTACTTTCAATTGATCTTCTGTTGCAGCTTGACCATTAGTAATAGCTTTAGGGTTCCAAGTTCTGTTAGTCAATTCATTAACAGTACCTGTAGTACCATTGATAGTCACTTTACCGGAGTTGATAATACCATTTGTGCCATTGATAGTCACAGCATTATCGCCAGTACCAGCTTTCACGATACCTGTTGTACCGTTAATATTGATAGCTGTATTACCTGTGCCTAATGTTACTTCATCTTTCAAGCCTACAGTATATGTTTTAGCTTTAGTTACATTGTCGATGCTTTCATCAACTTTAATGTTTTTGCCTTCAGCTACTTTCGTATTAGCTGCAGATGCACTGTTGGATACTTCTTTCAATTGTGCCAAGTTTACTGCATCGCTGTCGATTGTACCGCGAGCAACGTTAGTAATCTTGTTACCACCATTATCTAAACCGGATTTAGTAAGGGATACGGATGCATTGTTTGTAGCACCGTTGCTGATAGTTACACCGTTGGAAGTAACTTTTGTATCGCCTACAGTTACGCTGTTCAAACCTTTAAGGTCTTTAGCCAAACGAACTTTCAAGTCGTTAGAGCCATCAGATACAACACCGATATTATCTTCAGCAGTTAATTTGGATGCTTCTGTAATGCCACCTTTAACGTTAACTTGTTCACCAAGTTTTTTATTGATTACATTACCGGAGTCAGCACCGAATTTCATGCCTTTATTGATCAATTCTTCTTTAGTTTTGAACAATTGGCTGCCGTTGATAGCATCTGTGGATGTAGCTGTTACAGCACCATCTTTTACATTTGTAATTGTAGTGCCGTCAGCACCTTCCAATGTTACCTTAGTTTTATCAACAACACCGTTATTGATGTCATATTTAACAGCACGATCTGTCAATTTATCTACAGAAGTCTTGGATGCAATGTTATTGATTGTAACTTGCTCTTTAACGCCTGCATGGTTTTTATCCTCTACAGTCAAGGATACTTCACCATTGTCGTTTACCTTGTAGGAGCCGTCAGCGCTGGAGTTTCTTACAAGACGATAGTCAGTTGCACTGCTACCTTGTTGAGTAATTTGTTCGCTAACTTTTTTCAACTGATCTTCAGTCGCTGCACGACCAGATACGATAGATGTGGAATCCCAGTTCTTATTGCTCAAGTTAGTTACATAATTACCAGTTTCACTTGCATTTTTCGTATTTTGAACAGTTTGAGCACCCATTACAACAGCGCCAGCAGTCACTCTGCCTGCAGTACCATCAAGAACTACTTGATTGTTACCGCTACCCAATGTCACTTTGTTATTCAAACGAAGATCATATTTAGCGCCTTCAGTGCTTGTAGCAGGAGTTGTTGTCAATTTAAGGTTATCATCGGAAACAGTTACTTTTGAATGTTTGCCTGCTTCGATTTTCACATCATGTAATTGGCTGCCATTTACAGCATCTGTAGAAGTAGAGGATACTTCACCGGCTTTCAAGTTAGTAATTGTTGTGCCACCTTGGCCTTCCAAAGTAACCTTGTTTTTATTAACAGTAGTACCGTTAAGATCATATTTAACAGCACGTTCTGTCAATTTATCCAATTCAGTTTTGGATGCGATATTGTTGATTGTTACCGTATTAGCAGGGTTGTTAGGATGAGCTTCATCTTTAACTTTCAAATCAACCTTGTTGTTTTCTACAGAGTAAGAACCGTCTGCAGAGTTTGTATTGTTGATCAAACGGTAATCTGTTTTAGCTGCATTAGTAGTCTTGATTTCATCAGACACTTTTTTCAACTGATCTTCAGTTGCTGCGCGACCAGATGTGATTGTAGGGTTTTGAACATTCCATTCTTTGTTATCCAAACCAGTTACATAGTTTTTATTGTCGCTATGTTTACCTACACGAACAGAACCTGCAGTTACGCTGTTCAAACCTGTTAGGTCTTTTGCTAACTTAACATTAAGGTTTCCGTCTTTAGCTACAACACCGATGTTATTGTCAGATAAAGCACCTGTAGCGCCACCAGTAATACCTAAAGTATCACCAAGTTGTTTATTGATTTTAACATTGTTATCGCCTTGGAAGCTTAAGCCTTTAGCGATCTTGTTAGTGTTATTTGTGATATTAGTAGTATTGATATCTTGTTGCTCTTTAGAAGCAAGGTTCGTCAACTTAACTTGTTTAGGGTTGGAACCATCAGCATCCGCAACAGTCAATGTCATGCTGCCGTCAGCAGCTACTTTATATTCGCCGTTGCTACCTGCTGCAGGGTTTGCAATCAAACGGTAGTCAGTTTTGGAAAGACCATTAGAGATTTTAGAGATATCAACATCGAATGTTTGATTGTCATTACGTGTCAATGTCAATCTCTTACCGTCATTGGATACTGTACCAGATGTAACATAAGTATTTTTCAAACCTGTTACTTCAGCAGTCAAACCGTTTGTACCGGTCATGTTAATTTTGCCGTTACCGTTTGCTTCATAGCTAGCTGTACCGCGTTGCAAGTATTTATCGTATTTTGCAGCAATACGAGAAATATCACCGATATTAGCAGCATTTGTTAATGTATCACCGCCAGATTGTACATTGGTAATTTGATACCCACCAGCATTGATACCGTTTTTGCTCATAGATACGTTACCAGTTGTAACGGAGTTGAAGTTTGCATTATCAACTGTTGCAACCGTAACATTGTCTCCGGAGCCTTCTAATTTAATATTTTTACCAGCGTTAAAGTTCACTGTACGATTAGGAGCTTTTACGTCTTTAACCTTTTGGCCATTAACTTGAAGTTCCCAACCGGAGTTTGCGGATTTAATAGCTTCATGAACAGTGTTTTTACCTGTATCACCAATATTAGTCATGGTGATAGAACCGTTTTGGTCAACCTGAGCATTGCCGCCTAAGATATTCTTAGTGCTTTTAGCTACATTACCTACTGCATTAGCAACGCCATATAATTGGCTACCATTAATAGCATCTGTAGATTGTGCATTTACACGACCAGCTGCTACGTTAGTAATTGTACGTTTTGTAGAAGTATTACCTACGCTAACTGTGGAATCAGCAGTACCACCTGCATAGTTGTATTGCAAACCGTTAATAGTTTCACTAGCAGTGCTTACAGGAGCAGCTGTTGCAGAATTAGCACCTAACGCAACGCCACGAACGTTATTTACTGTTGCTTTGCTACCGAGAGCTAAGCCTTCGTTTTCTTGTACGCTTGCTTCGCTACCGATTGCTACAGCATCAGTCACTTCTTTTTTCGCTTTAAGCTGAGTAATTAATTGAGCGTTATCTTTATAAACACTGCTATCACGTACACGTTCTAATGTACCAGCTTGAGCACTTACGCCCAATGCGATAGAACGAGAACCAGTTGCTTGTGCATCATCACCGATAGCCACAACATTTTTCTTGTCTCCGTCTTGAGTACTCAAAGCACTAGCTTCACGACCCATAGCAATAGAGCCGTAACCTTCAGAATGAGCATTGTTACCGATAGCTGTAGAACGTTCGCCTAATGCCCATGCCGCATTACCTGCAGCCACAGAGGAACCGCCTAATGCATAAGTATCATTACCCAATGCCACGCCGGAACCACCATGAGCACGCGCGGAGTTACCTACGGCAACGGAGTTATTTACTTTATATTGAGGGTCATTTTGAATACCTGCTTCAGCATTATTACCAATCGAAACACCGTCTACAGCATATGTTTTAGCATTGTTACCAATAGCTACTGCGTTATCACGATAATGTGCTGCACCGTTACCGATAGCTACACCTTGAATGCCTTGAGATGTAGCACGATTACCGATGGCTACGCCTCTTGCATAAGCTTCACCTTTATAATTTGAGCCAGAAGCAACATTAGCACCTGTACCCATAGCAACACTATCTTCAGTATTTGATTTAGCACCTTGACCGATAGCAATAGAACGAGCTGCATTAGCTTGGGTATTAGTAGTTCCGTCATATGCTGTATATGGTGTGCCTTTATCATCATATTTAGGAGTTGGATTTGCAGAACCGATAGCAATAGATTGATCACCTGTTGCTAATGCGGAATGACCCATAGCCAAGCTGGCTTTACCTTGTGCAGATGCAGCTGTACCAATAGCCGCCGCATATTGTTCACCTGCATAGGCTTGACGCATCATAGCTAAAGAGTTAAAACCTTCAGCTTTAGCTGCTGCGCCAACAGCAATAGCACCGATTTGTTCGGACTGAGCATAATGACCAAGCGCTACACCTAAGCCACGAGACTTAGAAGAATCACCGATAGAAATACCGGATACAGAACCATCTTTAGAACGTGCATTCGCATTGTTACCAATTTGGATGCCGAACACTTTATCATTGGTATATAAATGGCCATTACCTTTATTGCCCGGAGTTTTATAATCATACATCTGAATAGTAGGGGCACCTTCATCAGGTTTTAACCAAGTCAACCCACGATCATCTTTAGGTCCAGGACTGATGGAAAGCCCTCTATCCGCAGTATAAGCAGACGCCAACCCGCTACCGCAGGTCAAAACCATAGCCGCCAAGCCAACTTTTACCGAAGCTTTAGCGGAATTACTAACAAAGCTTTTGGAGCCACGAGTATGGCTTTTTGCAATTTCAGATACAACGACATATGCGCCTCGTACCTGACTCCAAATTACCCTATAAATACGATTCATTTAGTAGTACCTACCTTTCACACAGTTTTATAAGGGATTCTAAAACCAACACTAAAACACTAAAAATAATAAAATTTTCATCAAAAATTTAATTACTATACATATAAAATATCAGATTAGTTTATGAATGTAAATATATTTTTTTCATATTTCGCTCATTTATTTTCAGAACTTTAAACTTCTTTTAAAAATTGATTTTCTTACTCATTTAAATATATTTTCAATCATAAAAACCCTTACAACAATGGGCCAAACAACACTTATAATCTAAAGCTAATGATTTTATAGTAAATTAATCACATTTATAATTTTCGATTAAAATTATATGTTCTGTATTATACACTATTATGAAAAGTTTGTGAAGTCAAACACAAAAAAAGAACGAAAGTCCTTTCACAATAGACTTTCGTTCTTTCATTTTATATACCATATAGGGTTAAAATCATCTAATTTTCATGGGTATTTTCTGGTACATCAGCTCGCTTTTTATCACATGAACGCAAGATGAAATAGATATGAATTACATGCCTAAACGACTCATAATAAGAGCCAATTGTCGCTTAGTCTCTTCGTTATCTTTCTGTAGACGAAGGTTGTCTTCTTTCAATGCCGCATAGTCTGCAGTTAATTTTTCATCCTGCGCTTTCATGCGTGCATTTTCAGCTTTCAAAGCGGTCATTTCATCCTGCATTACGTACATAGAACTGATAGGACCGCCCTTGTAGCGTTCAGGAATAGCCTTCTTCTCATCAGAAGAACCGAATTTACGAGTTACACCAGCATTCACCATATTATGGTGGCTACCAACAGATACGCCTGCATGGAACATAGTGTCTTCCGATGTGTAGTGAGCAACACCTAAAGCTGCTGCAGTTTCGCCTCTGTAATTACCAATACCAGCCATCACTTGAGTTGGTTCTAACGGATCATATTGAATCGGTTTCAACGCAGACATAGCCGCCGCATGAGCACCTACACGTTGCGTTTCGCCCGCCACGGAATTAATAGCATTGGCCATGCCCTCCGTAACTCCTTTCAATTGATTTACGTTAACCGCATCCGTGCCGTTTACACCAGGACCTACATTGCTAATTGTTTTACCACCATTATTCAATCCATCTTTAGTAAGACTTACAGCGTTGCCGCTAGCAGGAGTAATGGTTATACCACTACCGTTTACAACCGTAGAGTTGCCTCCAGCATCCTTAGTCGTTACGGATGTAAGACCTTTCAAATCTTTCGCCATACGAACTTTAAGATTAGTACCGTCAGATACAACGCCTACATTATCTTCTGTAGTCAACTTGCTAGCATCAGTAATGCCACCGACTACGTTTACCTGTTCGTTAAGCTTTTTGTTAATCACATTACCGGAATCGCCACCGTATTTCATACCATCGTCTTTAGTTGCCACTTGATGTGTCTTGCCCTGTTCATCTTGGTACTTAATACGAGTGATTTCATTGCCGTCGAGATCGGAATCGCCCTTATCAGCAGTAATATCCGCATTGCGACCATCTTTGCCAGTTAAACCGATGTGACCAACGCCATCTTTACCGGACATAGATACAGCATCTTTACCGTCTTTACCTGCAATAGCTACTTTACCGTCTGTACCATTCGCAGCGTCTGGACCTGTAATGGAAACGCCATCTTGACCGTTTTTGCCAACTTTCACCTTATCAGTCGTTACCGTATCGGCAGTGACCGTTTTGGTAGTAACGCTGTCGGCCTTAAGATTCTTAGCCATTTTAATAGTAACATTACCATTTTCGGCTACTGTTTTGATATTTTCACCGGAATAATCGCTATCAGCCCCTTGACCTTCACCTTTGATAGTAACCTTTTGACCTAAATCACGGTGGAAATCGCCTGTATTACCGGCAAAATCCATACCTTTCTTCGTAATGTCATCACCTAAGTTATTAATCTTATTATCCAAGGCTTTATGGGACTTCTGCAATTGATCTTCTGTAGCAGCACGACCGCTTGTGATATTGTTAGGATCCCAATCTTTGTTTTCCAAACCTGTCACATGACCGTCCTTGCCATCAACAGAGACTTTTCCGGCAGCAATCTTACCATCTTTACCATCAATAGTTACCTTATCTCCGGCCTTAATCGTACCGTTTGTACCGTCGATTGCAACATTGCCGGCCTTGATTGTACCCTTATCGCCATCGATTTCAACTTTATCACCGGCTTTGATGGTGCCTTTGTTGCCATCGATGGTAACCTTGTCACCGGCTTTAATAGTACCTGTTGTACCATCCATCGCAATTTGTTTCGTAGCATCAGATCCCATTGTTATTTGGTCTTTGAGGCCCACTTTGTAATTTGTAGAACCGTCCGCATTAGTGGTCTTATCTACTTGGACATTATTACCTGCCGTTACTGTTGTAGTAGCAGCTGCTGCGGCTTTATCCAATTGGGATTTATTAACCGCATCCTTAGAATCAGTACCATCAGCTACATTCGTAATCTTCTTGTTGGACGCATCGATACCGTCCTTCGTCATGGATGGACCGTTGGTAATCTTCACGCCGTCCTTTGTAACAGCAGTCAACGGATTGCCATCCTTATCTTGAACGGTCATACCTTCACCATTTACAACGGTTTTACCGTTTGCACCATTAGTACCATTGTTGAAAGTTATGGAATCTAGACCTTTAAGATTTTTTGCCAAACGAACATTAAGGATATTATTTTTGCTAATAACACCGATATTGTTTTCGGTCAACTCATCTTCACTTGTAACACCACCCTTAATGTCCAATTGTTCATTAAGTTTCTTCTTGATGGTAGTACCGGAGTCGCCACCATATGCCATGCCATCATCTTTGGTTGCCACTTCATGGGTTGTGCCATTTTCATCTTTGTATTTAATGCGCGTAATTTCATTTCCATTAAGATTAGCAGCACCTTTTTCAGCGATAATATCCGCACTGCGACCATCTTTACCAGTTAAACCAATATGACCTATACCGTCTTTACCAGACATGGACACTACATCCTTGCCGTTTTTATCTGTAACAGCTACCTTACCGTCGGTGTCATTCGCCGTATCTGGACCGGTAAGAGATACGCCATCCTTACCGTCTTTGCCAACTTTCACGGATTCAGCCTTAAGATTTTTATTCATCTTCACATTGATAGTCGTGTTACCTGTTGCTGCATCTTGTTTGATGAAAGTTTTAATGTTTTCACCGCTATAGTCAGCATCGTCAGCTTTGCCTTCACCTTGAACAGTGATAGTAGAACCTAATTTATTGGTTTGTACACCGCCTACATTGGCATTGAATTTGAGACCTGTATCAGTTTGACCTGCCAAGGCTTGTTTCAATTGATCCTCTGTTGCAGCACGACCGGATACAACATTACCTGCATTCCAAGTCTTATTATCAAGCCCTGTCACGTAGTTACCTGTATTAGCAGGGGTTGCACCATCGGATTGTTTACCCATGGTTACAGTACCGGCTTTCACAGTTTCTGTAGCAGTAACAGTGGTAACGTTAAGATCTTTCTTCAATTTAAGGCCGATTTTTGTATCGTCGCCAGTTTGGCTGATTTCCGTCGTAATATTATCGTCGCCATTTACAGTTACCTTGGAGCCTAATTTATTCGTTTTTTCGTCGTCATTATCAGCATTAAAACGAAGGCCTTTATTGGTAAGTTCAGTCTTAGCGTCATTAATATTATTGTTGAGTTCGGTTTTAGTGTCGCCAATGTTTTTATTTAATTCAGTCTTTGTATCAGCGATATTCTTGTTTAACTCAGTTTTAGCGTCATGCAATTGACCGCCGTTCACCGCGTCTTTGGAATTTGCTGCTACTTCACCGTTAGCTACATTGGTAATCTTTTGGTCGTTCGCATTGATGCCATTTGGAGATACATAGGTCTTACCACCTACGGTCAAACCACCACTATTGATGGTTGTACCGCCAGCTGTTACGCTATCTAAACCAGTTAATGTTTTAGCCAACTTCACGTTCAATGTGCCTGTGCCATCAGATACAACACCAATATTATTATCCGTTAAATCTGTAGCTGCAGCTCCACCTTTAATGGCAACAATACCACCTAGCTTCTTATTGATAGTCGTACCGGAATCGCCGCCAAAGTTTAGGCCTTTGTCCACTTCGGATTTAGATGCTACATCTTTAATCGTTACGGTTTTTGTTTTATCCGGATGGTTCTTATCTTGAACTGTCAATGCCACGTCACCATTGGCATCTACAGTATAATCACCATTGGAACCTGCCGCAGGATTTGCAACGAGACTAAAGTCCGTTGCATTAGCACCTTGAGTTTTGATAGCTTCAGTAACAGTCTTCAATTGATCTTCTGTTGCAGCACGTCCGCTAACAGCAGTAGGATTAGTTACACTCCATGCCGTATTATCAAGACCGGTTATGTAGTTACCCATATTAGCAGGTGTTGCACCATCAGATTGTTTACCCATGGTTACAGTGCCGGCTTTCACAGTTTCCGCTGCCGTAACAGATGTAACATTAAGATCCTTTTTTAATTTGAGGCCGATCTTCGTATCGTCACCAGTTTGACTGATTTCCGTCGTAATATTGTCGTCGCCGTTTACGGTTACCTTGGAGCCTAGTTTATTCGTTTTTTCAGCGTTATTATCCGCATCAAAACGAAGGCCTTTGTTGGTAAGTTCAGTTTTAGCGTCATGCAATTGACCACCGTTAACCGCATCTTTGGAGTTTGCCGCCACATCGCCGTTAGCCACATTGGTAACCTTTTGGTCATTTGCATTGATACCGTTCGGAGATACATAGGTCTTACCACCTACGGTCAAACCACCACTATTGATGATTGTGCCACCAGCTGTTACGCTGTCCAAACCTGTTAATGTTTTAGCCAACTTCACGTTCAATGTATTGCCGTCAGATACGACACCGATATTATTGTCCGTCAAGTTTGCAGCTGCGGCGCCACCTTTAATAGATAACTTATCGCCTAACTGCTTGTTGATTACAGCCCCACTATCTCCATCAAAGTTAAGACCTTTAGCAATAGTCGTATTGATGGCAGAAATAGCATTTCTATTGGTCGTAATATCTTGCGTATTTTGAGCGATATTTTGTTTATTTTGTACAATATCAGCCTTGTTTTTAGTTATATCTTGTTTATTCTTGCCGATATCAGTCGCATTTTGAGCAATGTCAGTTGTGTTTTGAGCTATTTTATCCTTGTTCGTATTAACTTGCGTATTAACAGATTTCAACTGATCTTCCGTTGCAGCACGACCAGTTACGGCTTGTGGATTATCTACATCCCAAGCAGTATTAGTAAGACCAGTTACCGTGCCTGCAGTACCATCCACAGATACAGGATTAGCAGTTCCTAAGGTGATTTTATCCCCTAATCCGACAGTATATTCCTTACCGCCGGCTGCATTTGTACCTTCATCTACAGTGATATTGCTGTTTTTAGCTTTCACAGTACTTGCCTTAGCAGTTCCACCGATAGCATCCTGCAACTGACTGAAGTTAACCGCATCAGTAGGATCTGTGCCTTTTGCTAGACCGGTAATCTTTTGATTATTTGCATTGATACCGTTCGGCGTTACGTAGGTCTTGCCGCCTACAGTCAAACCACTACTATTAATAGTTGTTCCACCAGCCGTTACGCTATCCAAACCAGTTAATGTTTTAGCTAGTTTCACATTTAATGTGCTGCCATCGGACACGACACCGATATTATTATCCGTAAGGTCCGCTGTAGCACCACCTTTAATGGTAACAGTATCACCCAATTTTTTATTAATCGCAGCACCGCTATCACCGTTAAAGTTTAACCCTTTATTGATATTGGTTACATTTGTATTGACCTTATCATTAACGGATTTCAACTGATCTTCCGTTGCAGCTCGACCACTTACAGCTTGAGGATTATCCGCGTTCCAAGACTTATTATCGAGCCCTGTTACAAAGTTACCGTTTGCACCGCCAACACCACCAGCTTGTTTGCCCATAGTCACAGTGCCAGCTTTCACAGTATCAGCGGCAGTAACAGTAGTAACATTGAGATCTTTCTTTAATTTAAGACCAATCTTAGTATCGTCACCAGCTTGACTAATTTCTGTCGTGATATTATCATCGCCATTTACCGTTACCTTGGAACCCAATTTATTGGTCTTAGCACCGCCTGTGTCCGCATCAAATTTGAGACCTGTGTTAATCACATCATTCTTCGCAGTCGATATATTATTGTTTAACTCGGTTTTAGCATTATCTATATTGCCATTCAGTTCAGTTTTAGCGTCATTAATATTTTTATTGAGTTCAGTTTTGGCATCACCGATATTTTTGTTTAATTCAGTTTTAGCATCATTAATGTTGTTATTTAATTCGGTTTTAGCCGCATGAAGTTGACCGCCGTTAACTGCCTCTTTGGAATTAGCCGCCACTTCACCATCAGCAACATTAGTTATTTTCTTGTCATTCGCATTAATACCGTTCGGAGTTACATAGGTCTTACCATCTACGGTCAAACCACTACTATTGATAGTTGTACCCCCAGCCGTTACGCTATCCAAACCGGTTAATGTCTTAGCTAGTTTCACATTTAATGTGCTACCATCAGATACGACACCGATATTATTGTCCGTCAAATTCGCAGCCGCTGCACCACCCTTGATGCTAAGCTTATCGCCCAACTGTTTGTTGATTGCAGCACCACTGTCTCCATCAAAGTTAAGACCTTTAGCAATAGTTGTATTGATTGTAGAGATAGCATTTTTATTGGTCGCAATATCTTGTGTGTTCTGAGTAATATTTTGCTTGTTTTGTGCAATATCAGTCTTATTTTTACCGATATCAGTAGTATTTTGAGCTATATCAGTCTTGTTCTTAGTTATATCTTGTTTATTCTTACCGATATCAGTCGCATTTTGAGCAATGTCAGTTGTGTTCTGAGCTATTTTATCCTTATTTGTGTTAACTTGCGTATTAACAGTTTTTAACTGATCTTCCGTTGCAGCACGACCACTTACAGCTTGCGGATTATTTACATTCCAAGCTGTATTAGTAAGGCCTGTTACAGTCCCTGCAGTTCCATCCACATTTACAGGATGTGCCGTACCTACCGTAAGTTTATTACCCAATCCAACAGTGAATTCCTTACCACCATTTGCGTTGGTACCTTCTGTTACGGTTACATTCGCGTCTTTCCCTTTTACCGTAGTGGCCTTAGCAGTACCACCGATAGCACTTTGTAATTGACTGAAATTAACCGCATCGTTAGGATCTGTACCATTAGCAACACCGGTAATCTTTTGATTATTCGCATTAATGCCATTAGGTGTTACATAGGTTCTAGCACCTACACTCAAACCATTTCTACTAATAGTAGTATTTCCTGCATTAACGCTATCCAAACCTGTTAAATGTTTTGCCAATTTTACATTTAATCTACCGGTACCATCAGATACAACACCAATATTATTATCGGATAATGCCCCTGTAGCACCGCCTTTAACGACTAGAGTATCACCTAATTTTCTCTTAATCGTAGCACCTGTATCGCCGTTAAAATTGAGTCCTTTTTCAAGAGTAGTATTGATAGTGTTAATATCATTCTTATTAGTAGTAATATCACCTTGTATTTTTGTGATATTTCGTTCATTGTTACCAATACGACTTGAGTTATCTGAGATACTCTGCGTATTTCGATTAATAAAATACTGATTGGAATTAACTTTCTCATTAACCCGCTTTAACTGATCTTCTGTAGCAGCACGACCAGATACAGGTGTAGGATTATTTAAATCCCAATTTTTATTAGTAAGACCTGTTATATGTCCATTAGAACCATCTACTGTTACCGGATGTGATGCGTTTCGGCCTACAACGATTGTACTGTTTAATCCGACAGTATATTCCTTACCGCCATATGCATTAGTACCTTCTAATATTCTTATGTTCGGATCTTGTTCTTTCACCGTAGTCAATTTAGGAATACGATTAGCCACATCTTGTAATTGACTATAGTTAACTGCATCACTGCCGCCATTCCCAGGTGCAACACCGGAAATTTTTTGATTATTAGCATAAATACCGCTTGAGGATACATAGAGCTTACCGCCTACAGACAACCCCCTATTATCAATCGTGGTGTTTCCTGTTGTTACGCTGTCCAAACCGGTTACTTTTTTAGCCAATTTTACATTTAATGTGCCGTTAGCTTCGGCCTGAACACCGATATTACCATCGGACATAGCACCTCTGGCACCGCCCTTAATAACCGTCGTTTGACCTAACTGTCTGTTGAATGCGGTACCAGTATCACCATCAAATCCCAGGCCTTTATCGATATTGTCTTTATTATATCTAATAGCATCATGGATTGTGCTTTTGCCTGTAAGACCAATATTGCTCATCGTCAACTTACCGGTATCAGGATCGAGAGTTGCATTACCGCCAAGAATATTTTTAGTTGTAGTGGCTAAATTTCCCAAACTATTTGCGACACCAAACAATTGACTACCGTTAATAGCATCTGTAGACGAAGCATTCATACGACCTGCAGCCACATTTGTAATCGTACGTTTTACCGTATCATTACCGATACTTACAGTAGAATCTGCCGTTCCCCCCGCTAAATTCTTATACCACAAACCATTTACAAGCTGATTTGGGGTACTTACTGTGTTATCAGTTTTAGAATTTGCACCTAATGCAACTGAACGTTCATGTCCGGCATTAGCAGACACACCTAAAGCCATAGAATTTGTTTTCTCTGCTTTACTGCTCAAACCTAAGGCCACAGAGCCTTCTGCTCCTGTAGACGTGGAAGACCTAACCCCTAAAGCTAAAGAATTCCCACCGGATGCGACTGAGCCTTCACCGGCCGCAATATCGGCGTAACCATTTGTCGTACTAGCCCAACCAAGTGCCGTGGAATGAGAGCTGTTTGTAGTCGAATTCGTTCCCAGTGCAGAAGAGCCTTCTTTGAAAGCTCTAGCACCATTACCAATAGCTACCGCCCAGTCAGCTCGCGATTGTGACCCATTCCCCATCGATATGGCACCGCCACCACCGGCTTTAGCATCGTTACCAAAAGCCATGGAGGATCCTCCCCAGGCGCGCGCATTTGTACCAAATGCCTGATCATTATCTTTTCCTACAAGTTGATCAGCATCATTATATCCAGCCCGGGAATTATTACCTAAAGCAAATCCATTTTTTGAAAATGATTTAGTCAAATTCCCTATTGCTACACCATTATCAGCAGAAACTGTTGCCGTTCTACCTATTGCAACACCTTGCACATAACCACTACTAACAACAGCTCCGGTACCCATAGCCACACTGTTATCTGCCAATGCTTTACTATTGTCACCTATCGCTACAGTACCCTCTTTAGCTTGGGCATTATCACCCCATTTTAATGTAGATGCCTGTGCTTCAGTTGGTATAATCCCTCCTGCTAACATAACAGTACAAATAGAAATGCCAATCATCTTGGCAAATACCGATGTCATTGTCGAACGTTTCGACATATTTCTCGCTGTTTCAGCCACAACGACATAACATCCTTTTGTACGACTCCAGATTACTTTAAAAATTCGGTTCATCTCGTCTTACTCCTTGCATAAAACTATCAGATTATATGAATATAATAAAATATTTTATAACTATTTTAAAAAGTAAAAACACAGTTAATATATGGCTATTTACCGATGCATATTATATTAAACATATCATATTCTATGGTAAAAGTAAAAAATTTTTCACTCTACACTCACTTCCAAATCATAAATATTTATGAATATACAAAAACTCCGCCATATACCTTATGAATATGCTAAATGTACTAATTTTTTCGCATAAAATTAACTTCATGAAAAAAATGTATTTCACCTTAGTAAACTATTATGCTCTAACTATTACTCACCTATTTTAATTACATTACAAAATACCATGACAGATATATGCTCAAATAGCCATTAAATCTATTTTTTGCATGCAAAAAGGCGCCAAAAGCATTTCGCTTTTGGCGCCTTTTATAAGCACTGCCGTATCAATATGTTATTTCATATTATTTCAAGCCCGCTTGTTGCATCAATAATGCAATTTGTGCTCTCATTTCTTCATTGTCGCGTTGTACTTTTTCGTACTTAGCTTTCAAAGCAGTCATTTCATCTTGCATTACGTACATGGAACTGATAGGGCCACCTTTGTAACGTTCAGGAACTGCTTTCTTCGCATCGGAAGTACCGAATTTACGAGTTACACCAGCATTTACCATGTTATGGTGGCTACCAACAGATACGCCTACATGGAACATTGTATCTTCTGCTGTGTAATGTGCAACGCCAAGAGCCGCCGCAGTTTCACCTCTGTAATTACCGATACCAGCCATCACTTGAGTTGGTTCCAATGGATCATATTGAATCGGTTTCAATGCAGACATAGCCGCTGCATGTGCGCCTACACGTTGTGTTTCGCCCGCTACGGAGTTAATAGCATTAGCTAACCCATCTGTAGCACCTTTCAATTGATTTACGTTAACTGCATCCGTGCCGTTTACACCAGGACCTACATTGGTAATTGTATTACCGCCGTTGTTGAGGCCATCTTTAGTAAGACTTACAGCATTACCGCTAGCAGGTGTAATTGTTACACCGCCACCGTTCATAACTGTCGTATTACCTGCAGCATCCTTAGTGGTTACTGTTTCAAGACCTTTCAAGTCTTTTGCCATACGAACCTTAAGGTTGCCAGTACCATCGGATACGACACCTAAATTGTCTTCTGTAGTTAACTTGCTAGCATCAGTAATACCACCCACTACATTAACTTGTTCGTTAAGCTTTTTCTTGATTACGGAACCGCTATCGCCACCGTATTTCATACCATCATCTTTAGTTGCCACTTGGTGGGTCTTACCGTTTTCGTCTTGGTACTTAATACGAGTGATGTTGTTACCGTCTAAGTCTGGATCACCTTTATCAACGGTAATATCCGCATTACGGCCGTCTTTACCAGTTAAACCGATATGACCAACACCGTCTTTACCGGACATAGATACAGCATCTTTACCGTCTTTACCAGTAATGCCTACCTTGCCATCTGTACCGTCAACACCGTTAGGACCAGTAATGGATACGCCGTCCTTACCGTTTTTACCAACTTTTACCTTATCAGTAGTTAAGCTATCAGTCTTAAGGTCTTTCGCCATCTTGATATTAACATTACCATCTTGGTCGGCTACTGTTTTAATATTT
>ERZ772906.748-NODE-748-length-18639-cov-4.052895_pt1 | contig 18639 bp, 17 predicted proteins | sample MGYA00511338_ERZ772906 | MGnify/ENA primary metagenome ERZ772906 (study PRJEB29015, sample SAMEA2738076) | human oral metagenome | biome: human oral; feature: human-associated habitat; material: saliva | place: China | collected 2212 ... | reverse complement strand
TGCAACTACAGCTTCTGCATTTCCAACTTTTTTCATTAACTTAACAGTTATTTTTGTTGGTCTCTTTCCGTCTTGGTTGTTTGCATCATCCCAAGTCTTTTCCCCTGAAATATTTACTTTTTCAGGTTCTCGCGTATTTGTTACTTTGAACCCGTTTTCAGCTGAACCTGAAATAACACTATTATAACCTTCTCCAACTGAAAGTTCCTTTATTGTGTATTTTATTTTCTTTCCGTCTTTGTATTCATCAAGATTGTCAAAGCTACCCTTCCAGCCTTCTGATGCTTTTAAAGTAAGTTGTTTATCTGTTTCTTTATCATCTGCAAGTAACTTAACTGTTATTTCTTTTGGCCTTTTACCATCTTGGTCGTTTGCATCTTGCCAAGCTTTCTCAACATTAATTTTTACTTTTGATCTTTTATTCTTAACTGTATAGAATAGAGCCTCGCCTCCAACTATTGTTAAGTCATACTCTTTTCCGTCAGGAATATAACCTAGAGGAGCTCCTATTTCTTTAATCTTATATTTACCGGGGGCAAGTTTTTCAGAAATTGCCTCCCCATTAGAATCTGTAGTCAATGTAAATGTTGAACCGTCAGCAACTTTTGTAATTCTAAATTTAGCATTAGCTAATTTTTTTGTATTATCCTCTTCATCAATTTTAATAATTTTAATTTTTTGATTTAAGTCACCTTGTCCGCCACCACCGGCTTGTGCACTTAAAAAGTAACTACTAGATGAACCACTCTCTTCCGTACTTGTAAAACTCCCTTTATTTTTCAATTTAAGCTGAGGAATATAAGTTGAGTTATATTCCATAGAAAATTGCTTTCCGGATGTGTTTCCAAGCATAGCACTAAGATTAAATTCAAATTTAGTATCATTATCTAAAAATTTTATATATTTTTTTAGTTGCTCATAATTATAAGTTTGTTTAATATTTGTTACGGAACCATCCTTATCCATTTCCACTTCTTTTAAAACAAATGTCTCTTTTAAATAGTGAATGCTCGGAGGAAGTTTTCCGGAGCTAACAAATAGCTCATCTTTTATTACCACATTTGAGAAATGTCCTTTTTTGTGATTAATACGAAGAGTCCATTTTGCTTTATTTACATCACCGGCTACTTTTGCTCCCCATTTAGCGAAAATTTCGTTATTAAGTCCCGGTTTTTTTTCTATATTAATAGTAACAGATGTTTGAACTCCATTAATTGATACAACAATTGTATTAGGTCCGCCAGCATTTATATTCTTATGAGCAAATGAAGCATCTAAAAATAAATTTCCCTTTATATTTTCTCTATTTACTACATAGTTTGTAAAAGTAACCTTTACAGTTCCACCACCATCCGCTCCATTTGAATTAACATGTGCCCTAGCAATTACTGTATTTGTACCCGGTACATAAAGGTTGAAATCTACTGTCGGTCCTTCTGTTGGAAATTTAAACTGATTAGGTAGTTTAACAATAAAGTAATCTCCCTCTTTTAATGTCTTCCCATAGGAACTCGCATCCCAATCCATTTCCAATCTAAATTTATTATAATACCCATGTACATGATCTGGTGGTATAGGATTACCATTTTCATCTTTAATTTCAAATTTAGTAATCTTTGTATTTACACGGTCAACACCTTCTGCAAACAAATTTCCACTACTAAATATTGTTCCAAAAAATATTACACAGGCTAAAAACAAGGATAAAGCTCTGTGAATAATTTCTTTTTTTCTCATCTAATTTTACCTCCTATAATTTTTCGTGAATTTTAAAATTTTTAAAATAATTAAAAACTCAGAAATTTTATTTTTTTTTGCACTTTATTATATCATAATTATGACTAATTGTCCAATAATTTTATCAACAATAGTTTAATTTCCTTAAAAAATCTTTAATAAATTTTAAAAATTTTTAATTTAGTTTAATTAGTATTGACTAATTAGTCAAATGATGATATAATTTTATTAGACAAAATTGACTATTGAGTCAATTATGGAGGTATTTATGTTTACTAAAAATTTTGAAAAAATTTCAGAAGATAAAAAACAAATGATAATAAATAAAGGGATAAAAATTTTCTCAGAGTTTTCATTTGTGGAAGCAAAAACTGATTTAATAGTTAAGGAAGCTGGTATTTCTAAGGGTTTATTATTTTACTATTTTGATAATAAAAAAAATTTTTATTTATACCTACTTAATTATGCAGTAGATTTATTGACACAGAATTTAGAATGTAAGACAACATATTATGATTTTTTCGATAACATTTTTAGTATTATGGATAAAAAATGTAATTTAATAAAAAAATATCCTAATGAAACTAAATTTTTAAATATGGCTTCTAAGGAAACAAGCAAAGAAGTTGAAAAAGAAATTAAGGATATTTTTAGTCAATATCACAAAAAATCAAATGAAAAATTAAAAATACAAATCTCTAATTCTATTAAAATATTTAACTTAAGAAAAGATATTGATCATGAATTAGTTGTGGATGCTTTATCTTTATATATTGATGCGATTGTAATAAAACATCTCAATCAATATCAAGATAATCCAATGGATTTATTCGATAATTATGATGAATTTAAAAATAGTATTAGAAAATATCTAGGTTTAATGCTTAATGGATTTCTTAATACAGATTGTTTAAGATAGGAGGATAAAATGTCTTATAATAATCCTTATGAATACTTATCTGGAAAACTTGAAAATAAAAAGCTAATTAATGCTGGTTTTTCAGAAAAAACTTATGACACAGGTACTGTTAAACTTAACTATGTAATTGGTCCAAAAAACGGACCAAGTTTGTTGCTAATTCCTGCTCAAATAGGAATGTGGGAGAGTTATAAAAAAGTACTAATACCTTTATCTAAAATTTTTCAAGTTTATTCAATAGATATAAGAGGACATGGAAAATCTACTTGGACACCGGGTTATTATTCTTGGAAAATTGTAGGTGAAGACTTAAAAATGTTTATCAAAAATGTAATAAAAGAAAAAGTAATTATAACTGGAAATTCATCAGGGGGTATTCTTGCCCTATGGTGTGCAGTTAATATTCCTGAATATGTTTCTGGAATTGTTCTCGAGGATGCCCCAATCTTTTCTGCGGAGATGCCAAGATTTAAAGAACAAGATAAATTTGTTTACAATGGATTAAAACATCTTGTTGACAAAATTGGAAATATTGAAGACAAAGACTTAGCAGATTATTTTAGAGATATGGAAATACCTGCTTCTGATAAGAGAATTAAAAAAATCCCAAATTGGTTTGCTAATTGTTTATCAAAAAAGATAAAAAAATTTCAAAACAAATACCCTGATAAACCCATTTCAGTAGGATTCCCTGATAGTTTACGACTACTTATTAAATCATTGTCTATGTTTGATCCCGATTTTGCTAGAGCTTTTGTTGATGGAAGATTTTATGATGGGATTAACCACGAAGAAGCCTTTAAAAAAACAAAATGTCCAATAATGCTTATTCACGCTGACTGGAAAAGATATGAAAATTTTGGACTTGTAGGAGCTTTTGATGAAGATGATGCTAAACATGCAATTTCTTTAGCTCCACAAATTATATATAAAAAAGTTTCTGCTAATCATGTAATTCACGCTTTTAAACCTAAAAAATTTATTGAATTATTAACAGAATTTAAAGAAAGTATATAAATGTTGATTTATTAATATCTATTTAGAACAAAAAGAGCAGATTTTGAGATTAAAACCTCCAGTCAGCTCTTTTTCTAAATTTCAGAATCTTTTTTTATATCTCAACGATTAAAATATCTTCTTTATTCAATTCTAAACTCTTTTCAATTTTTCCGTTTTTAAAATAATACAACCCACTCTTCCTCAATGCTTCACATTGAGTGGGTATCCGAGAATCTTTTTGTTTCACAACAGAAAAGAAGACTTATATTTTTTGATATAAATCTTCTCTTTTTAAAAATTTGACATTCATTATTTTATTTTATATATCTCTTACATTTTGTTATAAAAATAAATTCACCTACTCCCAAAATTTATCTTCTTTCTCTTGTTGTTCTGCAAAAGTCCATACTTCTTGTATTTTTCCATTCTCTATTCTAAATAAATCAATACCGAGGTCATTTAGTTTTTGATCTTCTTTTTCAGCTAAAGAAACAACACTTGCAACAACAAAGCAATCATTACTTGCAGCCCAATTTGTAATTACTCTAAATGTCCCATTGCTTCTTTTGATAAATTCTCCTAAACGTTCTCCCAATGCCTCTTTTCCTTTAACAATTCCTGAAAGTGGACCTTCTCCTCCCATATGCCATACAATATTATCAGACATTGTTTCAAAAACAGACTTAAAATCTCCCTTCAATAATGCTTCTGTATAAGCATTATATACTTTCATAATTTCACTTTTCATAGATAATCTCCTTTCTTTTTGAGGATTGATTTTCCTCTTACTATTATTATACTTTTTAAGTCTTGACTTTAAAAGTACGAACATTTATAATACATAGTATCTAATAAGATACTATTACACAGCTTAAGGAGGTTTTATGTCAACTATTTATGATAAATGCCCTTATGTTACTACTCAGAAGGTTTTACAAGGAAAATGGGCAATTGTAGTTTTATATCATTTAAGTACCGGTACTAAAAGATTTAATGAGCTTGAAAGATTAATTCCTGAAGTTACTCGAACTGTTTTAACAAGGCAACTGCGTCAATTAGAACAAGATAAATTAATCACAAGAAAAGTTTTTGCTGAAGTACCTCCTCATGTTGAATACTCTTTAAGTACATTAGGTACTAAATTTCAGAAAGTTTTGAACGAAATAGAAATTTTTGGACTAGATTATATTTCTGAACTTAACAAAATTAATAATCCAAAGGATAAATAAACTTATCTATTTAATTATGAAGTAGATTTATTTACATAAGATTTATAATATAAATTAAGTGCTTATATTTTTTATATTATGAATAAAAAATGTAATTTCATTAGATCCACAAATTATATATAAAAAAGTTTCTGGTAATCATGTAATTCACGCTTTTAAGCCTAAAAAATTTATTGAATTATTAACAGAATTTAGAGAAAATATCTAACAATTGCAAAAGAAAAAAGAGCTGATTTTAGATTTAAAATCTCTAGTCAGCTCTTTTTCTAAATTTCAGAATCTTTTTTATATCTCAACGATTAAAATATCTTCTTTATCCAACTCTAAACTCTTTTCAATTTTTCCATTTTTAAAATAATATGCCCCACCAACGCTTATTGGCTCGTCTTTTGTTATTGAATTTACCAAAAGCACATTATTCGATGCTAATTTAGATTGCTTAGCATAATCAGATTGTTCAGTATTTTCCCATTCATCTTTTGTGAAATTACAATACACAGGCCAAAGTAAAATTCCATTTGTTTTAAATTTTTCAGGGCAAATCCACATATCGCCACATAGTGCAATTTTAAATTCTCTGTTCTTATAGATAAATGTATCTGAAGTCTTTCCCTCACAATAATGTTTATCAGTAATGGAATATTCTTTCCAATTTTTAGTAATTCTTTTATAGTTGTGAATTATTTTTCCTTTTTCAATAATTACAAAAGAAGAGTAAATCTGCTCTCTTTCTCTCTCGATATATCCGACACCAAGATCAATATTATATTTTTCACTAAGATTTTTTAGTTTATCCATTATAACAGAATCTTTTGTAATTGCTATGTCTTTGTCTGTTTCATAATTCCAAGAAAGAGAGTCAAATCCTTGCAAAAAAGTTTCTCCAAAACAAAGTAAATCCGCCTTTCCATTAGCAGAGATAATAGCCTTTTTTATTTTTTTAATATTATATTCAATTTTCCCATTGTTAAATTCGTAAGAAACTAGTCCTATTTTCATATTCACTCCATTAAAGTATTTTTGACATCATATACTCATCTACATATTTCCCATTTACATACATTGTTTTTTTCTTTATCCCTTCAATAGTAAATCCGCTTTTTTCATATAATTTTATTGCAGATACATTTTCACATTCAACTGTCAACTCTAGTCTTATAATTTTGTTTTTAACTGCCCAATTATCAAGCATTTGAAATAGTTTTGTTCCTATTTTTCTATTACAGTAATTTTTTTGTATCCCAATTACTACATAAGCAGTATGTCTTATTCTTCTAAAAACACCCCTCTTAGCAGATAAAAATCCTACTATTTTCCCGTCCTCTATCACTCCTAAAAATAAATTATTTTCATCTTTTAAATTTTTTGCAAGTCTTTCCTCATTCCAAACTCTTTCATCAGGTTCAAACATCATAAAATCTGTTTCGCTGTCAATAATTTTAAGACAATTATAAAACTCTTTAACATCTGTATCAATCAATCTTCTAATTTCCATAATATTCTCCATTTTTTTAGTTTCATTTAATATAAATATTTTATCATATAATTAGTATTTATCAAAAATTATTTTTTGTAATTTTTTTGTTTTTGTAGTATAATCAAATTGCAAGGGAATTTCAATAAGATAATCCTTGTAAATTGTTGTTTAAGGAGGCAATATGAAAAGTATTAAAATTGATGAGTTTAAAAACTTTAAGTTTTTGGGAAATTTACATTTAAGTAAAAACGAAAAAAATCTATTCTATAGTGTTTCTAATATGAATTTAGAAAAAAATTCTTATGAACATAGAATTTATAAAATGGATTTGGAAACTAAAAAGTCCTTTGTTTTTACTAATGGTGCTAAGGAAAGTTCTTTCATTGAACTTTTAGACGGTTCTATTCTCTTTGCAGGTGATAGAGAAGGTAAAAAAGACGAGTCTGATACAACTAAATTTTACAAAATATGTACTTCCGGTGGAGAAGCCGTTTTAGACTTTACTGTTCCTGCTTTGGTAAATACAATAAAACAAATAAATGACGATGAATTTTTAGTTTTAGCTAATTTCAACAGAACAAAAGAATTGGAAAAAATAGAAAAAGAATCTAAAAAAGAAGAAGATAAAAAAGAAAATAAAGAAAAAATTTATGATGATTCTAAGGATTACTTAGTTGCAACTGAAATTCCTTTCTGGGGAAATAATATTGGTTTTACAAATGAAGATAGAAGCAGACTTTATCATTTCAACAAAAAGACTTCTGAATTTATTCCATTAAGTGATGATATCACTGATATTTATGGTTTGGAATTAAGTGAAGATAAAACTAAGGCTGTTTTTATTGCCACAACTTTTACGGGAAAAATGCCTCTTGTAAATGAGGTTAAAATTTTAGATATCAAAACTAAAACAGTTGACCTTTTAGCAAAAGATTATTCTTTTGCTTATGCAAACTTTATTGATTCTGAAAATATTATAACCGTAGCAACGGATATGAAAGAATATGGTATAAATGAAAATTCAAATATCTACATCATAAATATCAAAGAAAAATCTTTTGAAAAAATTGTAAATGACAATTTTGATATGTGTATGAATAACTCTGTCGGAACAGATATGAGATTAACAGGTGGAAAAGGTATTTTAGTAAAAGAAAGATTTATGTACTTCATAAATACTGAGGTAAACAGTTCATATATTTATAGAATTGATAAAAATGGAAATCTTGAAAGATTAAATGAAAAATCAGGTTCTATCGATTGTATCGACGTTTCAAAAGATGGAAAAATTTATGCTGTTGCACTAAAAGATTCCAATTTGCAAGATATTTATGAAATTTCTATGGAAGAAGAAAATAGAATTTCTTTCCACAATGATACAACAGAATATTCACTTTCAGAAATTGAAGAAATCAACTTTACAAATGATGGAATTGGATTTATAGGATATGTTATGAAACCTGTTGACTATGATCCAAACAAAAAATATCCCGGTGTACTTCATGTTCACGGAGGCCCTAAGACAGTTTTCGGAAAAGTATTCCATCACGAAATGCAGTTTTTAGCAAATAATGGATATTTTGTATTTTTCACAAATCCTAGAGGATCTGACGGTAGAGGAAAAGAATTTGCAGATATTCGTGGAAAATATGGAGAAATTGATTTTGATGACTTAATGAAATTTACAGATGCTGTAATTAAAAACTACCCTGCACTTGATGAAGAAAAGTTGGCAATTATGGGTGGAAGTTACGGTGGTTTCATGACTAATTGGGCAATCGGACATACAAACAGATTTAAGGCTGCTTGTTCACAACGTTCAATTTCAAATATGACTTCTGAATTTTTACTTACAGACATCGGATATTATTTCATTGACGACCAAATTTCTGCAACACCTTGGAATAATTATGAAAAATTGTGGTATCATTCTCCACTTAAATATGCAAATAAGGCACAAACTCCAACACTTTTCATCCATTCAGATGAAGATTATAGATGTTGGATACCTGAAGGAATTCAAATGTTCTCAGCATTAAAATATCATAATGTGCCTGCAAGACTTGTTATGTTCAAAGGAGAAAATCATGAACTTTCAAGAAGTGGTAAACCAATGCATAGAATAAGAAGATTAAAAGAAATATTAGACTGGTTTGATAATTATTTAAAATAATTTATAAAATATAAAGAGCTATGTTAAATTTTACAACATAGCTCTTTTTCCATTATAATTTTATTTAAAGTCCTATTCTTTTCAAGTTTTCAACAGAAATTGTATCCATTTTATAGTCAAAGTCTGTTGTAGTTTCAAAATACTCTCCATTTGTCAAAGGTTCATAAACCAAAACTGTTTTAATTCCCCTTTTCCTTGCAGTTTTTAATGGAGCTTCAGTAGTTCTAAGAGTACCTTCAACAATAAGATTATATTTTTTAGCTATTTCCATTATTCTGTCCATATTACAAGCAACACCTGCATAATGAACAGAAAGTATCGCTTTAGTTTTTTCAGTAATAGCATCTTCTATCAAGTTTTCATCTATATTCATTGTTTTAGGATTTATATCAATAAAAACTATCTTTGCTCCTCTTAAAACAAATGGATTTACAGGGAATTTCCCCACTCATTATTGCGTTATTTGCTGTGATTGGACATACGTATCCATTATTTGCAAATTTTAAGGGTGGCAAAGCTGTTGCGACTTTTGCTGGAGTTATATTAGCGTATCAGCCTGTATTATTTCTAATTGGTTTAGGAATCTTTATTTTGACTTTGGCTATTTCAAAAATGGTAAGTTTTACAAGTATGCTTACGATTTCAATTGGTGTTCTTTTATCTCTATATTTTCAAGATATGGTTCTGACAACAATAGCATTACTTGCAGATATCTTTATCATTTATCGACACCGCACAAATATTCAAAGAATATTAAATGGCACAGAAGCTAAAGTTGATATTTTTAAATGGAAGAAATAATTTAAAAAACGTAATAAAAGATAGGAAGAAAAATATTTTTTGGTTGTGAGGTCGCCAGTAGCCTCTTCGAGTCTCTTGGCTAAAATTCGAGCCTTGGTCTCGAATTTACCTGTAATATTATCTACTTTCGCAGATAATATTACTCATGCTATTAAAGAAAAGACCTTTTTATTTTTATCCATTTTAATAAACATTTACTTACCTTCATACAAAAAGTGAACTCAAAAATAGTTTTTAACTTCTAACTATAAAAAAACGTGAAGTTAGAAGTTTCCTTCCTTACTTCACGACAATGGTTCCGTCAATTAAATAACTTTTCTTTCGAATGGGTCGATGCTGATTCCTTGTTCTAATACTTGTTTAGCGTATTCTTTTGCACCGAATAATGAATGATCCTTGTAGTTTCCACATTGAACAGCTGAAATTCCTTGAATATCTTCAAAACGAATTTCATTAACAATTTGTTCTAATGTAGCTTTTAGTGCAACTGCAATTGTTTCTGCACTTGGTGTTCCCCATGTAATTAAATGAAATCCAGTACGACATCCAAATGGAGAAATATCAATAATTCCATCTACTCTATCTCTTAATAAATCCGCTAATAAATGTTCAAATGTATGAATCACACCTGTTGGCATTTCTTGCTTATTGGGTTGTAAAAAGCGAATATCGAAATTCGTAATACGATCTCCTTTTTCTCCAACTTCTTCTGTAATTTTACGCACATAAGGTGCAATCACTTTATTATGATCTAATGTAAAACTTTCTACTTCTGCCATAACAAAACCTCCTAGTAATCTTTATAACAGAGCCACTATACACCAAAATAGAAAGCACTGTCAATGAAATGAAATTCATCCCTTTATGTAGTTTTCAAATATCGTGTTATAATAATGGATAAAGAAATTTATTGATTGTCAAAGGAATTTATTATGAAAAGAAAAACATCATTTAAACGAAAACTGTTTTATTTTTTAAGTCCTCTTATTATTCTTATCAGTCTGATTATTGGCTATTTTATTTATGGTTATACTGCTTATTATCGCTTAGAAGATAATCTGCCTTTATCCGTTACAAGCCATACAGACCAATCTCTCAACACTGGAAAAGATTACACCATCTCCTCTTTTAATATCGGATATGGAGCTTACCCTCAAGACTATAGCTTTTTTATGGATGGTGGCAAATATTCAAGAGCTTATAATCGACAAACTGTATTAGACAATATGCAAGGAATCCAAAATGCGATTCAGACGATTCAACCAGATATTGCTCTATTCCAGGAAATAGACACGGATGGAGATCGTTCCCAACATGTTGATGAAGTGGAATTTATAACTCAAGCTTTTGAAAAACAAAATTGGGTATTTGGACAAAACTATGATTCACCTTATTTATTTTATCCAATATTAGATCCTATTGGGAAAGCAACTTCTGGGCTCCTAACAATGTCAAAATACACAATTCAATCTAGTCAACGATATAGTTTACCAATTGAAACGAATTTTAATAAATTTTTCGATTTAGACCGGGCTTTTACAGTTAGTTACTTACCAGTTTCAAATCAGAAACAATTGGCTTTAATCAATATTCACTTATCTGCTTATACAAAAGACCCAACAATTGGAAAAAGCCAATTAGAAAAACTATTCCACTATATGGAAAGTGAATATGAAAAAGGAAACTATGTCATTGTCGGTGGTGACTTTAATCATGATATTTTACTTGGAAAAAGTCCGGAAGTCTTCCAAACATCCGATGAACCACAAACTTGGACTCATCCATTCCCAGTAGAAAATCTTTCGAAACATTTTACATTAGCCACTCAAGGATTAGCAGAACAAAAAATTCCGTCTGCTCGCGCATTAGATGAAGGCTACCAAAAAGGAAAAACATTCGTGACATTAGTCGATGGATTCATTATTTCAGACAATGTACAATTCAATCATGTCCAAGCACATGACTTTGAGTTCAAACATTCCGATCACAACCCAGTTTCAATGAGTTTTAGATTGAGATAGAAAAAAGACTTTTTGCAAATGCAAAAAGTCTTTTTTAACGAATATTTTTATGTGTCATCTCATTAAGGAATCACAACTCAAATTGCAATAGTTCTAGAAAAGCTATTATATATAACACTAGTAATTAATCCTTTTGTTCTTGATAAGCTTTAAAGCCTTCTGTTGAAAGTTGCGCTTTTAATCCTTCTAAATCCTTTGTTCCAAACCCTGTAATTTTAGTAGCTGTATCAAGATCTAAACTACCATTACTTAAAAGAAATACTGAATAACCATAGTATTTATAGGTAACTGTTTTAGAGTTTCCACTTCCATTTGTTGTAATTTTATAAATTGTCACAAAAGAAATACTATTACTATTCTTTATCTTCATATAATTTCCTTGTGGTTCAATTGTATAAGAACTATACTCATCATTTTTATATTCAGATTTGACATAATCATCATTTTTCTTTGATAAGTCTCCAAAATTTTTGATATCTTTAATTTCTTTTAAACCAGAAACAGTTAATTCAACCGTATTATTATCAATCTTTTTACCACTAGATTTTAAAGAGTTAGCATAATTATCATTAACGTGTAATATCACTTTATCTCCATTTTTTAAATTAAATAATTTTTCATTATTTGATACTTGGAAATAATTTTGATTATTTTTCTTATCATCAATTGAAATAGTACCATATCCATTAAATCCTATAAAACTAACATTTGTTTCTTTTAACAAATCTTCAGCTGATACTTTTTCATATTCTTTTAAATTTTGAACCTTGAATTTTTTCTTTTCAGCCTTTACAGGAGCATGTTTTGAAGTTGTCGTTACTAAAAATGTAACTTCTTCACCATTCTTTAATCCACTAAGAACATCAAATTCAAAACGAACACTCTTGATTAAATTCTCAGCTGTAACCAATTTAAATGATGATTTTTTATCTAATGAAACAGTTGAATAGACTACAGGATCGTGTTGAGCTAAAGCTTTAGCATCACTTTTATTAAATCCAGCTTTTCTATAAGCTAATTCTGCTACTAACTCCGCAATATCATCAGAATTATAACTTAATTTACCTGACTCATCATAACCGGAAAACTCTACTTTCACTTCATTTACAATACTTTTTGGCTGAGAATCTAAATAATTAAAAATAAACAACGATACAATTGCTAGTACAATGATTGTGGCTAATGAAATTACTTTCTTTTTATGAGTTTGATAAAATAATTGTAATTTGTTTAAAAGTTCTTTAACACTATCATTGTTTGGCAATTTTTCCTCGTGTTTCTCACTTTCGACAACTTTTTCGTCCGTTAAAGTTTCTTCATGAACAACTTTTTCATCTGTCAAAGCGTCCTCATTCACAACCTTCTTTTCTTCTTCCGTCATAAGAAATCTCCTTTTCCATTTTTATTATAGATGAGTATTTCAATAAAATTGTATGATTTTATTCCCCTATCATTATTACAATTTTAATATTATAAGTACAAATATCTTATAAAATACTCACTTAACCTAATATATCACAAATTTATTTACTCGTAAAATATATATGTGAAGTAAGAGTAACTAAAAGTGAACAATTCTAAGTACGATAAACTTCTTAAATCTCTACTGAATTATATTGAAAAAATCATAAACTATTATTCTTAATTTTTGCAGAAGTTACTATTGAGCATCATTTTTACTTTCAAATTCATCAAGATATAATACTTCTACTTGACCTGACCAATTTAATATACATCCAATAAAATCTACAATATCTAAATCCTTCATTTCATATGTTTCCCCATTATTCACACTGGCAGTTGCATCTTCAATATAAGTTACTTTATATCCTCTATCTGAAGCAATAATAGCAGAAAATAAACAACAATATTCAGCATTTAATCCTGTAATTACGACTTCTTTAATTTGATGCTTCAGTAAAATCTCCATCAAATCTTTACATTGAAAAATATTTGGAGTATCTTTTTCAATAATATAGTCTGCTAAAACTGACAATTCTTCATCTAAACTTCCACTTTCATTTCCATTGTAAATAATACTATTTTCATCCTCATCAATATGTCTCGTATTAATGATGATATCTCCATTTTGTTTAAAAATGTTTTGTAACGTTAAAATGTTTTTTCTTAACTCGTCAAAATTTCCACGTTCTAACATGCCTTTTTGACAGTCTAATACAATTAGTGCTTTCATTTGTTCTCCTTTATAACATTCTTATATATTATAGTTGCATAGTGACAATATCGTTTCTACCTCACTACTCTCTGATTTTCATTAAACCAAAATTATTCATTTTGTACAAGAAATAGAAGTAGTGAATCTCTGATACTTTTTCTGGTACTTTTCCCATTCCAACTAAAAAATGGCAAGTTATTAATTAGAAGGATTTAATTTATGATAAAAAAATAGCGCTATAATGCGCTATTTTTATCGGTTAACCAACCGAACCTTCCATCTCGTACGCAATTAATCGGTTTAATTCAACTGCATACTCCATTGGAAGTTCTTTTGTAAATGGTTCAACGAATCCCATAACAATCATTTCTGTTGCTTCAGATTCACTAATTCCTCTACTCATTAAGTAGAATAATTGTTCTTCAGAAATTTTTGATACTTTCGCTTCATGCTCTAAAGCTACTTTATCATTATGAATTTCGTTAAATGGAATCGTATCAGATTTCGATAAATCATCCATAATAATCGTGTCACATTCAATATGAGAAATAGAATAATCAGATTTCTTACTGAATGTTACTTGTCCACGATAGTTTACAACACCGCCATCTTTTGCGATTGATTTTGAAACAATCGAACTAGAAGTATGAGGTGCATTATGAATCATTTTCGCCCCTGTATCTTGGTGTTGTCCTTCTCCTGCAAAGGCAATGGATAACATTGTACCTTTTGCATAAGGGCCTTCTAAAAATACAGATGGATATTTCATCGTTGTTTTTGCTCCTAAGTTTCCATCGATCCATTCTACTGTTCCATGAGCCGCAGCACGAGCACGTTTTGTTACAAGGTTGTAGACATTGTCAGACCAGTTTTGAATCGTTGTATAACGGCAGTAGCCACCTTCTTCTACGAAGATTTCTACAATCGCTGCATGTAAGCTGTTTGATGAATATGTTGGTGCTGTACATCCTTCAACATAGTGTACACTTGCGCCTTCATCTACAATAATTAATGTACGTTCAAATTGTCCCATATTTTGGTCATTAATACGGAAATATGTTTGAAGTGGAACATCACATTTTACGCCTTTTGGTACGTAAATAAACGTTCCTCCTGACCATACTGCAGAGTTTAATGCTGCCAATTTATTATCTGTTGGTGGTACTAATTTTGCAAAATATTTTTCAAATAATTCTGGGTATTCTTTTAGTGCTGAGTCTGTATCGGTGAAGACAATTCCTAGTTTATCGAATTCTTCTTTCATATTATGATACACAACTTCTGATTCGAACTGTGCAGATGCACCTGCTAAATAAGCACGTTCTGCTTCTGGAATCCCAATTTTTTCAAATGTATCTTTGATTTTCTCAGGAACATCATCCCAAGAACGAGCTGGTTTATCACTCGCACGTTTGAAATAGGTAATCGCATCAAAATCAATATCTGATAAATCCGCTCCCCATGTTTGCATTGGCATTTTTTCAAATGCTTTTAAAGATTTTAATCGGAATTCAAGCATCCATTCTGGTTCGTTTTTCATTTTTGAAATGGTACGAACTACTTCTTCGCTTAATCCAACTCCACTATCAAATATGGGCGTTACATCTTCATGAAAGCCATACTTGTAATCTTCTAATTCTGGAACTCCACTCATTTCTCTATTCCTTTCTTGTTTTTCTGTTCAACTGCTTTTTCTAATGCTTTCCATGCTAAAGTGGCACATTTTATACGTGCTGGGAATTTAGAAACTCCACTTAGTAAGGCAGCATCTTCTAATCGATCTTCATTCACACTTTGTCCTTGCACTAATTTTGAGAAATCTTCTGCTAATTCTAAAGCTTCTGGTAAAGTTTTTCCTTCTAAAATATCACACATCATACTGGCACTTGCCATGCTAATCGAACAACCTTGTCCATCAAAGCGAGCATTTATAATATGACCATCGCCTGATAATTCTAATTGTAACTGTAATACATCGCCACAAGTCGGATTATTTAATTCAATGACTTCAGCTGTTTTTTCCGTTTGAATTCCTTTATGACGAGGAAAATTCGAATGGTCTAAAATCACTTGACGATATAATTGATCTAATTTAGATAAAGCCATCTGAGAAAAACTCCTTTACTTTTTGTAATGCTTCTATGAAAAATTCAGCTTCTTCCATTGAATTATAAATATAAAAACTAATACGGGCAGTCGAAGAAACGTATAAATCTCTCATTAACGGTTGAGCGCAATGATGACCTGCACGAATCGCTACTCCTTCCATATCTAAAGCTGTCGCTAAATCGTGAGGATGCACACCATCCATTGTAAATGAAATCACGCCACTTCTTCTTGAAACATCCGTTGGACCATGAACGGTCACACCTTCCATTTGTGTTAATTTGTCATAAACATATGCTACTAATTGTTGTTCATGGGCATGAATGTGATCCATTCCAATTTGTTCTAAATAATCAATGGCTGCCCCTAATGCAATTCCACCGGCAATATTAGGTGTTCCTGCTTCAAATTTCCATGGAAGTTCATTCCATGTACTTTCTGTATCATACACGAAGTCGATCATTTCTCCGCCAAATTCAATAGGTTGCATTTCTTCTAATAGTGCTTGTTTCCCATATAAGACACCAATACCTGTTGGAGCTAGCATTTTATGACCACTAAACGCATAAAAGTCGCAATCCAAGTCTTGTACATCGATTTTCATATGTGGTGCTGCTTGAGCTCCATCAACAACTAATATTCCTCCAACTTCATGGACGATTTGTGCTAGTGCTTTAATCGGCTGAATCGTTCCTAACACATTTGAAGCATGCGCAATTGAAATGATTTTAGCTTTATGAGTTAAAACTTCTTTTGTAGCTTGTACATCTAGTTCCCCTTCTTCGGTTAATGGGAGGAAGTTTAAACTAGCTCCTGTTTGAAGTGCTAATTGTTGCCATGGAACAAAATTAGAATGATGCTCCGTTTTACTAATCCAAATCTCGTCACCTTCATGCAGACGGTATTTGGCAAAACCTTGTGCTACCCAATTGATTCCAGTCGTTGTTCCTCTTGTAAACAATACTTCTTTTATTGAAGAAGCATGGATAAAGGTTTGCACTTTTTGACGACTCGCTTCATAGGCATCTGTTGCTAGTTGAGCGAGTGTATGCACACCACGATGAATATTCGCATTATAATCGTGATAATACTCTTCAATACAACGAATCACACTTTCAGGTTTTTGCGTTGTAGCAGCATTATCCAAATACACTAATGGTTCATCATTAACGGTTCTATTTAAAATTGGAAAATCTTTTCGAATGTAATTAATGTTCATCGTTTTTCGCCAACTTTTGATCAATCATTTCTACTAATTCTTTTTGTGTATTTTGTGCTGGAATTGCACTAATAACAGAACCTAAGAATCCACGAATCACTAAACGTTTCGCTTCTGCTTGGCTAATTCCACGGCTTGTTAAGTAGAATAATTGTTCATCATCCACTTGTCCCACACTTGCCGCATGTCCTGCTGTTACTTCATTTTCATCAATTAATAAAATTGGGTTCGCATCTCCACGTCCACCTTCAGAAAGCATTAATACACGGCTCTCTTGTTGTGCATCTGCGAATTTTGCTCCTTTAATAATATGTCCAATTCCGTTAAATGTTAACGTTGATTTATCAAGAATAACTCCATGCTGTAAAATATGTCCCACTGAGTGGTTTGCATAGTTTGTCACTCTTGTATCGATTCCTTGTACTTGTTTACCAGTTGAAATAGCAACAACATTTACTTTTGCAGTAGAACCTGCCCCTCGTAATTCACTATCGAAGTCTGCAATCACATTTCCATCATTCATAATCCCTAATGCCCATTCAATCGTCGCATCTTTTTCTAAATAACCACGACGGTTAATGTAGGCATCTGTTGGTTGACCTAATGTATCTACTGCAGCAAAATGAACTTTTGCTCCCTCTTTTGCAATCACTTCTACAATGATATTCGCTGTATTTTTACGGTCACCAATACTTTCAAAACGTTCCACATAAGAGAGTGAACTATTTTCTTCTGCCACAATTAATACGTGTTTCACGAATGCCTCGTCTACTGTATTATTTTGTACAAAATGAGATTCAATAATATCTTCTAAAACAACATTTTTAGGAACATAAATGAAAATTCCTGAATTAACCATTGCTGCATGATACGCTGTTAAGCTGTCTTCATCGACTGGTACAGCTTTTGTCATATAGTATGGTTTCACTAATTCTGGATATTGTTGTAATGCTTCAAATAAATCCATTACTAATACATCTTGCATCGCTGTTTCAACATTCATTTCTTCCCAGTAAGAAACTGCTCCTAATTGAACAATTTTTGCACTTCCTACTGCACTTGGAATGTCTTTTTCTAATTCTGTAATGAGTGAGTTTGCTTCTCCAATTTCACTTTGGAATAAATTCCAGCGATGGAATTTTACACGCTCAATAAATGGTAATGGTAATTGTTTCGCTAATTCCAATGCTTTTAAACGAAGGTCTAAAAACCAATCTGGTTCATTCTTTAGAAGTGAGAATGAAGTCAGTTGTTCTGGTGTTACGGTTAATTTCTCTGCCATTCTCTTTCTCCTATTCTTGATGTTCTAAAGAAATTCCTAATTCTTCACTAATTCCTTTATATCCTTCTGCTTCTAAACGTTTTGCTAATGCTGCATCTCCAGTCATTACCACACGTCCGTCCATCATAATATGAACAACATCTGGTTCAATATAGTTTAATAAACGTTGATAGTGAGTAATAATTAATGATCCAAAGTTTTCTCCACGCATGGCATTAACACCACGAGAAACAACTTTAAGCGCATCAATATCTAGACCTGAATCGATTTCATCTAAAATCGCAAAACTTGGCTCAATCATCATTAATTGAAGAATTTCATTACGTTTCTTTTCTCCACCAGAGAATCCTTCATTCAAGTAACGTTCTGCCATTTCTTCTGGCATATCTAAAATCGCCATTTTTTCATCTAATTTTTTGATGAACTCACGAACACCCATTTTATTGTCTTCATCACGACGAGCATTAATAGCTGAACGCATAAATTCTGCATTTGTTACT